>Ga0209800_10001297_pt1 | contig 27376 bp, 21 predicted proteins | sample Higcelweek8metaG_FD_187174 | JGI IMG/M metagenome (GOLD analysis project Ga0209800, IMG submission 187174) | Freshwater pond sediment microbial communities from the University of Edinburgh, under environmental carbon perturbations - High... | ecosystem: Environmental > Aquatic > Freshwater >...
TCCGAGAAAACCAGCTGCTTTTTTCCCGATCAGCATTCCGATCATGGCGGTAATTCCGGTAAAGAGACCAATTACTGGTGCAGCAATCCAAATGTTTGTATCGGTAAAACCCAGTGGAATTCCAACAGCAAATGCATCGATGCTGGTGGCAAATGCAAGCGTAATAATCAATTTCAGACTGTTGATATTCATGGGCTCATCGTCGTCGTTGTTGCTGAAGGATTCGAAAATCATTTTGCCGCCGACCAGTGAAAGGAGAATCAACGCAACCCAGTGATCGACCGGTGCAATATAGTTTTCGAGTGTCCGGCCACTGAGCCAACCCAGAAAAGGCATCAACCCCTGAAAAAAGGCCAGAATAAAAGCAATCTTCAGGGCCTGTAAAAAAACGACTTTCCGGTCATTAATGCCGATAGAAACACTAACGGCAAGGGTGTCGAAGCATAAACCAATGCTTAATAAAATCAGCCAAAGTACATCCATGGCTCAAAATTACTATTTTTGATTTTCATTAAACAAATTTCGTTGAGCTTCATCTAACTTTGGTTATAAACAACACCCTCATGAGAACATTTCTTTTTTGCTTTATGTTCATCTTTGCCGGCGTTCTTGCCGCGCAAAATTATTCCATCACCAACTACACCACAGCCAACAGCAGCATTGCATCGAACAATGTAACTGCGGTTGCAGCTGACGCCAGCGGCAATCTGTGGGTTGGAACAGGTGGCAGTGGCCTTTCAAAATTCAATGGCACAACCTGGACAACCTATACCACTACGCAGGGATTGGTTGGAAATACCGTGAAAGCCATTGATGTGGATGCTTCGGGAAATGTATGGATTGCCACTTCTGCAGGTTTGTCAAAATATAACGGCGTATCATTTACCAACTATACAACCGCACAGGGACTGGCTTCGAACGATTTGCGCAGTGTGTTTGTTGACAATGCAAACAATGTGTGGGCTGGCACAGCAGGCGCAGGTGTGAGTAAATACAACGGCGCTACTTTTACAACGTACAATACAGTCAGCGGACTTGTGCAGAATTTTGTGCTGGCCATTACGCAGGATTTATCAGGAAATATGTGGTTTGGAACAGCGGCCGGTGTGAGCAAATTTACCGGCACAGTGTGGACAACCCATACCAGTATAAACGGAAGCAATGCCAATGGCGATCAGGTACAATCGGCCACAACCGATGCGGACGGAAATATCTGGATGGGTTCTTTGCCCAGCATGGGCCTTGGCGGCGGTTTGTATAAGTGGGACGGTGCAGCGTGGACCGCCTATTCCACCACCAACGGACTTGCTCATAATGATGTCCGTGGCATTGCATCTGATGCCCAAAGCCGCTTATGGATTGCTACCAATGGAAACGGCACCAGTCATTTTCGCAATGGAACTTTTACTACCTATGGAACTGCTGCCGGAGTTGTCTCAGTAACTCAAACCTGCTCAACTGTTGACAACAATGGATTTGTGTGGATTGGTACTGGTAGCGGCTTATCGCGAATTCAAACAGTCCTTTTTAATGGATCAACCATACTACCGGCTCATTGTGGAAACAACGACGGTTCAATTACCTTAAATGTCGGAACCATCAATGGCCCTGTTTATTATAGTTACGATCTTGGAGTAACAGCCACCACCAGTAACACTTTGTCAAATCTGACCGCCGGCACTTACCAGATTTTGTTTTCGGACAGTTCGGTTTTTTATGCAATCGCATTGGAAGTACTGGCCAGCAATGTTGCCATGCCGGCAATAACCGCCAACACCATGAATATCTGCGATGGAGATTCGGTTCAGCTGGGTGTCAATGCAGCATTTACCAATTGCGCGTGGAGCCCCGATTCAGTTGTTTCATCTGCTGTCCTTCCAAACCCGATGGTATCGCCAGAACAGAACATGTGGTTGTATCTGACCTATACCGATACCAATGGTTGTACAGCCGAAGATTCAATTCAATTTTTTGTCATGCCGGTGCCGAATGTGTTTGTTTCTGTTGTTAATGATTCAGTATTTACATCCGATATTATTTTCGCTCAGTATCAGTGGTATTGGTATGGCGATACGATTCCCGGCGCTACAGGCCAGTCTTACACGGCCACGCAGCCTGGTATTTATACTTTGTGTGCACATAACTCCGGACAATGTACCGGCTGTTCGGAAATGATTCATTACATGAACGCGGGAATTGGTGAGGATTCTGAGTGGGCTCATGTATTTTCCGAAAACGGAAATCTGCACTGGAATCTGCCGGAAGAAAATTGTCTGATCAGTATGTATTCGGCTGATGGACGCATTTTGCAGCAATTTACGGCCACTGAAAATTCAGGACAAATTACATTCAATAATCAGGTTCGTGGAATTGTTATTATTCATGTGCAGCGCGCTGAGAGCGATGCATGGGTGAAAGTATTCAGCAGATAGAAGTTTAAAAAATAAAAAAAGGAGCGACGTTTTTTAACGGACGCTCCTTTTTTTATTAAGTGAAATATTTTTAGAAATTGGCGCGCAGAGCCAGAATAAAATTACGTCCCGGTGCAACAATGCCCGAGCTGTACGGACGATAGCGCTGATCGGTAATATTTTCGAGGCCGGCACTGATGGTAAAGGTATTGTTGAGTTGATACATCGCTTTAAAATTCAGTGTATACCATGCCGGTGAGTAAGGATCGCCGTTTTCGTCTTTCGCGTAGATTTCGGTTTTGCTTTTTTCTTCTTCCGGAAGATTTTTATACGACACTTCGCCGCAATACTGCGCATAAAACTGCATGTCGAGTTTGCCGGTGTGATATGAAAGTCGTGTTACACCAAACTGTGGAGCAGCATGACGCGAAGGGCTGGTGGTGCCATCATCCAGTTCTTCTTCCCCTTTCTGATAATTGAAATCAGATTCAAACCCAAATCCCTTCGGGAGTTTAATTTCAACACCCAGCTGAACACCATATACATGTGCTACAGCGGCATTCTGAATTGCCTGAACCTTGCTCATTTCGCCATCATACATCATGCTGTCGAGTCCGTTGAGTTGAAAATCGCGACGCACCATGGCATTCTGCAAAATAGTGTAGTAGGCGGTTGTATATATTTTTACCGATTTACCAAACACTTTCGACAGTCCAAAATCGGCATTGTAGGCGTATTCTGCTTCAAGATCAGGATTGGGAACAATCACATAACCTGGTTCGGAATCAAAGACTTTTCCAAGATCGTCTACATTTGGTGAACGGAATGCCGTTGCGGCATTGGCGCTGATGACCCATTTATCGGCAGGTTTATACACGAATCCAATACTTCCGGTAAGCGCACTATTACTGACTTCAGCAGTGGTATAAGGGAACGGATAAAATGTTGTGTCGAAAGTAGCATCGAGCATATACATGCTGTAGCGTAAGCCAGCCTGTAACATGAATTTGTCTGAAAAATGCTGCTGATCGGTAAGATATGCACCAAACGAACCCCAGGTAGATTGCGGATATCGGGTGGCACCTTCCTGAATAACATTGGTGACAATATTTTCATCGATGCCGATAGAAGTAACATCGTTCCAAACAGCTTCGGCACCATAAAACAGCGTGTTGTTTTCGCGCAGTGTTTTGGTGAAATCGAAATTGGCAGAATAGGCTTCCACTTTTTCGATGCGGGTTTCGCGGCTGGGTTTGTTAATGTCGCGGCTGATGCGGCTTTCCTCAAAGTGTTGCTGCGCCAGGCGAATTGACAACTGATCATACACCTTGTTGTTGGCGGTGTTCATGATGTTGAGATTATTCATCATCCATTTTTGCGGGCCATAAAACCATTCGGCATAACGGGGTAAACCGTTTTTATAACGTATAAGCCTGTCGTAGCGAGAATAAGCGGAAGTTTCGGAATAATGAAAACCATATTGAAAGTCCCATTTTTCGTTTGGAGAAAAGCGTATTTTCTGCATGACGTTCATTTGCTGATATCCTGTTGGCGTTTGAACTTTTGGATTGTTGTTGGTCACGATTCTGTCAACACTATCCTGACGCTGTACATAATATGGCTGCAGATACTCTTCGGGCCCGTGGCTGCCCATGGTCAGATCGCCGTAATTAAAAGTGCTGATGCTTGAGAGCATGGCCCATTTTTTCCAACCAACATTGATATCGAAGTGACCTGTTTTTTCATTATTGGCCGATGAATAGCGTGAAACAGCCTTGCCTGTAATGTAGGGCTGATCAGTCATGGAGAGTTTCGGAGTGAGTGTTTGAAAACTCATGACACCACCAATGGCATCGCTGCCATAGATGACCGAGCCCGGGCCGAAAAAGACTTCGGTATTTTCGGTTGCAAACGGATCGAGTGAAATGACATTCTGAATATTACCGGCGCGAAAAATTGCAGTATTCATGCGCACTCCGTCGATTGTGTACAACAGCCGATTGGTCGCAAAACCGCGTATCATGGGGCTTCCACCGCCTTGCTGACTTTTCTGGATGAATACTTTTCCCGATGCACCCAGCAAATCGGCAGCAGTTTGCGGATTGAGTAATGAAACCGTTTTAGAAGAAATGGAAATGATGGAAGACGGAACACCCGATGAAACCTGATTCCAGCGGGTTGCAGAGACCACAACGCCATCGATGTTAATGCCGGTCTGTATCAATGTGATATTGAATCCGGATTTTTCAATCTGGCTGTAGCTCATGATTTCGGTCTTGTATCCGAGCATACGGATTTCGATTTTTTCGGCATCTTTAAAACCGCGGATGTCGGCCTGCCCTTCGGCATTGGTTATGGCAAAAGCCCGCGGGCTGTTGCTGGATAAAGTCACCAGATCGATTGGTGCTCCCGATTGCTGGTCTTTGAGGGTGATCACTTGTGCATACAGACATGATCCCATTAACATGACTGCAAACAATATTAAAATTTTTTTCATTTGTTTGATTTTAGAAATTTTTCAGGCAATGAGAAATAGCCTATACAGAAAGGCTGAAGCCTGTTTTCGGTTTATTCCAATAATACCATTCAAGCTGATTTTCCAATCCGGAAATCAGCAGAATGCAAAAAATAAAAATTACATATAACGCGGCGGAGGACTGTTACTCCAATCCAAATTCAGCTGATAATGATTGATGAAAGAAATGTACATCAAATCATCCATATAAAAATTGCGCAAAAGTTGAGAATTATGAGAGGGAATGCAGATAAATAAACTGTTGAAGTGCTGTAATAATGAGGCTTGCGGACTTTGATCGTTTTTTCGTGATTGTTGTTCGAAATGTTGAACGAGCAGTTTTTCTTTGGTGTCGCGGTAAGCATACAGGTAAACGCTGTCGGTGGTAGTACGCGTATCTTTTACGTCGAAATATTCTCCTTTGAAAATAATTTCATCGTCTTTATCCGGAACAACGGTGTAGGGTAGACCATGCTCAAAATCTTTTTTTGAAAAGGCCAGTACTTCGGCATCTTCCATGGCCATTGCTTTTAGAATCTGCTTGGCTTGAGCGCGTACATGAGTCCGGTAAGCTTTATACAAAAGAAACTGACCACCTACTACCGATAGCAGGAACAAAAGAAGAACCGCTGCAGAAATAAATTTTTTCACATGCGCCTTTGAAGGCCCAAAAGTATAAAAAAAAGGGAAACCGAAGTTTCCCCTTTGTATATTATTAAAATGAAAGTTCGTCCGGTTCTAAAAACAGGCCGCAAACAATTCAGTTATTTGCCTGTTTGAAAAACAGAACTGGATTATTTTCTGCAAACGCCTATTTCAGGGTTTTCTTCGAGATATTTTTCCTGTTCTGGTGTTAGTTCAACTCCTTGTTTAATTTTTTCCTCAATGGCCACTTTGCAGTTTGGCGAAACGCACTCGCTGGCGGGTTCTTTGTGATACTTATTCGAAGTCGGACTCCATCCCCAAACAAGAAGAAGGGCAAAGAAACCAAGAATGTAAGCAAAAGTAATATGCCAGCCTTTGCGTACCCAGAGCATTACATTGCGTGCTTCGGGGAATTTGTTGGTAATGGCAACCCCTGCCGAAGAACCAAACCAGATCATAGAACCACCGAAACCAACGGCATAGGCCAGCATTCCCCAATCGTAATGACCTTGGGTAAGACACAGTTTTGTGAGCGGAATATTGTCGAAGACAGCGGAAACAAAACCAAGGATAAATGCGGTGGACCAATGCGCCTCGGGCAATGTTCAACCGGCAATCAGTGAAGCACAGAACACCAGACATAAAAGGAAAATGGTTCCTTTGATGGATCCGGGAATTTCGCCCCAGGGAATTTTAGTCAGCAGCATTCCAACGATTAAGGCGGCCCAAACACCCAGCATAGGCATGTCGAACATCATATTTGTTGCAATAGCACCGGCAAGAATCAATAGAACAACGAGCAGATTGCTCCATTTTATTTTTGCATCGGGTTTAGAGTCTTTGATAATGGGTTGGAATTTATGTTGCTGATGAGCGGCAAACCAACCAAAGAAAACAAGTGCAGTTACCGAAGCAATAAAAGCGTGGAATACTTCAGTAAAATACACGCCGTCGATCCACATCATGGTGGTGGTGGTGTCGCCCAGGACAGTACCGGCGCCACCGGCATTGCTTGCTCCTACAATAGCGGCAATATAACCAATATGCACTTTTTTGTTGAAAACAACCAGGGCAATGGTTCCACCGATAAGGGCAGCTGCAATGTTGTCGAGAAAGGTTGAAATAGTATATACCATAACAAGCAACAGGAATGGACCCATAAAGTTGTTGGGTAAAATGCGGGGTAAAACGTCGGGAATGCCGGATTCTTCAAAAATTTTGGCTAAGATACCGAAGCCAAGCAGTAAGCCTGCTAAATTGAGAATGGTGGACCATTCGCCAGAGTATTTGATGGTTTGAACCTGATCGGCAAACGGGGTTGTACCAACACAATGCTCAACGAGGTTGAAAGCCGGATCAAAAATCAGTTTATATCCAAGCACAACGGCCAACCCGATTAATGCCACATAAAAGGTCTGATCGTGAAATATTGCTACACAAACCAGAATGGCAGCGAAAAGAAAAAACTCGATACGGATACCCCCGATAGCAGGCATATTTCCTGCGGCAGCACCGCCATCGGCTGCAAAAGTAAATATGGGCGCCATTAGTAGTAACAAAGTGCCTGCAACTTTAAGCAAATCCTTTATGCGAAAGGGGTTGCTGTCATTTTTGAGAAAATTGAAAAGGTTCATAACTGGTGATTGTTTAGATTGCTTTTTCTGTATTTTGAGCCAGCAAAATTACGGGGAGGTTTTCATGCAATCACGCATTGTTTCGAAATTTTATAAAATCCTTACAAACAGAATAAGTTAATAAACAAATTACTAATATTCACTTTCGTATTTTTGTGAAATTAAATTTTGCCAATGCGAACGTTTTCGAAATTAGAAATGTGGAAGCAGTTTGCGATGAGTATAGCAATCATACTTGTTGTTTCCGGTATTGGTTATTTTTTTATTGATGCTATTGGATACAGAAGTATAGCACTGATTTTATTGTTTACGGTGTCGGCCATGTCGGTTGTATTTCGAGTATGGCCTGTTCTGATATCGGCGGTATTAAGTGTTTTAATCTGGGATTTTTTCTTTATCCCGCCTTTTTTATCTTTTCATCCGATTTCTTCTGAAGATGTAGTAATGCTAAGCATGTATTTTATTGTTGTATTGCTCAATGGTGTTTTTACGTGGCAGGTGCGCCGCATAGAGCAGCAAACATTGCTTAAAGAAGAAAAATTACGGGCATTGAATTTTTATAACACGATTTTTAATTCTGTATCGCACGGGCTCAGAACACCCATTACAACGATTATCGGTGTGACAGAAAACCTTTTGAGTCCTGCAACGATCATGACGGAAAAAGATAGGGTCGACCTTAATCAGGAAGTACTGATTGCCGCCGAAAGACTTAATCAGCTGGTTGATAACCTTTTGAATATGTCCCGTATTGAATCGGGTTTTCTGGAAGCTAAAAAAACCTGGTGTGACGTAAATGAACTGATTTATAAAACATTGGAAAAAATTCCGGATAATCTAAAAGAACGCCAGATCAGAATCTTTATTCCGGATGACATGTTACTTGTTAAGTTGGATTTTGGATTGATGGAGCAAGCCTTGTACAATGTGGTGCATAATGCGTTGATTCACACACCAGCTGAAACACTGATAACAGTATCGGCTTTACTTAAAAATAATCAGCTGGAAATTTCGGTAGAAGATGATGGGCCTGGATTTGGGGATGATATGCAAGAAAAGCAAGCCGGGATGACTCCGAGAACGGCTAAAGCAGGTGGTCTTGGACTTGGATTAACCATTGTCCGCGGCTTTGTTGCCATGCACGGCGGCGATTTATTGTTTCGTAACAGAGTGGCCGGTGGTGCTATGGTAAAAATTATTATACCTACAGAAACGATGGATTGGAGCGAAAACTATGAATAATAAACCAAGTGTATTAGTCATTGATGATGAAAGCCAGATTCGTAAGCTGTTGAAAATAACATTGAGCAATGCCGGATATGTGGTTTCAGAAGCTGCTTTGGGAAAAGAAGGTTATCAGGTGGCGGCAATGCATCCGCCCGATATTATTCTGCTAGATCTTGGGTTGCCGGATGTTGATGGAAAGGAAATTCTAAAGCAATTAAGGTCCTGGTTTTCATCTCCGGTAATCATTTTGTCGGTTAGAGAATCGGAAGAAGAAATTATTGCAGCTCTTGATTCGGGCGCAAACGATTATCTGGTAAAACCTTTCCGTACTGGCGAATTATTGGCACGTATCCGGTCTTCACTCAGGCAAAGTAATATGACAGAGCAAAACCAGATAATTCAAAGTTACGATCTGGTGATTGATCTCGATGCCCGGATAGTCAGAAAGAACAATGAGCATATCAAATTTACTGCAACAGAATACGCTTTGCTGTCGTTGATGGCGCGCAATTGCAATAAGGTACTTACACATCCGTATATTTTGAAGGAAGTTTGGGGTCCGTCATTTATCGATCAGGCCCAGTATCTGCGTGTTTTTGTGGGTCAGATCCGAAAAAAAATAGAAGACGATCCCAATCATCCAAAAATTCTGATTACTGAGCCCGCCATTGGATACCGCTTTGTACGGGAAGATTGATTCTCGCCTGCACTGACAAAAAAAAGAACCCGAAACCGGGTTCTTTTTTGAAAATATTTCAAGTTTACATTTACATTTACTTGGCAGGACAAACAATGATATCCGGATTTTCATCGAGATATTTTTGTTGCTCGGTCGTTAGCTCAATGCCCTTCAAAACTTTTGCTTCAATGGCCACTTTGCAGTTTGGTGAAACACATTCTGTGGCGGGTTCTTTATGGTATTTATTTGAGGTAGGCAGCCATCCCCAAACAATAAGAAGTGCGAAAAATCCAAGGATGTAAGCAAAAGTAACATGCCAGCCTTTTCTTACCCATAGTACAACATTTCGTGCCTCGGGGAATTTGTTGGTAATGGCAACACCTGCCGAAGAACCGAACCAGATCATGGAACCTCCGAAACCAACTGCATAAGCCAGCATTCCCCAATCGTAATGACCTTGTGCAAGACAAAGTTTTGTGAGCGGAATATTGTCGAAGACAGCGGAAACAAAACCTAGAATAAATGCGGTGGACCAATGTGCCTCGGGCAATGTTTCAACTGGCATACACGATGCGCAAAAAACAAGGCAGAGGAGGAAAATGGTTCCTTTGATGGAGCCGGGAATTTCGCCCCAGGGAATTTTAGTCAGCAGCATTCCAACGATTAAAGCGGCCCAAACACCCAGCATAGGCATGTCGAACATCATATTTGTTGTTATGGCACCGGCAAGAATCATCAGAACAACGAGCAGATTGCTCCATTTTATTTTTGCATCGGGTTTCGAGTCTTTGATAATGGGTTGGAATTTATGTTGCTGATGAGCCGCAAACCAACCAAAGAATAGCAAAGCAACAGCCGAAGCAATAAAGGCGTGGAATACTTCGGTAAAATACACGCCGTCGATCCACATCATGGTTGTGGTGGTGTCGCCCAGAACTGTTCCGGCCCCGCCGGCATTACTCGCGGCCACTATACCAGCTATATAACCAATATGCACTTTTTTATTAAAGACAACCAGGGCTATTGTTCCACCAATAAGAGCTGCTGCAATGTTGTCGAGAAAGGTTGAAATAATGTAGACCATAACAAGTAAAAGGAATGGGCCCATAAAGTTGTTGGGCAAAATGCGGGGCAATATATCGGGAATACCTGATTCTTCGAAAATCTTGGCTAAGATACCGAAGCCAAGCAGTAAGCCTGCTAAATTGAGGATGGTGGACCACTCGCCGGAATATTTTATCGTTTCTACCTGATCGGCGAAGGGCGTCGAGCCGATAAAATGTTCAACGAGATTAAACGCCGGGTCAAAAATTAGTTTATACCCAAGTATGACGACTAATCCAATCAGTGCCACATAAAAGGTTTGATCGTGAAAAATGGCTACACATACGAGAATGGCAGCAAACAGAAAAAATTCGATCCGAATACCGCCAATCGATGGCATGTTGCCTGTTGCTGCACCCCCGTCCGATGCAAACGTCATCATGGGGATCATTAAAAGAAACATAACGCCCAGGATTTTAAACAAATCCTTTAACTGAAATGGTTTTGTTCCCTTTTTAAGAAAGTCAAAAATCTTCATAACTCTGGTGATTTAAAATTTGGCGCAAAGGTTGTAAAATTTGGTCACTTATCCAAGTATTTCATTCATGAGTAATATGCAATATGTGTTATGTCTATAAATATGCCTTATTAAACGGAATCAAAATGTAATTAATCCGAAAGAAATTTTAATATTTTATTTATGCGGTAAATTTTTTCAGCTTCGATAAATTTTTATGAACGTAATTGCAAAAATCAAAAATTTGTTGGTATTGTGTCGTGCTATTTGGTTTTGAATACCGTGTCATGTTTATCTGTATTTATTAATCGGGTAGATGCTGGTTTAGCAAGCCTATGGGTATGTGTGTTAAAACAGATTTTCTCAAATTTGATCTGATTTTTGAAAACAGTGATATAATAAAGGCCATTAAGCTATTGTCTGCCCATTTTGGCCTATAAAAAAGGGAAGGCTTTTTCAACCTCCCCATACAAACTAAACAAAACAGTGATATCAAAATCACATGTTAAGTGCTTTTAGTGCTTGTGATGCGACTTCGTTTGAAGGATCTACAGACAACAGCTTATTCCAATAGGTAACAGACAAGCCTTTAAAGCTATCTGCTGATTCCTGATTAATTTCTTTTTTAGCACTTTCGTATTTTATAAAGTAAAAATATCCGAGATACCTGTAACATTCAATCAGTTCATTTTTATATTTGTCGTTGTTACTTTTTGCTTCCAAAATTGTTAATGTATTTTCGTAATCATATTTTGCAAGGCCTAAAGTAGTTTCCGGATCTTTTGCAGCCATCGCTCTGGCATGCCACAGAAATCCAAGATGTGACGATGGTGATATTGAAATAACTTTGGTAAAAGCCGAATCAGCATTGTTGATATATTCATTTTTCTTTAAGGAATCCAATGTTGAGTCATTGATTAAAATCAGATAATTTTTTCCAATACTGAAATATGTTGCTGAAGTGACATCGCCATTTGAAGCTTTGATTAAGTTATTGTAAGAATCAATGGCTGATAAATATTTTTTCTGATGTTCGTAACATTTGGCCATATCCTCGTACAATTTGGCAGTGGTGGCTGGATCCATGGAGATGGCTTTAAGCAGATTTGTAATGCATAATGAATCATTTCCTGTTTTTGCCTGCAGTTTTCCAAGATATGCATAATCCGTAGCAATAATTTTACTGGTATCGCTGGCAGATTTTCGGATATTGAAAAATGCATTCATTGCTTCAAGTCCTTCATTGTATTTTCCGAGTTCATACAGCGTATAGCCATTTAATCTGTTGAGTACTGGATTGAAAGGATCATGCTTTAAAAGGGGTTGAATCAAATTGTTCGATTTTTCAAACTCATTATTGAAATAAAGAATAATAATATATCGCAACTGGTCAGCATCCGAATATTCTGCCAGTGAAAAATACCGGCCATAATAATAACTTGCTTTTGAATAGTTTCCAATAGAATATGACAGTTCTCCGAAATTTCTCAGGGCAGGAATATAATTTGAATCTAACGCCATAAGAGAATTGAGATATTTTTCGGCATCATCAAAACTTTGTATGCGCATGTAAATAGAAGCAAGTGCGTTCATGGCGTTTACATTTTGCGGGTCAAAATATAAAGCCTGCTCATATCGGCCTGATGCATTTCCAAGCGCCGATATGCCACTGGCATTATTATTCATGGCTGCATAAATATTTCCTGCCACAATAAATGGCAATGGATTTTTACTATCTAACTGCGATGCCTGATTCAAACAGTCAATCCAGCCAGTTGAATCACCGGCTTCGAAAAGAACTTGTGCAATTTCGATGAAAGCCTGAACATCTTTTCTTGCGGTTGCGATTTTTATGGCTTTTCCAAGGTCGATTTTTGCCTGGGCTTTATTACCCGAAATAATTTGAACAGAAGCACCGGCAACAATGGCAAGAGGGCTATCGGGGAGGGCTGCAGCTACATTTGAATAGCAGGTTTTTGCTGAATCCTTATTTCCTTCGATGGAATATATTTTTCCGAGATGCAACCAGTCAATAGCTGAATTGTTTGTTTTAAGACCTGTTATATAGGTAGCTTTTGCTTTTTTATACTGATTCATTTCATAGTACTTTTGGGCCGCATAATTTTGCGCAGTACTTGAAAAAGCACATGAAAGCAAAGCGAAAAAAACGAGAACTTTCAGGGTGTTCATGATTTCGGGATTATTAAGGAGAAAAAATTCATAGTGAGAAAGATTAAATCATTCATCTCTGACATTAACCAGTCTGATAATTTGTGTGTAGGGCAAGATCCCGGTTTTCTGAATGACTCGTTGGCCTCTGTCGCTTGAAACAAAGGATAAAAAGCCTGAAGCAAGACCGGTTCGCGGTTCGGTAAGAATCATGTACATAATTCTTCTGAAAGGATATTCGCCTGTTGCAATATAGGCCTGATAGGGTTGGAAAGAATTTTCGATCGTGGCTTTTTTTGCAGTTGATATGCGGGCAACGCGGATTTTACTAAGAAAGGTGAGACATTTTGGATCACGTCTGTCGCTGACCCAACTGACTCCAATAATACCAATAGACCCAGGTGATTTTGAAACGTAGTCAACAACATCCAGATTGTATTTTAAAGCACTTAGTTGATCACCCAGCTTGCCTGTTTTTGTGATGGAATCAACTACAAAACGCACCGTACTTGATTTTGGATTGTCGAATACAACGTTTATTTTTCCTGATTTGGATTCCGGATTTATTTGATTCCAATCGGTTATTTGGCCGAGAAGAATTTTTCTTATCTGATCAACAGTAAACAATGAGTCCGGATTGGATGGATGCACCAAGATTGCAATACCATCGATGGCTATTGCAACTTCTCTGGGAAAGAACTTTGAGTCATGAAAAAAGTCCATTTCTTCCTTTGACAGTGGCCGCGAAACAACCGCCAGGCGTACGCTGTCTTTGACGAGTAAATTCAGTGCATCCACCTCCGGAATGTATATAGGGGTTACTTTTGCATATTGATAGGTGGCATGAAAAACAGGCAATTCTTCTTCAATCACAGGCTGGAATGTTTCATCAACCGCTATTTTGATGTGGCCTGTAGTAGGTGTATCGTTATATTCCGTTTTTGATTTATTTCCACAACCAAAAATAAAAATCAGGGAAAAAGCGAAAAGCGTATATGCAAACAATTTCTTCATCAGTTCAGATATTTAATTATTCCTCTTCGTTGTGTTTTTCCCTGTATTCAACAAATAAGCGGTAAGCTCTGAACAGAGAATAAGCAAGCAGCATAGAACCAAAAATTGCGCTATATAACCGGATCATATCTTTCCATCCGAAAATCAGCAGGTATACGCCCAGCGCGAAGTACACACAAACCATAAATGCGCCGAGAATCAGCTTGAGTTTTTTTGTAATATTTCCGGTTTGTTCTGTCATGATGAAAACAACTGATTAATGCAGTACAAAACGTACAGGGAGTGTAAACTTTACTGGTACTGCTGAACCGCTTTGGCGGCCAGGGATCCAGGCAGGCATACCGCGAACAACGCGAACAGCTTCTTCATCGCAGCCACCACCAATACCGCGTAAAACCTTGACTTCGGAAATTGCACCGCTTTTACTGACGACAAATGAAACATATACCGTTCCCTGGATACCGCTTTCTCTTGCAATGCTCGGATACGAAATATTTTTCGCCAGATAATTATTCAGTGCTTCTTGACCTCCTGGAAATGCTGGTGGTTGCTCAACAACCAGAAAAGGTTGTTGATATTCTTCGGTAACCTGAGTTTGTTTTCCCTGCAAATCGGCCATATCAACGGCGTCTGCATCGGTGCTGCCAATTACATCCGCTGTCGAAATATCAAGGTTTGAATTCTTTAGGTCGTTCTGATCTTTCATCAGATCTTCATCACGCACTTCAGCATCATCTTTAATCACTGGCGGAGTGAAACGGATTGTGCTTTTTAGTTTTACAGCTTCTGGTTCAATCAAAGGTTGTTGAACGTCCTTTGGTTCGTTTTTTTCAACATTAATTTCAGACATAGCGGTAACCTCAATATTCTGTTCCTTTTTGTCCGGAATCATACTCTTTATCAGCCCAGGCAATGTGAAAACAGCCAAAAATATAAGAACCGTAATAAGGATAGCATTTCTGTGTCTTGTTGAGGAATTTTTGCGGAGCGCATAAGCGCCGTACTCTTTGGGCCTGTTCTCAAAGACAATGTCGCACCATTCTGCCGAGTACAAATTTAACTTTGCCATAATACAATCGTTTTAATCAACAGCACGGGTTATTGTTTGTAAGAATTCAAAAGTGATTTGTTTTCATCATCAAGATCAACAACTGCATATCGGTTGATACTGCAAATATTCATCTCGTCAAGAGCATCCACAAGGTTTCTGTAGGTGGCGTCGTCGGTAGCCATAATGCGCACCATTGCTGCGTTTTTATTGGCTTTTATTTCTTCCAGTTTCTTTTGATAAACATCTTCATTCATTTTTATTTTCGACTTTTCGGCCTTCAGATCTTCAACCTGTTTTGCTACATTATAATTTTTTTCAAGTAAAATTTTGCGCAAGCCTTCAGCTGAATAATCAGTTTTAATAAGTTTTGCTCCTTCCGATTTGCCAAAGTAATAAAATACGCTGTTGTTTTTTCCAAGAATGAGCGTGACAGCCTGCGATGCTTTCGCCACCGATTTGTCTTCCTCGGCAACATTTTTATCAGAGGGCATTACAATTTCCATTGTTTGGGGTTTTATCAAGGATGTTGCAAGCATAAAAAATGTGATCAACAAGAATCCCAGATCAACCATTGGTGTAAAGTCAATGCGTGTTGGAAGCTTTTTGGCCCTCTTTCCTTTGCCTTTTTTGGGCGCGGAATCCTGACTTACTTCTGCCATAATTTTTTAGTTTTGAAATTAGTTTTGGGGATTCTCTTCCAGCTTGGTGATTAGGTTGTATCTGTTTTCATCAAGCTGCTGGAGTGTTTTCATTACCGCTTTAATTTTAGGATAGGGCGTGTCCTGATCAGCTTTAATGGCAATGCGTGCCATTGGATTTATCATGCGTGCAGCCTGCACCCAATCTTTGAGTTGATTGTTTGTCGAATCGGTAGGAATTCCAAGATTGTTCTGTGCCAGGTCGCGATTTTCAGGGGGCAGCCTGAGAAATGATTTCATTCCACTCATCGGATTACCAACCAGATCAAGCACACAATACTTGTTTTTTTCTTCTTGTGTGAGTGTAATTTTATATTGTGAAGCCATTTGCTCAATGAGCATCAATCTGTTTGCCTGACCGTCGATCCCAAAAAACACATGACCGGATTTGTCAACAAGAATGGTCATAATATCTCTTTCAGGTATTTTAATTTCAGAAACAGATGGAGGCGCCATAACAAGTACCGGTTCTTTTTTGGTGAAGTTGGATGTCAGCATGAAGAAGGTGAGTAGCAGGAATGCTACATCACACATGGCTGTCATGTCAATCCAGGTACTCTTTCTTTTGATTTTTACTTTTGGCATTGTTTGTCCGTTTTATGAAAGACAAATTACTTGTGATTTGCATTATAGGATTGTACAATGCTGAATCCACCTTCGTCAATGCTATAAGTAAGCTTGTCAATCTGGGTTGTAAAAATGTTATAGAAGATCAGCGCAAATGCAGCCGTGCCGATACCAAAGGCTGTATTGACCAGCGCTTCCGAAATACCTTGTGCAAGCGCAACTGAGTCGGGGGCACCTGCGTTGGCAAGTGCACCAAAAGCACGGATCATACCGAGTACAGTGCCAAGCAAGCCCATGAGAGTACCAAGTGATGTAATGGTTGCCAGCATAACCAGATTTTGTTCCAGTGCTGGTAATTCCAATGAAGTGGATTCTTCAACTTCTTTTTGTAATGTAGCCAGTTTCTGATCTTTTACCATCGTTTCATCGTTTTCCAGACTTTTGTATCGCTGCAGTACGGCACGAATCACGTTGGCAACTGATCCTTTTTGTGCATCACAGGTTTTAATGGCTTCATTAATGCTGTTTGTTGCCAGATGCCCTTTTACTTCATGAACAAAAGAAGTGACATTTCCTCTTCCTTTTCCTTTTCTGATGGCAATGAATCGTTCAATAATGACTGTAAATACTGTAAGTAAAAGTGTCATCAGAATCGGAACAATGAAACCGCCTTTGAAAACAATTCCGAAATAGTCGCCTGGTAAAGCAGCATTGGCGTTATCATTGCCCTGAAAGTGTGAAGGATCACCCAGTATGTACTTATATATGCAGATGGCAACAACAAGTGCTATGGGAATCACTAATGCGGAAAAACCGATTTTTATTCCGCGGTTTTTAAGTTTCGATGTTTGGTTCATATGAATGTGTGTTTATTTGTTGAAAATTTTCTCGTTTTGTGAAACCTGAGTGGGGTTTTATTTATTAATGCAATTGTGCATTCGAAATTGTCCGATGATGGGTGGTGTTCAGGAAATGGTATCAGCTGGTCAGTTAAAGGAATTCAACAACGGAACTGTATCAAGAATTTCCGATACACGAAAGACTTTTTTAATCATTATAAAAATGTAGTTCCATTTTGTTGAATGCTTTTTTGCAGCGCCCGATTTGCGTTCATGCCTTTTTTAAGCAACAATGCTGGGTCGGCATCACCAATTGGAATCAATTTGTATAAATGAATGTCAGATTCAAATGATTCAAACATTGATTCTGCTCGAATCAACATATTTATTTTGTCAAAATTTCGGGTGCAATTCATATATTGTGTTCAAACCAATTTGCTGTTGAATCAGTTTGCAATACAAAATTAGAGTGTGATTTTCAAGTAGAAATGCATCCTGTTAAATCTTTACAAAAGCCTTATAAAAGATTAAGATAGCCTCATATTCGAATTACTCCTTGCATTAATTATATTCGTCGCATAAATAAATTTTTCAATGTGTGATTTTATATATAAATGGTAACTAAATGGTATAAATAATTTTTATACGAAGCAGGATATTGAAATTTTCCGATGAAGAATCAACTTGGAATTTTCTGATATTTCCTGACTTTGACACTTCTATATTTCCGGTTTTTGTAATCGCATGATACATGGCTTTATACAATTTCCAGGACACCCAAATGCGTGTCCCAGTCAAAAAACAAGGTTGTTTTTACCGCATGTTTATTCGCGAAAAAAACAATTCTGGCGGCATTGTGAGAGTTCAGGTAATTGACAAATGTAGATACTATATGGTTGTCAGAGCTATAGGAAGTAGTTCAGAAAACAACACTATTGAAGAGCTATGAAATTTGGCGAAGAGGTTAAAAAACAGGTTGAAAAACCAATCTGTCAAAAATTTATCCAATTAGCTGATGTTGAAGTATGTAAACTCCAATTCCGGCAAGATAGCCCAATAAAGCAAGCCACGAAATATGTTTGAGATACCAGATAAAGTCAATTTTTTCAAGACCCATGGCTGCAACCCCTGCAGCAGATCCGATAATAAGCATGCTTCCTCCGGTACCAGCTGTGTAGGCAATATATTCCCAGAAAACACCATCTTGGACAAAATTGGATAAATAACCGGTTGCACCTGGGTCGGCAATAGGATACATTCCAACGGCGCCTGCAACAAGAGGTACATTGTCAACCACTGCCGACAGCACACCAATTGCACCCCCGATCAGATACACATCTCCGAAGGTGTCATTCAGCGATTGAGCGAGTACCGATAATTGACCAGCCGATTGTAGTGCTGCAACGGCAGAAAGGATTCCAAGAAAAAACAGTACAGTTGGTACGTCCACTTTTGTAAGAATAGCTGTGACGCTGATTTTTTGTTCTTTTGGTTTTTTTAAATGCAATATTTCGGTAATGATCCAGATGATGGCCAAACTGAGTAACATCCCCATATAGGGCGGCAAATGTGTTATTGTTTTAAAAACAGGAACAAACAGAAGACCGCCAACACCTAATGTCAGCATCAAATTTCTTTCAAAGTGGGTTGTAATCGATTTTTTGTTTTCATCAACAACAGGTCTGATCACAGTTCCTTTCATTGTGAAGCTAAGAAGTGCAAGAGGAACTACCATGCAAACAATGCTTGGCAGAAAAACGCCTGTTATAATTTTTAGTGTGGTTATCTGACCTCCGATCCACAACATAATTGTTGTTACATCGCCAATAGGCGACCATGCACCGCCTGCATTTGCTGCCAGAATGACCATACTTGCATAAAACCAGCGGGTTTTTTTGTCCTCAATCAACTTTCTGAGTAAAGCCACCATGACAATGGTGGTGGTTAGATTGTCCAGCACAGCTGACAGAAAAAAGGTTATGAAACTGATAATCCAAAGTAGTTTAACTTTGTGTGTGGTTTTAATGCGATCGGTTATCACCTTGAACCCTTCGTGTTGGTCTGTGATTTCAACAATGGTCATGGCTCCAAGCAGAAAAAATAAAATTTCGCTGATTTCACCCAGATGTTCAATAATCTGATCATCAACAATGAAATGGCGCATACCTTCAAGTGTGTTGGCATCGGGGTGTGCGGCAAAATACTCATTCCATGCGGTACTGGCGCCGCTGGTAAAGATGTCGAAAGCCCCAAAAATATACGCTACCCATGTGGCAGTTCCAATAAAGAGCGCTGACGCCGCTTTATCTATTTTAAGGGGATGTTCCAACGCAATCGCGATGTAACCGACAACGAAAATTACAACCATTACTAAAAACATGTCCATAAGTAGGAGGGGTTGATTTTACTGCAAAGATTGGTATAAAAATGCATTTATCCAAGTTTTTAAAGGATGAGTAAACATTTAGAAAGAATATGTGTGGTAAAACATCTTATTTATCGAAATCATATTGTCGTTTGTCCCGAAAGCTAAATAAACTTTTTTTTGAGGATGCAGGCTCTTTGGATAGAATCTGAATGCACGCAAGGTTGAATATATCTATATGAATTCAATACAGTCGTTTGAAAAACCAATCAGCAAATCATATTTTTTCAGAAGTTTGATATTACAGAATTGCCGATATTTGCACCAATGAGGCTGATTTTATTTTTTACCATTGCTATAGCTGTACTGTCAGCATCGGCAACTGATAATACATCCAATCTGGATTCGCTGCTTGCACAGGGAAAACGATTGCAAACTCAGAATCCCGAAGCTGCATTCAGGTTGTTTATACAAGCTTCACAGTTAGCAGCAAAAACGGGCAATCTTCCGGCAAAAGCCGACGCGCTGAAGGGTTGTGGTGTGTGTTGTTATTTTCTTCAGAAATATGATTCTTCTTTGTCCTTTTACAAGCAAGCTCTTGAAATCAGAAACAATCGTTTTTTTGCTGCTGTTGATTCAGACAATCAGGCTTCAATAGCTGTATTGTATCACAATATGGCATTGGTTTATTCAGCCACCGGCCGAAACAATCAGGCGGTCGGTTTTCTTTTGAAAAGCGAAAAGATTCGTAAGTATCTGGGCGACAAAGCCGGGCTGGCTCAATTTACTTACAACAGTCTTGGAATGATCAGCTTTCAGGAAGGGAACTATGTTGAAGCAATAAGATACTTCTACAAAATTCTTGATATTTATTCTTCGCTGGGGAATAAACAAGGAGTAGCAGATACACAGGATCAGATCGGAGCAGTGTATTATGATCAGGCAGACTACACACAGGCAAGAAAATATTACCTGAAATCGTTGCGGATACGGGAGCAGATGCGCGACACCCTTTCGATTTCAGCCTCTCTGAATAATATTGGTCTGACCTTTTATGCTGAAGAAAAGCTGGGGCAGGCTATGAATTACTTTCGGAAGGCTATTGTCTATAAAGAGCAATATGAAGATATTTCTGGTCTAGCATCTGCTCACAATAATCTGAGTATTATATTTCTTGAGTCTGGAAAACCTGACTCGGCCTTGCAACATAGTTTGCTTGCCTTTGAATATGCAAGGAAATCCGGTGATCTGCATAAAGAAGCTTTGGTTCTTATCAATTCAGGCGCTGCCCGTCGCGAATTGAAACAATATGATTTTGCCCGCAGCGATCTTTTGCGCGCAATGCAAATTGCAGGCGACTTTGGCTTTCTGGGTCTCAGGCACGATGCAGCCTCTCAGCTTGCTGAGCTTTATGCCAAAACCGGTAATTACGCAGAAGCGTTTCGGATGCGTACGCTTGAGCTGGAGCTTTCCGACAGTCTGTTCAACGCCGAAAGTATGCGAAAGATTGCCGTTGCTGAGACACAATACAAGTATGAAGCAAAGATTTCAAACGATTCGCTGCGCAACGCTCAGGTGCTGGCTCAAAAAAATATTGAAAACACTGAATACCGCAAGAGGCAGAAACTGATCATCGCCATTGCTTTTGCCGCATTGATATTTTCTGCAATGATCGTGTGGTTGTTTTTCCGGAGTTACCGTCTGCGACAGAAAAACCGCGAAGACCAGCTGAAAAGAGAAGCGACCGAACTTGAAAATACACTGCTTCGATCTCAGATGAATCCGCATTTTATTTTCAATTCAATGAATTCTATTCAGGGATTTATTTCTGAAAACAACACACTTTCGGCAGGAAGATATCTGTCAAAATTTGCGACCCTGATACGCTTTATTCTGGAAAATTCGGCTAGGAAACTCATACCACTCGAAGACGAACTGGCTGCACTGAAAATTTATCTTGAGCTGGAACAAGCACGGTTTAAAAACAGATTCAGCTGGAATATTTTACTTGACCAGAATATTGAAGAAGATCCGGCAATGATTCCTCCGTTGTTACTGCAGCCATTTGTCGAAAATGCTATTCTTCACGGAATTCTGCATCGTGATGAACAGGGAAAAATAGATATCCGGATTTCAGGAGATTTTGAAACAGGAGAGCTGATCTGCGAAATCAGCGACAATGGTGTTGGTCGTGCCAGAGCTGCAGAATTAAAGAAAAACATTCCGGGTAAAAACAAATCTATGGGCATCGGAATAACGCGTCAGCGACTTGAACAACTGTGCGGTAAACCTGGAGACGAATGTATGAAAATATGCGACCTTACCGATGCTGATGGAAATACAAGCGGCACGAGAGTCATTCTAACACTTCCGTATATCATGGATTGATTTTATCTTTGAACTATGGCTGAAAACAATCTGAAAGTAATAATTATTGATGACGAGGAATCCGGGCGTTCCGCACTCCGGAATTTCATTGCAGAAACAAGCAGGGATGTAACCGTGGTTGCAGAAGCCGATGGAGTTGCCTCGGGTATTGGGCAAATCCTTCTTCAGAAGCCCGATCTGGTTTTCCTCGATGTACGTATGCAGGATGGCACCGGTTTCGACCTGCTTGAAAAAATTCCGGAACGCGATTTTCAGGTTGTGTTTGTAACATCGTTTGATCATTATGCCGTTCAGGCATTTCGCTTCAGTGCGGTTGATTATCTTTTAAAGCCTGTCGATCCCGACCTGCTTTCCGACGCCATCGAAAAAGCACGGATTGCACAAAGCCGATCTGATATTTCAAGCAAACTTGACGTACTTGTTTCCAACATAGGAAAGCTGGAAAAGCTTGCTATTCCATCGGTTGAAGGAATCCGTTTTGTCCGCATCGATGAAATTGTCCGCTGTGAATCGGATGACAATTACACAACTGTTTTTATGCGGAACGGTGAAATAATTGTGGTTTCAAAAACACTTAAGGATTACGAACGGCTGCTTGGCGAAATGCATTTCTGCCGTGTACACAAGCAACATTTAGTCAATCTGAAATACGTTGAAAAATATGTTCCCGGAGATGGCGGATATCTGATCCTCGAAGACGGTTCGCACGTGGACGTATCGCGCCGAAAGAAAGACCAGCTGCTGGATTTGCTCATGAAATAATTCTTCTTTAAAAGCTGCGCCGTTTTCTCAGCGGTAACGGATTTCACTCGGCCATTTCCGCCACTCACTCATTACTCCTTTATCAAAACAGGCCACCACCATAGCTTTGTGACATAAAATCGCAAAGCCATGAAAACAAATTTTTCATTTTTATTTTTCGTATTGCTGGCCATTCTTGTCAGGGCACAGGCGCCTCAGTCATTCCGGTATCAGGCTGTCCTCCGCGACGCCGGCGGACAACCGGTATGCCAGCAAAACGTGATTCTTGAGGTCAGTTTCAGCAATCCTTCAGGTGTCTTTTATATTGAAGAACACTCAACAGTCACCAGCAATACCGGTATGGTTGCGCTGTCGCTTGGCTCTGGTTCTCCGGTTCAGGGAGATTTTGCCATGGGAGACTGGAAGAACGGGAACATCAATTTTCATATTGAAATGAGTACAGACGGCGGCAGCACATTTACTGCTATGGGCGATCAGGTTCTTGAAAGTGTGCCTTATGCACTGTACGCCGATGAAGCCGGATACTACGAAGAAACAGATCCGATATATTCTGCATCACCTGTATCGGGAATTACTTCGAACGACGTGATTCACTGGAGTGATGCATACAGCTGGGGTGACCACAGTACCGCCGGATATATCACGTCTTACACTGAAACCGATCCGTTTTATACAGTTTCAGTAGCATCCACAATACTTCAGAGCGACATGGATCATTGGAATGATGCGTATGGCTGGGGCAACCACAATGCGGCAGGCTACCTGACTTCGTATTCAGAAACAGATCCCAGCTGGTCAGGTTCTGATACTGACACAGCCGGCATCTGGCGTAACGGGAATGTTGGTATCGGCACAACCGCACCTGCAGCAATGCTTCATACAATGGGAACTGGTTCCGGCGAAGGCAATGTTGTTTTTGAGGGAAGTTTTAAATCAACAGGCGCAGGACAGGCTCCTGTATCCGGTGCAGGAACACGATTCATGTGGTATCCTGACAAGGCAGCCATCAGAGCCGGCGGAGTTTCATCAACCCAATGGGACAGCGATAGCATAGGAAATTACAGCTGTTCATTCGGAAACTCTTCTAAAAGCACCGGAGAAAACTCATTTTCTGCCGGGTTCAGCAACCGCGCAACAGGCATAGCTTCAAGTGCGATGGGTTTTTACGCCTTTGCCACCGGCGATTTTTCAACATCCGCCGGCCTTTACACAGTAGCAAGCGGTATAAGCAGTGTTTCTCTCGGAGAAAGAAACGAAGCCTCGGGTGATTATTCTGCAGCATTTGGATTGCATAGTACCGCATCAGGTGATTATAGTTTTGTGGCTGGATCGGGCAATACTGCTTCGGGCAGCAAAGCCACAAGTCTTGGGAGCAGTAATCTTGCTTCAGGAAATTGTTCTTTTGCCTGCGGATCAGGAAATACCGTAATCGGTGTTATGGCGTCCGCATTCGGAAATGCAAGCAATGCAAGTGGCCTTTGTTCATTCAGTTCAGGTATTCTCAATAATGCCTCTGGAGATTATTCCTCATGTTTTGGCAGTACACTTACTGCTCCAGCATATGCCCAGACAACAATAGGCTGCTTCAATATAACTGTTGGGGCAATATCTTCAACTACATGGGCTGCCAACGACCATCTGTTTGTTGTTGGAAATGGCTCTTCATTTTCATCGCGCAGCAACGCTCTGACATTGTACAAAAACGGCAACATGACCATTTCGGGAACACTCACACAGAGCAGTGATGTTCGGCTGAAAACCAATATTCGTCCGGTTACCGGAGTACTTGCCCAGATTCAGGAAGTGCAACCCATCTATTATGAATTTAAAAACAAGGAACAACATCCCGATGGCACACAACTCGGATTTTCTGCTCAGGAAATCCGCCTCTACTGGCCGGAACTGGTAAGAGAAGATCCCAACGGATATCTTTCGGTGGATTATGCCGGAATGTCTGCGGTGCTTCTTCAGGCTGTGAAAGAGCAACAGGTGATGATTAACGAAATGAAAAAGGAAATTGAACTTCTTAAAAAACAATAATATGAAAACACTGCTTGTTTTAACACTAATGATCGCTTCGCTCGGGCTTATGAATGCTCAGGAAGTCATTTCAACCGCGGGAGATGTGAACGAGGCCGGAGGATACTCATTAAGCTGGACAATGGGCGAAACCATCTCGGGAACCGCAACGGGCACCAGCCATATTCTCACACAGGGATTCCAGCAACCATGGATGACAATTACATCGGTCGAAACGCCTGATGAAATGCCACTGCTTGTTTATCCCAATCCTGTAGATCAATGGCTCACCATAGAGGGAACGCTTTCCGGTTCTACAATCTATATGTACGATATGTCGGGCAAACAAGTGCTCTCAGAGGCAGGCACAGACAATCAGGTAAACCTTATTTGTTCGGACCTGACTCCGGGAACATATCTCCTGTCTGTCATACTTCAGAATGGAACCACACGAAATTTCCGCATTTTAAAAAACCAATAAATCAGAAAACATGAAAACTTTTTTTCTAATAACGCTTTGTCTTGCGCTTTATGTTTCAGTTTCAGCGCAAAGTCCACAGATGTTCAAATATCAGGCTGTGCTCAGAAACAGCTCAGGCGCTATCATTCCAAATGAGCCGGTATCGGTCAGATTTACAATACTTCAGGGAGCGGCTACAACAACAACCGTGTATTCTGAGACCCAGTCACTGACCACCGATGCCAATGGATTGCTCAATACTGCCATTGGTTCCGGAACACCTGTTTCAGGTGCTATATCAAGCATTGACTGGGCTGCCGGTCCTGTTTATCTCCATGTTGAAACTGATCCGGGAAATAGCGGTACGTATACAGACTTTGGGACCAGTCAGCTGCTGAGTGTTCCTTATGCCATGTATGCCGAAAACGCCGGAAATGCTTTCAGCGGAGACTACAACGATCTCTCAAACAAACCGGATTTCACCGGTTGGGACAACAACGCCGGCGATGATTTCGATGGTCAGTACAGCAGCCTTTCAGGAACTCCGACCAATGTGAGTGCATTTTCAAACGATGCCGGTTATCTGACTTCGTATACAGAAACGGATGGTGATGCCACAAATGAATTGCAGGTTCTGAGCATCAGCAACGACACTATTTATCTTACAAGCGGAGGTTTTGTCAAACTGCCGGCAGGCTTCGATGGGCAGTACAGCAGTCTTTCCGGTGCACCGGCAAACGTAAGTGCGTTTACAAATGATGCAGGGTATATTACCGAGGAAATAGACACAACCGATGAAATACAGACTCTTTCCATCAGTAATGACACACTTATGATTTCATCCGGAAATGCAATCAAACTGCCTGGCATGAAGGTCACAGAATTTGTAATTCCAACAGCAACGGTAAGTTCATACACCACGACCACAAATCAGGAATATTTTAAAATAGGAGACATTGGTACTTTCAATAAAGAAAATGACAGTACCATGCTGGAACTTATTATGAATTGTCATGTAGTTGTATCATCCTATTCGGGCACCAACGGTCTGTATTTTCAGGTCCGGATTGATGATCACCCCACCAGTTTCGGCAAAATGGAATTTGTGGCATTCAACCCTAATAGTGCGTATACTTATTTTACTCCAACCGGATTTTTCCCCGGCATCTCCTCCGGACAACATACCATCTCCGTATGGGCCGGTATTTACTGGGCAGGAGGAACTGTTACAGGAGTTATGGTAAATCCTGGTGGATACAACTTTGCATCAAGAATGATGGTAAAAGAATTCTCAGGCACATACTGATTTTTGTAAGCCTTTCAGAAAAAAATCAACGTCTTTTCCTCCGGACCGGTGAAAACCCTTGTGGCTTTGCGAACACCGTCCGGGGGATTTTTTATCAGAACGGATAACCGATACCAAAACTAAGGTTGGTTTCTTTAAATGGTTTGTCGAAGCCGATCCACTGTTCGCCTTGCGGTTTTGAGGGATCGCGCATTTTAAAGGCTGCATCGATTCTGAAAATAAAAAAATCGAAATCGAGCCGGAGCCCGAATCCAGTGCCGATGGCAAATTGTTCAAAGCAACCAGGAAAATGGATTTCGCCTCCCGGAAACTCATCGCTGGCATTCTTGAGCCAAACATTGCCGGCATCGACAAACAGGGCGCCGTTGAACCAGCTGATGATGGGGAAACGATATTCGATGTTATACACCAGACTGATGTCGCCGGTGCGGTCGAAATACGTGCTGTCGGAATAAATCCCCGGGCCGAGCGAACGGAATTTCCAGGCGCGGATATCGTTTGAGCCGGAAGCAGAATAACTTTTTTCGAAAGGCAACATGGCGCTGTTGCCATAGGGCAGCCCGATACCGGTGAAAGACCGCAATACCAGCGATGTCTGATTTGGCCAGGGCTTGTAGTAACGGACGTCTACTTCAATTTTTTGATATTGTGAATAGTTGATGCCAAGCACTCTGAAAACCTCACCATCCTGCCATCTGTTTGTGTGGTTGGCAAACCATAAAAAAGCTCCGGCCTGCTCGTAGGTGATTTTCCAGAAAGTGTAAGGACGTTTTTTTCGCAGTGCCTGATTGTTTGAAATATACGAAACGCCACAACCCGGAATAAAGTGGTCTTCGTAGCTGTAGCGAATGGCACGCGAAAACTGTGAAATACGTTCGGCAAACAATGAATCGGGTAATATGCGCACCAGGTTGACAGGTAGATATACCTGCCATATTTTGGTGGCGGATTCGCGCCATTCGAGCGATGTTTTGAAATGGCTGATGTAGCGCTCATAATCGGGCCGCAACTGATAACTGAATCCGGTCGAAAACTTCAGCATCGGATGGCTGCTTTGCGAAAAATA
>Ga0209800_10001300_pt1 | contig 27304 bp, 19 predicted proteins | sample Higcelweek8metaG_FD_187174 | JGI IMG/M metagenome (GOLD analysis project Ga0209800, IMG submission 187174) | Freshwater pond sediment microbial communities from the University of Edinburgh, under environmental carbon perturbations - High... | ecosystem: Environmental > Aquatic > Freshwater >...
GGGCCTTCAAGAAGGAGGTTCCATCCGTTTTCGAACTTTTCAATCCCGAACACGATGGCGGTACATTTTCCTGTCAGAGTTGAAAGATATTTGCCTCTATTTCGATAATAAACGGCGATATGCCGGATAACAAAAATGAAAAAGGCACAGGTTATGAGTGAGATTGTTGCAAAAATAGAGAATAGCCAATTGATTGAAAAGGTATTGATGCGTTCATTGGGTTTTAATCCGTTTAAGTACCTGATAGGAACTTCGTCTCCAATTCGAAACTTCCGGCTTGAATATGTGCTTGTAAAACGTTGCTTTATGCCCTGGTCATCAAGATATTCGACAATGGGATACGCTGTTTGTGAAAGTCGTACGTTGGAGTTGCCCGCAGAAGTCGATCCCCGTTTCAGTTTAAATTCTATAACGATCCCTGTTGTGGAAACCCCCTTGTTTGCATAGTGGAGATTGTCGATGACATTGAAAGCAACCAACGTTATACAAAGCGCAACGATTACCCACAAACAGACGCTGGTGATGCGCAGAAATTTATTGTCGTCGCTCATCTGCTTTTTTTTAGAACAGGCTTCCCCGTGTGGTAAGTTTCCATATCCCGTCAACCTGTTGCATTTGAACCCATTTTGAGGCTTTACTTCCATCGCTGTATGTAATTTCTAATTGCATTTCGATGGTGTTTTCCACATCGGCAACCACATTGTCGTTAAGGGTAATTGAGTCTATTGTTTTTTTGTTTGTAATCGAATTGTCGGCAAAAGCAATGTAGTCGTTCATGTTAAGTTCTCTGCTTTCAACCGGATTGTTGAGGAAATGGAGCAACGATTTTTCGTATTCTCCTTTGTTTAGCTCATCGAGATAGCTGGCCATGACCCATTTTGAGGTACCTTCAACCTGATTAGCCGTTAAGCCCGAAGGTTGTTGGCAACCATAACCCATAGCAACCACAACAAATGATAAGATGCAGAATATTTTTTTCATTCGGAGGAAATTTGTTTTTTTAATTGATCCTGCTGAACATCGGGAGAATTCACTTGACTTATTTTGGTTAACGCCGATTTTCAATTCATCCGTGTTTCCCGAAAATTCGGGACACGTTGTGATTGTGTGCAAACATGTTCGTTTCATAATGAATTTTTTTAAATGATTTTGATGTCGTAAAACTGATTTTTGTGAAAGTAGGTCATTTCTGCGATGAAGTTGTGTGCCGATATACAAAAGGTGTTACTGAGTAAGTAAACGGGAATTAATCAGGGTGTCAATGAGCGGATAAAATTCGTTATCCCCATTCCGAAACTTAGCACCAATGCGATTTTTACAAAAAAAAATCCCCGGACAAATTGCCCGGGGATTAACTAATCTAACTAATGAATGATTACATTACTAACTAAATATATATAATCGAAATCTTTTCATTAATAACCGGGGTTTTGAGTGATAATCCCATTCATAAATCCTAATAATGAAGGTGGTAATTGAAATAAGCCTTTATTTGTCATCATTATTTATTTAAAAATCATGACTTTACCACCCTGGGTTTTGTATTAAAACACCGGCTGATAATGTAATCTGAGTGTTTGGTATTTGAAATAAACCTCTTGTTTCTAAAACTTTGTTTCCATTAATCACTTTATTATCTTCCTTATCACCTGATAATACTGTGCCGTTATAACTTATCTTTTCAGCTGCATAAGCTAAGGTGTGGTCGTATCTCAGAAGATCCCAGTAACGAAGGCCTTCAAAAGCCAATTCTAATTTTCGTTCATTAAAAATCACATCCTTATTAACTGCAGAAACTGGCGCTACATGGGCTCTTTCCCGTACCATATTTACATAACTTAAAGCATTACTACTTCCCAATTCAGCAGCCATTAAAAGGACATCGGAGTAGCGAATTACAATGAAATCCTGGTTTTGTCCTGTCTGGTTGCTTGCAGCGCCTAATGATACAGCCAAACTTGTTCCGCTAGCAGTGCATAATGGGGTATATTTTTTAATATAATAACCTGTATATTCTTTGGCTTGTGAAGTAGAGAATTTAATTCCTTCTTCTTTAATACCTATGATTGATGCCGTTTTACGATCATCGTTCGGATCAAAACTATTGTAAAACTCAGATGATACCGTGTTTGCACCCCAGCCTGTATCATAACCTCTTGCTGCCCATGTGGTAAGCCTTAATCCATTCATAATTATCCAGTGGTTCCCATCATAGTTATTGGTATAGGTGTATTTGATCGAAAATACAACTTCTTTATTGTCTTCACCGGCGTATGTATTGTCATCAATTGTTTTTCCTTTTTCAACCGCTTGGTATTGTGCTGCAGCTGGCCATAGATCGTAAAAATTATCGATTAGGCCATGACCACTATTGGCAATAACATCTTCAAGATATGATAATGCATCTGCCTTCGTTACTTTACCTAATAAATCATCTTTACCATAATACCCTGTATAAAATAAATAAACGCGAGCCAATAAAGCTTCGGCAGACCATTTGGTAACGTGACCGTAATCGGTAGCCGCAATTTGGCTGTAAGTTTCGGCGCTCATATTATTTATGGCAAAAAGCAAATCTTCAACAATTAAGCTATAAGTTTCATCAGGCTCACTTTGCGGTATGTTTTCAGTTGATGGTTCACTGAGCAACGGTATTCTTTCGAACATTCGTACCATGTCAAAATACGTGAAAGCTCTTATAAAACGAGCTTCCGATTCTATAACATTCGATTGTTGAGGATTCTTCCCCCAATCAACTTGTTTTAACCGTGAAATAAGCATATTGCATCTGAAAATTGTTTTATAGCAGTTTATCCAAGTAACATTGTAAAGATTCATGTAAGCGGGTGCAACATCCTTGTCAAATTCATCGATCATTCTAAAATCATCCGCATCATTTGCACCAGTTCCACCAAAGCATAAATCGGATAATGTTTCAGCACATACTGGCATTGAAAAAACATCTGCATAGTCCAGTTGTAAGCCATCATAACATCCTACTAATGCCTCTTGAGCTTCTGCGGGTGTCGTATAATAAGTTATATCCGTTTTTTGAGTCAAAGGTTTTGTGTCTAAAAAATCCTGACTGCACGAACTTGCTATCAATATGGTAGCAGTTGCTAAAATTATTTTATAGAGTTTCATCGTAATAAAATTTAAAATTTAACATTTACACCAAAAAGTATTACTCTTGGGCGTGGATAATATCCTACATCAATTCCGGAAGAGAATCGGTCAGAAACTTTATCATTATTGTAATTACCATAACCAACCTCAGGATCCATTCCTGTATATTTGGTAAAGGTGTATAGATTTTGTGCAGAAGCGTATAAACGCAATTGGCTAAAATGTTTTATTTTAATTAGTTTGCAAATATCAACGCCTAATGTAACGTTACTAATTCTAAAATAAGCTCCTTCCTGTATAAAAATGCTTGAAAATTGAGCATAGTTTTCAAAGTTATTGGTTACCCGTGGTATGGTATTCGATGTCCCTTCACCGTTCCAACGATCGAGAATCGCAGTTGTATAGTTATTGAATTTACCGCGGAAACGGTATGATTGTGCAATTTGATTACCCCAAACCCCATTTGTTACCAATTGGAAGTCGATTGCCTTATAGTTGCAACTAAAACTAAATCCGTAAATAAAATCCGGATTTGGATTACCCAAATCAATTTTATCCTCATCGTCTAATGAGCCATCTAAATTCTGATCAACATATTTTAAATCACCTGGTTTAGCTTTGGGCTGGATTTTTTTGCCTTCTGAATTTATGTATGCATCAATATCTTCCTGTTTTTGGAATAAACCATCGGTCTCAAATCCCCAGAAATAACCAACAGGGTGTCCAGACTCTGCCCTGTAGAATTCTAATGAATTGTCGAAAAGAACATTCGCTGAACCATGGATAATGCCGTCTTTTGTAGGAATCTCGGTGATATTGTTTTTATTGAAAGCGCCATTGGCATTAATGGTATAATTAAAAGCGCCAATTTCGTCGTTGAAAGATAATGCCAGTTCAACACCTTTGTTTGAAACATTTCCACCGTTGATATAAGGTGCATCAGCGCCTGCAGTTGCCAAAACCGGAGCTTCAATTAACCAGTCTTTTGTTGTTTTATTGTAGTAATCGAAATTAACCGATAAGTGATTTCCAAATAAACGAGCATCAAAACCGATGTTTAATTGTTCTGATGTTTCCCATTTTATTGACTCGTTCGGTAATCGGTTTGGATATGAGCCTGTAGAATTGACCCCTTCGGTATTTCCGAAATTGTAATCAGCTTCGGTAAATTTGATAGGAGCTACGTATTGGAATGAATTAATGTTTTGGTTACCATTTTGCCCCCAACTTGCTCTTAATTTAAGAAAGTTCAACGTACGGCTTGTTGCATCCATAAAACCTTCGTTTGAAACGACCCATCCAGCTGAGAATGATGGAAAATATCCCCAACGATTTCCTTTAGCAAATTTTGAAGAACCATCGGCACGGAGCGTTGCATTTAATAAATAAGTTTCTTTAAACCCGTATTGAATTCTACCAAAGTATGAAATTAATTTATCCTCATCATAAGGAGCGCCTTCCAGTTTAAGGTTAGCCCATTCCTGATTTGTGGCATTATTGAGATAAGCATGTTCTAAATCATTAAATGCAAGTTGAGAATTTTCACCAAACATCCACGAACCCTGATATTGACGTGCTGACATACCCGCCATAGCATCTATTTTATGGGAATTTATGTCTAAAGAATAGCTTAATAAATTATCAAAAGTAAAACTGAGGCTTTTTTCCATTCGCTGGTTTGCTTTTGAATAAAGATTATAAGTTACTGAGGATAATACATATTCAGGAGTATAGCTGCGTCTTTCCTGGCTTAAAATATCAACTCCAATCGATGATCTGAATTTTAGATTTTTAAGTAATTCAATATCAGCATAAACATTTCCAATAACTTTCAAAATATCAGTAGTATTTTGATTGTTGTAAACCATGCTTGAGTATGGATTTACTTCTTCGGTATACCAATAAGGCTTACCATTCTGATCAACAATTTTATCATTGACCGAATTCATAAATTCACCATCGTCGGTATATACTGGCATTAACGGGCTGGCATTAAATGCACCTCGTAATGGGTTCGTATAAATTCCTCCCACATCGACTCCATTTTTCTTTATGTATGAAATGCTAATATTTTCTCCAATCTTTACGCGATTGTTATAAAGTGATTTATCGGAATTAAATCTTCCTCCGTAGCGTTCAAAGTTCGAAAGTTCAGAGCCACCTACAATACCTTCTTGTCCGGTATACGATAACGACATTGAATAGGTTGATTGATTACTTCCTCCTGAAGCGCCTACAACAATATTTTTTGTAAGAGCATTTTTAACAAACATTTCGTCCATCCAATCGGTATTTGCTACGCCGTTTGCAGTATAGGCCGGCAAATTGGCAGGGTCAGGAAAAGGCCAACGTTTTTGAGCCAAGCCCGAGTTGGCTGCTTGTTCATTCATGATCATTACATACTGTTCTGTATTAAGCATATCAATTTTTTTCGCAAGATTTTGAAAGCCATAATAGGCATCGAAGGTTACTTGTGAATTGCCTTCTTTACCTTTTTTGGTTGTAATTAAAATTACACCATTTGCGGCTCTTGAACCATAAATAGCTGCCGAAGCTGCATCTTTTAAAATGTCAATGCTTTCGATATCAGCACTATTTAAGTAATTAATGTCGGCAGTTTGCACTCCGTCAACAATGTAAAGAGGAGTAGCATTTCCAATGGTTCCCAATCCACGAATCGTTACTTTCATTCCTTCGCCGGGTTGGCCTGATGCAGAAGTTATATTTACACCGGCAACCTGCCCCTGTAATGCCTGAAGCGCGTTGGTTGAATTACGTTTGTCAAGAACATCGCCATTAATTTGGGCTGTTGCTCCGGTTAAGAGTTTCTTCTTCTGTACACCATAACCAACAACGACCACTTCATCAAGATCTTTTACATCTTTATCCATGAGAATGTTAATTACGCTTTGGTTTCCCACAGCGATTTCCTGCTGTTTGTACCCGATGTAATTAACGGATAAAACGGCATTGTTTGGAACCTTAAGAGAGAAATTGCCATCGATATCGGTAGCAGTACCCTTGGTTGTACCCTGGATCACGATATTTACACCAATGAGGGTCTCGCCAGTTACATCTTTCACTGTCCCCGAAATCATTCGTTCCTGGGCAAACAATGAAAAACAAATAAAAAGATTTGCAAAAACAAATGCGACCATTCGTTTCGACAAAATCCTTCTTGGACATTTAGGTTTTAATGTTTGTTTCATTAGATATTAAATTTAGTTTCAATTATAAAGTCTGTTTTGAGATTGTAAATTTGTAGTTTAGAATTAAAATTGCATCATAATCAATTCTTTACTATCTGTTTAACAACGACCATGAATGAATTTAATCATCAGCATAATTAATTAAAATTGATTCAGTGAGTGTATTTCATTTGTTTCTAAAAGGTGGTTGTTTTGTCAACTCGGATTAATTGACAGGAATTTAGGTCTTGGATAGAAAGTAGAAATGGGAATTACTTAACGGGTAAGGTCTCAATTTTATACATCAGCGAAATGATCTGGTCACGGCGCGACGCGAGATATTTTCCGGGATTTACTGGGTTGTATCGTTGTGGCGACGGAAGAGTGCCTGCAATTAGAGCAGCCTGGCTATCCGTTAGGTTTGAGCTATTCGTGCGAAAATAAACCTGCGCGGCTTTTTCAACACCATAAATGCCTTTGCCGGTTTCAACTACATTGAGATAAACCTCCATGATCCGTTTTTTGCCCCAAATTCCTTCTATCAGCATCGTAAAGTAGAATTCAAGCCCTTTTCTGATAAAATTGCGTGAAGGCCATAAAAAAACATTCTTAGCTGTTTGTTGGCTAATGGTGCTGGCTCCATGTTTAGTTTTTCCTTTTTTATTGTGTTCAACGGCTTCTTCAATGGCTTTAGTGTCTATTCCCCAATGCGATACAAAACGGTTATCTTCGGCAGCAATAACCGCACGGATCATTTTAGGGGAAATATCTTCGATCTGCACCCATTTTTTGACGATTTTTGCGTCTTTACCCTTGATGATATTTGAAGTGGTTTGGTAGGCCATGAATGTTGTAATGGGCGGATTTACAAAGCGATATAGTAACACAACGAACAGTGTTGAAGCAAAAAAAGCAATGACAGCCCATTTTAATCCGATCAAAACTACACGGGTAAACGAACGCTTTTTTACTGATTTATTTCCACCAACTTTTTTTCCTTTTGTCATCGGTGTTGAACTTCATGTTTTACTTAACGAGCAATTTATCAACCCTGTTACCGTCCATGTCAACAATTTCAAAATATTTACCCCTAACCGAAAACTTATCACCTGTTTTGGGTATACGGTTTAGTTTGTACATGGCAAGCCCTCCAATCGTATTGATGTTAACTTCCTCTTCATCTTTCTCGAAAAGGGAACTTAGTACGAGCAGATCTTTAACATCCTCAAGATTCATTGATCCGTCAATGAGGTAAGAACCGTCTTCGCGCTGAAAAACATCCGGTTCATCGGCATCTTCAATTTCAGGAAGATCCCCCATGATATTTTCGGTAACGTCATGTAAGGTAATGATCCCTTCCATCGACCCATATTCGTTGACAACGATCCCAAAATGGTTTCTTGTTTCCCTAAACAATTCCAACACTTTTGTGGCAGGTAATTGTTCGGGGATATATATTGGATCAGTAATAATTTCTTCGAGATTTAATGTTTGGTGATTGATATACCATGCGAGAATATCTTTAATTGCAACAACACCTTTGACATCATCGACCGATTTATGGCATACCGGTAGGCGTGAAAAGGACGATTGCAATGCGATTGATAGTATTTCATCGGTTGAATCCGTATTGTCAATCCATTTTACATCCAATCGGTGTGTCATTATGGTACTGGCTCGTTTATCGCCAAAACGTATGACTTCATTGATGATATCTGATTCTTCTTTTTCAATCACGCCATGTTCGGAACCTTGTTTCAAAAGAATGCGCAATTCTTCTTCTGTTACAGGTGATTCCTCTTTATTCTTTATTCTAAAAAGTTTCAGCACCAGTTTTGTAGAGACGCTTAAAAACCATATTACCGGATAAAACATTAATCCAATGACCGACATAAATGGAGAAAGAAATATGGCAATACCCTCCGGATTATTCAGTGCAATAGATTTTGGTACAAGTTCGCCGATAATTAGCGAAAAATAGGTAATCAAACCAATAACAATAACAATAGCCAATGTATGGGCATGAGGTGCAAGCGATGGGATTCCCATGAAGATTGGTGCGATATCTTCAGCAAAAGCCATTCCTCCATAAGCCCCTGAGACAATTCCCACCAACGTAATTCCCACCTGAATGGCTGAAAGAATTTTTTCGGGTTCACGAAGTAGCTTCAGCGCTTTTTTTGCTCCGATATTTCCAAATTTTGCTTTTTCTTCAAGCCTCGATTTGCGCGATGACACCAAGGCGATTTCGTACATGGCAAAAAGGCCATTGATTAAAAACAATATGCTAATGATGAATATTTCCATCTTTTTTTTACAAAGTTAATGATCCTTAAGTTAATAAAAGTATAGATATTGAACGGAATCAGTCAGCCCGGCTCATCGATAATTTGCCATGAAGTATCCCTTTTGTACTGATCAAACTATCTGCCAGTGCAGTGAGTCTTTTTGCAATACCCTTTACGGTAACAATCTCAAGGCATTTATTTTTATCGATCATGAATCGTTGTGTTGATAAAATTTCAGTGTAAAATTCCTCTTGTATCGAGGCTATCTGGTTTAAAATTTCTCGTTTATGAGGATCATATATCAGAATGATTGATCCGGCGACCTGATTATTGCATTGCCATTTGTGTTCAACAATATTTCGGCTAATTAGTTGACGGATAGCTTGTGAGCGATTCGAAAATTGATTCTCTTTTACATATTCATCAAGAGCTTCAAGCAACTCTTGTTCAATCGAAATTCCAAATCTGGTGACGGACATAAATCTTACTTGTTTATTTTGTTGTGAAAAGGTAAATTTACTAAAGGAAACATTTATTTATACAGAATCCAATCATAATATATAAAAAAGTAACACCATTCATTATTGAAAAGTAAAAAGAGCATTTTTTCCTAAAAGTGAACTTCGATAGATAAAAAAATTGTAGAGAGAATGTATATATTTTTTATTGTATTTAAATAAACTTTATGGTGAATAAGTTTGTTCTTTTGTATAGAATTTGAAACAATTATTCGTTAACTTAATCTATGTCAATATGAAAAAACTATTTATTCTTTATTTTTTATTGTTTGCTGTTTTTATTTCATCAGCTCAAAACGTTGACAAAAAGTGGGCTATAGGAGTGGGTGGTGGTTATTATCATAACCTGATTGCTTCTGAAGCTGATGGGTTAATAACGGAAGCATATTTGAGCCGTTATCTTTCGCCATCGTTCGACCTTATGGCAAATCTTAATCTGGGCTATACATTCAAGTCTTTTTCCGACGTAAAGACAAATGCCGACCTTGGTAATTTATTTATGAATTTGCGATACAAATTCAATAATGGGAAACTTCTTCCCATTGACAATAAACTTCAACCATTTGTTTATGCCGGTCCGGGCTTTCTTTCTGACAATAAGAGTTCGGGTTTGAATTTTGATGCCGGAGTTGGCGTTAAATACATGCTTAGCAAGAGCTGGTCGTTGTTTGCTGAAGCAGGTTATATTCATGGCATCGATGGGGTTCGCACTGTTTTGAAAAACGGAGTGGGTGTAGATGAAGCTTGTCATGATAATTTCGTTAAGGCGGTGATTGGCATTGAATGGGCATTTTCTCCGAAGCTTGATGCCGACAAGGACGGGGTTGCCAATCACAAGGATAAATGCCCGAATACGCCAAAGAAATATAACGTTGATAAAAAAACAGGATGTCCGATTGATACCGATGGTGATGGAATTTTTGATGAAGACGACAAATGTCCGAAAGTTAAAGGATTGGCTGCCTTTGAAGGTTGTCCCGACACCGATGGAGATGGCATTACTGATAAAGAGGATGATTGTCCGGATGTAAAAGGAATCGCTGAATTCAAAGGTTGTCCTGATACCGACGGTGATGGAATCATGGATAGCAAAGATGATTGTCCGACTGTAAAAGGTTTGAAAGAGTTTAAAGGTTGTCCTGATACCGACGGTGATGGCATTACCGATAAAGAGGATAAATGTCCGACCGTTGCCGGGTTAAAGAAATTTGATGGATGCCCCGATACTGATGGTGATGGCGTTGCAGATAATGTAGATTCTTGTCCTGATACCCCTGCCGATTCAAAAGTAGATGAGAAAGGTTGTCCTGATGAAGAAGATATGGATACATGGTTGAAAAACAACAAGGTGAATTCTATTTTCTTCGATACCAACAAGAGTGAGATCACTCAGGATTCAAAAGATAGAATGGAAAAATTAATTAAATTACTGAATAGTAATTCAAAAGCAAAAGTAAAAGCAACTGGTTTTGCTGATCCGCGTGGTAATGCCGATGCAAATAAAGCATTGTCTGATCGAAGGGCTAAAGCAGCGTTACAATACCTTAATTCAAAGGGAATTTCAGTAACCCGCGTCACATCGGCAGCTCTTGGTGAAGAGAATTCGGACAAGGAAAAACAACTTTCTGACGAGGAATTGCAGAATTCACGAAGGGTAGACTTTAACTTGTACAAATAAAAAGATTATACTGGGTAGATGGAAAAATGGAAAGTTGGAATGATGTAATCTCATTATTCCAACTTTCCATTTTTTCCCTTTTAATTTTCCAGTGCTTTTAAATTATAGTCGAATCTTCAATTAATTTTCCTGTTTACTCCATTCCTCCAAATTCTTTTTGATGAAATCGACTACAATCTGGTGTTCTTCTTTGCCGGAGCCTTTGATTTCAATGGGTTCACCAAATTTGATATAGACTGGTTTTTTACGGCGGGCAATACCAAGGTCTTTTACTATTTTACCGTTTTCCCAAAAATCGGTTTTAATGGCCATTGGGACAACCTTTACACCGGCTTTTAGGGCCAGTTTTACCCCCAGTGAATTAAACTCTTCAGGTTTTAAATCCAATTTTCGAGTGCTTTGCGGGAATATGATGATTGAAGAACCCTCCTTTAATTTTTGCTGACCATCAGTCAAAACGGTCATCAGGTCTTTGCGCGAATCTTTCCGTCCAACGGCAATGGGGTTTCTTGACCGCATAACCGGGCCAAAAACCTTACTGGTGGTAAGTGTGTCTTTAACAACAAAAGTAACCTCTTTTACAGGGGCAATCAAACAAGGGAAAACCATGGTTTCAAGCGTGCTCATGTGGTTGCTGATAAACACAACCGGTTCGTCCTTTACCTGGTCAACATAATCAAACCCGGTAATGTGGTATTTTCCACCACAGTTTTCTGAAAACTTCATTACGTCCCAGGAACTCTTTGCCCAGCGTTCTGTATTGTAGTTTTTGCGCAGGGCAAGTTTCCTGTTTCGGAGGACGATGATGGCAAACCCCAGCTTGAAATAAAAACTGGTGCCGAACGATAAGATATCCCAAATTGAGCGTTTGTGGTTGGCAGGGGTGTGATATTCGTTTTCAGGAAAATATTTATTGTACATGGTGTTGTTCTTTTGCAAGCAAATTTAGAAAAACGTTTTCAGCAACAAAATTATCAGTTAAAAAGAAACATCGTTCTGTTTTGTCCATCGGGTAGACCAATTAGGTTGTTGATGTAATCGGTTTCCTTTTTGAAATCACCATCTTTTTGGGTTAGGCTAATACCTTTTGGCATACACGCACCCCATGCGGTCGACTTCTGGCAATCGTCGAGATCTTTAATCTTGACGAGCGTATGAGTGCCAACAATGATTAATACCTTATTGTATTTCCGGGCTTCATCAAGCGATTGAGCCATGTTTGATTTGTTAAGGGAGATGGTTTTATCGGCTTTTTCGGCGGCTACTTTCGCGAGTTGTGAAATGGGTTCGGAACCAGAAAGATTATCGGGATCTATTTGAATAATATCGTCGACAATACCTTTCAGTTTCTCTGGTTTTTTATTTTGAGAGCAGGAAAGGGTGAATGAGAAAATTAAAAGAAGCAATAAAAGGAAAAAGTAATTTCTCATAGTTTTTTCTATTTAAATATGATATGCGAAAGCTACAAAAAAGAAAGAAATACCAAAAGACAAATATCAAATTCCAAATGAACTTCGATGCGCTGGGGTGATTTGCTTTGTTGCAATTTCAGAAATATAACTTCAATATAGTGAAGTATAGCCACCACAAAACACTAAGGTTCTCAACGCAATAAAAAAAGCCATCCCGTTATGAGATGGCTTTCTAAAATATTTTGATCTGTTTTATTCGCGAAATATGCGATAGTAATCAACCAAGCAACGCTTTTACCTGATTGTAAACATTTTCTCCATTGAACCCAAGTTTGTTGTCGAGTACTCCGGCAGGAGCAGAGAACCCGAAGGAGCCAAGTCCAAATACCTTGCCGTCGGCGCCAACCAATCCTTCAAGAGTTACAGGCAACCCGGCAGTTAATCCAAATTTCTTAACTCCGGCTGGTAAAACCGATTGCTGATAGGCTGCACTTTGGCTGCGGAACAGTCCTTCTGAAGGAACCGATACGATTCTGCATTTAATTCCATCTTTTACCAATAATTCAGCGCCGGCAACCAATGTGCTGACTTCGGAACCACTAGCCAAAAGAATTACATCCGGCGTACCTTCGCTATCTTTCAAAATGTATGCACCCTTGGTTGCATTCAATGCAACTTCGTAAGTGGTTACATCTTTAATCCCCTGACGTGAAAGGATCAAAGCGGTTGGAGTATCAATGTTTTCCATTGCCATTTTCCATGCAACGGTTGTTTCGTTGCTGTCGGCAGGACGAAGCACCAACATGGAATTTTTATGACTGTGGTTTTGAAGTTTTTCCATCAAACGTAATTGCGCTTCATGTTCAACCGGTTGGTGGGTTGGTCCGTCTTCGCCTACGCGGAAAGCGTCGTGTGTCCAGATGTATTTAACCGGCAACTGCATCAAGGCAGCCATACGAGCAGCGGGTTTCATGTAATCGCTGAAAACAAAGAATGTTCCGCAAGCGGGAATAATACCGCCATGCAAAGCCATACCGTTCATGATGCAAGCCATGGTAAGTTCGCTAACACCTGCTTGCAGGAATTTACCGCTGAAATCGCCTTTAACAAAAGCTTTGGTTTTTTTGAGGAACCCGTCGGTTTTATCTGAGTTTGAAAGGTCGGCTGATGATACAACCATGTTTTCAACTTGCTGTGCATAAACCGAAAGAACATTGGCTGAAGCCGCGCGAGAGGCCAAACCTGGTTTTTGTTCGATTGAAGCATAATCGATTGATGGTGCTTCTTTCGAGAAGAATTTTTTCAATTTTGCAGCCAACTCAGGATTTGAAATTTCCCATTTCGACTGTTCTGATTTCTTAAGTGATGCAGCTTTGATCAATTCTTCCTGACGCTTTGCATACATCTCCTGAACTTCAGGAAATATAACGAATGGGTTTTCAGGGTTACCGCCAAGGTTTGCAATCGATTTGGCAAACGAAGCGCCAGCTTCACCCAGTGGCATACCGTGGGTAGCACATTTCCTTTCATAACAGCTTCCATCTTCGGTTAGGGCGCCCTTGCCCATGATGGTTTTCCCGATGATAAGGGTTGGTCTCTCTTTTTCAGTCTGAGCGGCTTTTAATGCGCCTCTGATCGCATCGGCGTTGTTCCCTTCGATGGTCATAACATTCCATCCCCAGGCCTCATATTTTTTTGCAGTATCTTCTTTCGTTACGGCATTGGTGTCGGTTGAAAGCTGAATGTCGTTCGAATCGTAAAACATGATCAGGTTGTTCAATCCGAGGAATCCGGCAATACGGCCAGCACCTTGTGAAATCTCTTCCTGAACCCCGCCGTCGGAGATAAATGTGTAGGTTTTGTGAGCCATCCATTCGCCAAAACGGGCAACCAAAAATCGTTCAGCAATCGCTGCACCAACGGCCATTACATGACCCTGACCGAGCGGTCCTGAGGTATTTTCAACGCCACGATCCACATCTACTTCGGGGTGACCAGGAGTTATGCTTCCCCACTGGCGGAAGTTGGCGCAATCGTCCATGCTGTATTTTCCGGCCAGCGCTAACTGCGCATATAACATTGGCGACATGTGGCCTGGGTCGAGGAAAAAGCGGTCGCGGTTGATCCATCTCATATCAGATGGGTCATAGTTGAGGAATTCGGAATAGAGGATATTGATGAAATCGGCACCTCCCATGGCACCACCAGGATGCCCCGATTTGGCTTTTTCGACCATGGCAGCGGCCAAAATGCGAATATTGTCAGCAGCTTTGTTTACGATTGTATTGCTCATTCTGTATTGCTTAAATGTTTTGAATTAATATTTTAGACTTTAAAAATATCAGATACTTTTTAAAAACGGATAGCAAAGATAAAACTATTCATTAATCTAAAAAAGGGTAGCGCAATCCTTTGCATTGAAAATGATTTTTTGATAATAAATCCCATCTCCTTCCCCGATTCCGAAGCGCATTATAGATTTGGTGGGGAGTATGCTGTGGTGCATTGTAAGTGAGGTATAGGTGGAAAAGGGACTTGGGGAAAAATAGGAGCACAGAGTCACCCTGAGTACACACAGAGTGACAAAAGAAAGATGTACTGAAATTTTCCTGCCCTGCAATTCTTTTATAGGACCCTAGAAAATTATACGGGAGATTTTAAAAAATTGTACGGGAAACTTTTCAAAATTGTACGGGAAATATTTTCATATTTTACGGGTTATTTTTGGATGCCACCGGAATGAACAATTAATGCTCAAAAACTTTCCTTCAGCTGTTTGTTGAATTAATAAAAGTGTTGTTTTAATTTACGGGTTCCGCGGTTACCGGCAGGGTAGTGTCGTTAGTAGTATAGTACCTTAATGTTGACTATCTTTTCTTCTTCTGAAAATTGAAATGCAAAATCTTCAAAATCGGGTTTCCGGGTTCCATCAAAGCATTTGTTTGAAAGTGTAAAATTGTGCTGGCACAATTATTGGCTTAAACTCATTGCAACCATTAACCAAAGATTCTGTCTTTTTGAAAAAACCTATAATTCTTATGATTAGAAATTTCTTCTTAGCAGCACTGCTGTTTTCTTTTTCCATTTCAGTTTTTGCCGGCAATAATTCCACCGAAAAGAGGTACACCTACCTTTCACTGGGTACCGGCTATTCTCAATTCCGGATGATCGATAGAAAGGTTAGTCCTTTGATATACAGTTCGGGGCAGTCTCCAAATTGGCTTTCATTTGCCAACATTACCGAGAATGCGATTTTCAAAGCAAACCTTAATTTTGTGTACAGTTTCACATCTCCTGATGAATTTAAGGAAAGGAGTTTTTTAGTCTCTTCGCCAAATCACAACGGCACTCTGCGTGAAGGGACAATGTCATTTACCAAAAGCAGCCTCATTCAAGATGAATTAACGATTGAATACCTGCGCTTAATTAATACAAATGAAACAGGTAAATTGAAACTATATTTTGGAGGTCAGTTAAAACAATATTTTTCATATTCATCAACGCAAGCACCGGTATTTGTTTTCAGTGAAATATCGCTCAATCCATCTCTACTGCTGAGATACCGTTTTAGCGACACCTTTGAATCTCAATCCGGCCTTTCTGTTCCCTTGGCTTCGCTGATAACGCAAATGCCCTATTCAAACGACCCAACAGATGGAAAACATAACTATTTTATTTCCACTTTCCTGATGGGCAGCAACTTTACAAGTCTAAACCGTTATCAGCGAATAAATTTTCAACAGTCGTTACAGAAAAGGTTTAACCACCGGTGGGCTGTTGCACTTGATTACAATTTTTACTGGTTTCACTACCGGAATGTCAGCGATATCAATGCCTACGACAATGCTGTAACTGTTAAATTAATGATTAGCTTAAATTCAAAGAAATGAGAACGATCAAAATAGTAATCCTTTTAATGATATTACTTCCCCTTGCTGCTTGCGACGACCTGTTGCTGGGCGAAAAGGAGCAGAACAATCCTGTAAATAATTTCGATGTGCTGTGGAATGATGTTGACAAAATGTACGGCGGATTTGCCGTTAAGGATATTAACTGGGATTCTTTGCATGATGTTTACAAACCGTTAGTTACAAACAACAGCTCCGATGCTGAACTGTACAATACGCTTACAAAATTGCTCGACCATCTGGACGACAATCACGTTTCTCTTTTACCCACGAATACCGGATTCCCATCTTACCAATCGGGTATTGTTGGTAGAATGAAGACATTTACTGATTTCCGACTTTCGGCAATTTCCGATAATTACATCGATGAGTTGAAAAGTTACAGTGGGACTATTCTTTATGGTACGTTGAAGGGCAATGTTGGTTATATCCTTCTGGGAGGTATGGAAGAAGGTATTGATATGTATGAGAAAGCGTTCGATTACTTGCTTGAGTATTTTAAAGACACTGATGGAATTGTTATTGACATAAGAAATAATCCCGGTGGCATTGACCAGGAGTCGGTATATATTGCCGGAAGGTTTGCAACTGAGACAAAAACAGGATTTAAATTCAGGCTTAAAAATGGGCCGGCACACACCGATTTTACCCCGTTTTATGAATACACAATTGAACCTGCGGGAAAATCGCAATATACAAAGGGCGTTGCAGTACTGACCCACCGGTTCACTATCAGCGCTGCCGAGACCTTTGCTATGGCAATGAGCATGTATGACTATGTTACTATCGTTGGTGATACTACGTCAGGGGCATTTTCAGATATGACATCAAGGGAACTACCCAATGGATGGGTTTATTCAATTTCTATAGGCGACTGGCGTTCGTCCGACGGTACCAGTTATGAAGGAATTGGCCTTCCTCCCGATTTGGTGGTACAGAACGACTCAACCGACATCGCTAATGGTCGAGATGAAGCACTCGAAAAGGCAATTTCATTATTGAAAAATAATTGACATAGTTGCAAATTATTAGTTCAACCTTATACTCGGTTTTGAAATCAAAAATACTGCACCTTTACGCAAATGGTTGTATCGTTATTGGAAAATGGAAAAGCAAACGATTCAAAATCGGGCTTTCGGCTCCCTTTAAAACAGTAGTTCGAAAAGCCAAAACCTTCGCAGGGAATAAAGAAACGATAATCCATCTTACTGTTTTCATTCTTGTCGTCGAACAGAGCAATGCCGTAAGTACCTGTTGATAAATCGGGAATGTTACAGGTGATTTTCCCATCGGTCATTCCGGTTTTTTGGAAGCTGTAAACACGGTATGGCGTTTCATCGGCAAAGGTTTTATTGTCGCGGAAAACAGAGAGTTGAATAACTCCTTTGTCCGTTTTGATTCCCGAAATTTCAACCGAAAGGATTTGGGGAAAAGCGGGAAAGACAAGAATAATCAGCAATATAAAAGATGCTAGTTTCATGGGAAATGGTCACATTGGTAATTAGTCAATAGTCATTAGGAAAAAGTCATTGGGAAATTGTGAATGACCAATGACTAATGACTTTTTTATGATTTACTTTTCAATCATCGCCGGCGTGAATTGTGCTTCGGTTAAGTTTGAGCCAAGCTGAAATTTGTCGATGGTCATTACCGAACGGCGTTTGTTCTGCACATTTTTCATCTCCATGTTGAAAGCGAAATAGCTGCCATTACTCTGTTTTTTATAATTACTGATGCTTTCAACCCTAAGTAGTTCACCACTCAGATCGTAATATTCTATTTTGTACGCTAGAAAATTTTCTTTTTCGATGTATGTTATTCGTTTGCTAAATCCGTATTGCTCTTCCTGTGCTTCTGTTTTACAGGTCGATTCAATTTTCCAGCACTGTTTTCCATCAACGGTTTCATCTCCAATGAGTTTATAGTTGAACTCGTCGATGTTGGGTTTACTCATGTCTGCATTGGTAAATTCGCTGCCCATGAAATTTTTCCCCTTATCACTGCTGACAATCCTCCGGGTTTTGCGCAGGGCAGGCATGTAAATCCACATATCGTCATCTTTGTTTTCGTAATCGAATACCAATAGGGTAGTGCCACGTACATCGGCAGGTTCCATAAATTTCATCATCATTTTCGATTCGTTCCCAAATTTTCGGGTGGCGGTCGATAGGGTGCGTACACGCTCTTCGCCGCTGGCGCTGATGATTTTCAGGGTGGAAACCATCTCCATGGCATCGAGGTTGATGGCGTCGCTCGCTTTTTTACTGATTTCGCGGGCATCTTGGCCCCTAACTGTAAAAATTGTCAGCAGAAGGATAAAGGTTATGCATGTTGTTCTCATGATATTTTGATTTTATTTTTTGTGAATAATATTGAATTCCTGAATTTCAGCAGGGATAAGTTCTGGTATAGCTTCCGGTAGTAAAGGAATTTCTTTGCCGTCAACCCATATCGTTTCTTCACTTTTGACACTTGTTTTTTGTACGCCTAGAAACTTTGGTTTAAAGACGATGCAAATTGCGGGAATCAATACCAGTGCGCAAATCAGGCATAGGAAAAGCGATAGGATGATTAAAAGACCAAATGACTGAACAAGTGGAAATGAGGATAGTAATAAAACTGCAAACCCAAGCATTACCGCGAAAGCATTGATACTGATTCCACGGCCAATGGTCTTCAATGTTATTTTCACACTCTCAGCATAATCGTATCCATTTGCAAGCTCCCATTTGATCCGCCAGAAAACCTGAATAGTGAAATCGACTCCCAGACCAATGGAAATGGATGAAAGTAACGCTGTAACCATATTCAGTTCAAATCCTAGCCATCCCATCAACCCGAAGGTGCAAAAAACGGCAAAGACAAGGGGCAAACTCCCGATAAGTCCGGCTTTAAAACTTTTAAAAATCCAGGCAATCAAGAGTAAAATGGCTGCAAAGGCAAAAAGCAATGAATAATTCTGCCCGGTTACAATCGATTCGCTCATCTCTTTATCGACCAGGCTGAAACCGCCTGCTACATGCGGGAACGAACTGTTCTTACTAAGTTCATCCAACCGGTTTATGATGGAATTGATGTCGGAAATTGATGAAGCGCTATATTGAATGGTCATCAACGTTTTTGTGTAATCGAAATTAACAAACTGTTCCAGATCTGCCGGATCGCCATTCATCGAATACAATTCAAGGTATTGTGCAACCGCGTCGCGATTATCGGGTATCTGGTTGTAGCCAGCGTCGGTCGAATCATTCAACGCCATGCTCATTTTCTTTACCAATGTCGAAAGTGAAGTGACACTGCCCACATTTGGCATTTTTTCCAGCTCTTTTTCATATCGATCTAAGTCGTTGAGCAATTTAGGGTCTTTGGCATCGCCATCGAACATCACCGAAATAACCTTATTTCCACCGAAGTGTTTATCTGCAACGGTGATTGCCTGATTGAACGAATGGTTCTTCGGCAATACGCTGTTTGAATCGGGTGTGACCTTGAAGAAAATCAGTCCCATCGTGCAAAGTATGAAGAAAACAGAAAAGGCAATTACAACTGTTTTTGGGCGGTTTGTAATAATCTTTCCGGTACGGTCGAGCAGCAGTGAAAAGAATCCTTTCGGCTCGCCTGATAAATCTTTGTGGGGTTTTCCTTTTTTGAGTAGTGACATGACAGCCGGAACAAACAGCAGGCTTACCACCAAAGCAAAACTGATGCCGATACCTGTTACCACGCCCATTTGCCGGGCCGGAATGAGTAAGTGGGCGACCAAACCCATAATCCCCACAATAGTTGTGAGTCCGCAGAACAGAATGGGTTTGGATAAATAGCTGACTGATTTTTGCACTATCTGAGGCATTGTCAGATTGGGATAATTCGCATTCAAATCCTGATACCGGGCAATGAAATATACGCCGTAATTATTGGCAATGGCCAGCATCATGATGGGAATCAACACTCCGATCAGACTCAGTTCCCAACCAAAGGCAGGGATTAGCGCCATGCAAACGATAATTGAAAATACCACGACTGAAAAAGTCAACAACACGGCCTTTATTTCGCGAAAAGAGACCCACAGCAAAACGAACATCAATAATAGTCCAATAGGTAGCAACACAAATAAATCGCGGCTGATTTTGTTGTTGGCTTCTTCGCGCAGAAAGGGTTGTCCGGTAATCATTACATTTTCAACACCGGGATATTTTTCAAGCGTTTGATTGATCATTTTCATCAATTCCGCGTCAGCGATTGTTTTATTCGAACTCAACAGGATGAGTGCGTAGTGAAAATCGTCGGACACTACCAGCTTGTAAGCCATATCGTTCGATTTAATATCCGATCGGAGCGTTTCAATCTCATCCGGTGTTTCAGGAATTTGTTTCACCACCGGGTTTACAACCATACTCCCATCTTCCGAACTGATGTTTTTCGTTTGAAACAGGGAATAAACCCGTTTGAAAGCCGACATTCGCGAAAATGCTTTGCTCAGTTTTTCGATTCGTTGCAGGGTTGCAGGGTTCAGCACATCGGAGCTTTCCAATACAATCAAAATGGGATCCTCTTTGCCGAAAACTTCGCTGATCAATTGGTCGTTTTGCCTTGAAAGCATGGAGCTTGGCAGGTACGACTCCAAATCGGGGTTGATATGGATCTTCGTTAGCGGAATAACGCAGAGTCCAACACACAAAAGCGTTGCAACAATGATTACCCAACGGTAGCGTATGATAAAATTTTCTTTTTTCATTCTTTAAATATTAATGTCAATGGTCATTAGTCATTAGGAAATAGTCATTAGGAAAAAGAGCTTTGCCAATGACTAATGACTTTTTCCTGTTTTTTTTTAAAAACTGGCTTTAAATTCAATAAATGCTCCATTCATAATTGGTGAAGCGTAACTAAAGAGCGATTTATCTGGGCCTTTCATGTAAGAATATCCTGCCGATGCGGTGAGCGATCCCCCAATTTTCCACGACAATTTTGGTCGTATCAGGTACTCCTCTGATGTGAAATCGTAGTAGCCCGATAACTCGGCATTCACTGTTTCGTAAGCAAAATCTTTTGAAATGGCGACTGAAACAGCGTGGTTCACCTTCTCCTGTTGATGAAAGATTTTTCGGTTAAAAGAGGCAGATTCGTATTGGATCATTTCGTTGGCGTATTGCAGTTGGGCCATCATGTTGGTTGGATCGGTCAGAACTGGTTCTGTCAGTTTCGTGTAATCGAGTGTCGATTTTCCAATGTATTGAATTATAGTAAGAAAACCTCCAAAATCGTGTTCAAGTGCGGCAACGTAGCCAATATCATTATTAGGAATAAACATTTTATGCTCGGGGTTTTTGGTAAGATTGAGTGCCCCTTCACCACGAAGTATCCAGGTTCCAACGGGAAGTGAAAAGTCGAGTCCAATGGAATTCTTTTGATAGAATGATGGAATGTAGGTGATGACCGGGCTTCCGGTTGAGAAGTCGACATTCTTCAGATCGAAACCATAAAAGGGATCCCACCCGCGAAACCACGAAGCGGAAAAGCCAACCCCCGAAAGTTCGAAATTGAGTTTGGTTGCCAGCGAACCATTCTTGAAAGCTTTATCAGAAAGAATGGCTTCGACAAACGAAACATTCTCGCCCATACTGAACAAATCGTAACGGTATGATGATGGTCTGTAGATGGGAATGGCAATGATTTCCCAATCGATTAGAGGAGTAAGCCTGATGTCTGCCCGAAGTATGAAATTGGGCAACTTCTGGTCGTCGGGGTTGCCTGAAAAGAAAAAGTAGTTGTTTGGTGTGATGTTGTTGGTGGGGTTAAACCCGTCGGTGCGGCCCCAGCTGACGATTTGTTCGCCTAAAAACAGGTCGATAGTATTTGTACTGATTCCGGCGTAAGCCTCCTTTAATTCAAATTCAGAAACCGGATTATTAAAATTGTACCCGCTACGGAACCGGATGTCGGAGTTAAACAGAAATTTATCCTTTTTAAGTTTCGCCTGTAGGCTGACCTCTCCAAAAGCATTGGTATAGTCGTAAACTTTACCTGCCCCGAAAGCCGAACCGCGAACATATCCGTTTAGCGAAAAGATATTTGAATTGTTTTCAGTTTGTGATGCCGATTCGAACAGGCCTTGTCCGTTTGCTGCAATAGCAAGGGTTAATGCTGCCGCAACGATTATCGCTTTTCTCATGTCTCCCAGTTTAAAATTTCACCCAAAGTTAGGGGCGGGGAGGGGCTAGTTTGGTTCCGCTTTTAAAAGTCGGACAGGTAGGTGTGGTGCGGATTTTGAATATTGGGAAGTTGGAGTGTTCTTTTTTATCTCAAACCTCCATCAACCTGCTAAATGGCATCATACAAATTAATCTTTTAAACAGCGAATGGAGAAGCCAGCATTTTTTTTGAAATCATCTTTGGAAATGAAACTGTTATAGAAACCCAATATCCGGTACCATGCTTTGTCATTGTTGCTTTCAGAAGCACTCCACCAAGTTCCAAATGAACCATATTGCATAAAAGATCCATCTCCGTACATACGCAAACCTCCAGGAAAAGCATTGAAACCAGAACTATTATTTGCCAAAATATTAAATCCAATAACCCCTTCTCCAAATGTTGACATCCAATTGGTTGTAGCTGCTAGTGATTTGGCAATTTTATTGTATGTTTCCCTGTCATTATCTGTATCAACCGTTCCATCGTAATTATATCCGTTATTCTGCAGGTATATTTCCAATGTAGTCCATTCATCATCTTTGGGTACATGCCATCCCACTGGACAAAGCTTATTGGTGTTAACTGTGTACCAGTTATACAATGCACCATAAAGGTCTTTATTGCTTATTTCGCGGTTATACCAACAATATGCTGGCGATTTATTCTCGCACCATTTTTGATTATCGTTTGTCAGGGGTATTTCTATACCATCGTTAAATTTGGTTGTTTTCAGGTTTTCCGACAACCATGTTTGAGTACCAATGGTTACTGTGCTGTACCCATTTCCATCAATATCGAATACAGTAAAAATTGGTAGTTCAGTAGTTGAAAAAAGGATTTGCTCACCATAACTTGTTCCCAGTGAATTGGTGGCATAAGCCCGTACATAATAACTGTTTTTTTGTGTTAAGCTTGTTAAGTGACTGATAAATTGCCCAATTCCAGTACCATCAGCAGTAATGCCCTCGTTGGTTGTAATAGTAGGCATTTCACTTTTACTCCAAACAACTCCACGGTCTATAACTGTTAAACCTCCGTCATTTGTGATATTTCCACCAGTAATTGCATTATTTGCAGTTATTGATGAAACTTCTGTGGTAGTTATAATTGGTCTGGAAGTTTGAATTTCTGCACCTTCCACACAGCGGACAGAAAAACCATACGTTTTGGTCATATTATTTCTTGAAAATTCAGAATAATCATTGCTCATACTCCGACACAAGGCATTATCTTTATTGTAGTCGGAAGCAGTCCACCATAAACCAGATTTGCCTATTCGATTTGAATACAGTATATTATCTAAAAATCCTCCAGGGAGAGCTGAAAAACCACTATAGTTGTTTGCTGTTAAATCGTTTCCTATAGCTCCTAGATATGTAAATGATGATGTTTCCCAATTGGTTGTTGAAGCAAGTGATTTTGCAATTTTATTATTTGTCTCCCTGTCGTTATCTGTATCGAATGTGCCATCATAATTGTATCCATTATTCTGCAAGAATATTTCTAAGGTTATCCATTCGGCATCTTTGGGAACGTGCCAACCTGTTGGGCAAAGTTTTCCAGTATTTATTGTGTGCCAGTTATACAATGCTCCGTACTTGTTTTTGTTACCGATATCTTTATTGTACCAGTTATATCCCGGCGTTTTCAGGTAATACCATATCTGAGGTTCGGTTATTAAAGGTATCTCTATACCATCATTGTATCTGGTGGTTTTCAGGTTCTCAGAAAACCACGTTTGTGTGCCAATGGTTACCGTATTGTATATGTTGCCATCAATATCAGAAACCTCTTGGGTAACCGCGTTAAAATGAAAGACAAGTGTATCATTTCCATTAATCTTAGTCAGCCTGGGCATTGCATAATAGTCATTTTTGTAAGCAGTTAACTGTAAGCTATCGCCAATTTTAAAATTGAAATCTTCAGAATAATTTACTTGTGAACTTTTGGTATTTGGGGTTGCCGTGTTGTCGGATAGTGCCGAAAGGGTTATTTGACCTGTTCTGTCGCATCCAATAACTTTAAATGATAGATTATTGCTGCCAGAAATAACATTTACAATGAAAATTCCCGATATCCCGATATTCATATTGATGGAATAACCATTGCCAACCCGAAGTTGAGAGGAAGAAAAAACCTTTTGCCCATTAATATTGAACATATTTACAGCGGCTTGAGTAATTACAGGGTTTTTGCACCCAATAGTTAAGTTTCCGGGTTGATTGTTTTTCAAATAGAAACCGTAATCGAGGGGTTGAGAAATAATCTCGGTTGACACCCAAAGCGCCTTTTGGGAAAGGTTTATTCGGTAATCGTCGCTTTCGGGCAAGTTGCCGAAACTTATGCATGTGCCGTTGGTCTTATTCTCGACGAGAATTGAATCGAGTGTTACTACTTGGTTATTGTATTGACCGATTAAGGTGTAAATCAAATCTTGTGCATGAAGTGTACCAAGGAATAAGCAAACCAGAATACAGATTAGGTGGATTTTTTTCATCGTATTATTTTTAGTCGAAGGTGTTGGGATCAATTCAATTTTAAATCAACATCAGGGTATTGTTTTGTTACCATGATTATGTTTCAAATATAAACAACAAATTGATTGGTTGTTTGTTGTCGGTGAATAATTTATATTATTGAAATAGAAACTGGGATTTCAGTTATATCAATGTGGGCAATATTTCTGGGATTATACATCTCCCAATTTTATCTGAAATGGACGTTTTATCTGAAATGGACGTTGTTCCTTGTACCAAGTTTTGGCTTCCTTAACGTCTTGAAGTGCATCTTCAAAATAGTTCAAAGAATAATGCAAATTAAATTATTGATCAAGTTCAAAAAACAAATCTTCAATAGTTTTTATTCGATCATTATTCTGAGAAATAGCTTCTAATCTTTCATCTAATTTTTTTTTACCAAACGGGCAACTCTTTTTACAGGTTATCAATGTCTGGATCATTTGATTTAATAAGATCCCAATTGTCCTTAAGAATAAACACGCCAGCATTTATCCCATTGCTATCTTCAATAATCTGCAATCTCATTATCTTCTCTTTTTTGTTAAAATTATTAATTTTTGAATAAATACAATTTATCAAACAAGCATGAAAGACTGAAATTGCATAAGACTGAGAAACTGAAAGACTGAAAGGCTGAATTAACTGAATTAACTGAAATTCTGAAATACGGAGGATCAAGTATGAAAAATTTGGAATTTGTTATTTGGAATTTGTTATTTGTTATTTGTTATTTGTTATTTGGATTTTGTATTCCATGGGTGTTTGTCCGGTAATATTCTTAAAGACCGAAAAAAAGGTCGATTTACTGTTGAACCCGCATTCAAAACCAATTGCTTCGATAGAGTAGGGGTTTTTCGGGTTCGAAAGTTCTTTTTTAACCGCTTCAACCCTGTATTCGTTTACAAACTGGAAGAAATTTTTTCCGAGGTTGCTGTTGAGTACTTCTGTCAAATGGTGCTTTGGAATTTTAAGTGTTTCAGAAAGGAGTGTCATGTTCAGGTCAGGATTCAGATAGGGCTTCTCCTTTTGAAAATAGGTTAGGATTTTCGTTTTAACCTTTTCCGTAGCGGTTTCATTCAGTATCGAGTTTTGTTGCTTTACAGTTTCATTTTCACGAGGTGTTCGTTTGAAAATTTCTTTTTGTTTTAATCCGTAAAAACCGAAAATGTAAATAAAAAACAGAAGTACAGAATAGTTGAAGATCGTTATTGAAGTGGTATTGAGAATGATGATATTGAACACGCCCCAAATCAGTACTGAAAAACAGTAAAGAATGTAGAAAACAACGATGAAATGTATCCACCCAATTTTCTTGAATAGGTCGATGGTCGAAAATTCGTTTTGGATGAGCTTACGGTGGCGAGTGAGGATAACCCCTGTTAACCAAAGGTAAACCACCCACGAAATTAACGCAAAAATGCCAAACAGTAATCTGAACCAAAGGGTTTGGTTTGGTTGGAAAAAAGTCTCGAACGATTGAGGTTCTTTAATGATCCATGATGCAATTTTAAAAAAAAGATAGGGGGAAAGATGAAAAAGCTGGCTCAAGCGAAGCTTAAAGTTCGGATTGGTTAATGAACAGGTATAGAGATAGAGAGCCGGATTGAACAACAAAAAAGAATTTGTAAGAAAAACAAAATCGGGATACACTTTCGATTCTACACCTAAAAGTAGAAAATCGGTAGCTAATAAAAACAGCCACGTCGATAACAACCTGTCGGATATGCTTTTGGGGTCTTTGGTCAGTGTAAGTAGTCCCGAAAAAAGCGCCTGTGAAAAACCGATCCATGCAATAATCTCCATGTCCTAGAATTATTCGGTTACAGATTTGGTGTACTTGTTTCTGAGGTATTCATAAATTGCAAGTTGTGCCTGAACTTTTGGTAAATCGTTTTGAATATGGATATTCTCTCCTCCTGAACCTATTTCACAGGCTTTCACGTTATCTGAAAGCTGGATTTTAAGAATATCGATCAACTCCTTTTTCAAAACAACGTCATAAACAGGGAAAACGCATTCAACCCTCGCGTTGAGGTTTCGTTTCATCCAGTCGGCTGAGCCAAGTAAAACCGTTGGCTGTCCATTGTTGTGAAAAATATATGCCCTCGAATGTTCAAGGAACCGGTCAATGATGCGAAAAATCCGGATGTTCTTACTGTATTTTTTGCCGGGTTTTAAAATACAAATTCCACGGATAATCAAATCGATTTTCACCCCGGCTTCGCTTGCCCGGTAAAGCATATCGACCATGTGTGGGTCTTGAAGTCCATTCATCTTTAGTAAGATGTAGCCTTTTTTACCCTGCTTTACATTCTCTATTTCGTGACCAATTAGTTGTCCAAAACGGTTGATCAGGTTGAAATTGGGTACTAGTATATGTTCAAACCTCATATTCTGTACCTGCTCTTCGAGATAGAGAAACATCTTTTTCAAATCGGAAATGATGCCGGAACGTGAAGTAAACAACCCGTG
>Ga0209800_10001301_pt1 | contig 27301 bp, 22 predicted proteins | sample Higcelweek8metaG_FD_187174 | JGI IMG/M metagenome (GOLD analysis project Ga0209800, IMG submission 187174) | Freshwater pond sediment microbial communities from the University of Edinburgh, under environmental carbon perturbations - High... | ecosystem: Environmental > Aquatic > Freshwater >...
GTTTTTATAAACAATTCATTTACGAAAACAAGGGGATTCTACTATTTCTTGCAGCTAATGTCCTTTTTATTATTCAATAAATTCATTTGGTTATGTTAGTTTATAGGAAAACGTGTCAGAAGTCAGTTTCATTAAAATTATTTTTAATTATGGGATCCAGGGGGGTATCCAGGCGGATGGCAATAGTGCCTTCTCCGTTATCAATGGGCGCCCCGCCGTTGAGCACCGTATCACAGGACAAAGCATCCAGGGTCCTTAAAAAGTCCCGGGCATTGCAATTAATGACATTGTTCCCTTTTTTAAATTTATCCAGTTCCTCAATAACCGTAATGGGAATATAAATGTCATTGTCTTTGAATTGATGAATGCATCCGCTGTCATGTAGGATGACGTTGGTATCCAGAATAAAAATTTTTTTCATACAGATCTCCGCATTAAAATAAAAATTTTTAAACAGGCTCTCAAGGTGTGGTTGATTCAAGTATTGATCGAGAGCGAGGAGGTTGGTTACCGGACCTTTCCTTTCCGGTCTTCTGGCGGGGAGTGGTAAATTGAAAACGTTTACCATAATATTCCAGGCTAAAGCGTTAATATTCGCGCCGGTCAGGCCGATTTAAGGAGATTAGACACGACGATCCTGACAGGCTGTTGACCATAATTAAACAATTCTTTGTTTAATTATTATAGAGTTTGGTTAGGAAATGATGAAGGCAGAACAATATTACAATTTTAAAAGCCTGTTTAAACGGCAAAGAAGATGGATGGTGTTTTATTTTGATTGCGAGCCTGAAGTAATCTCTTCAGTGATGACCCGTTTAACCTCGTTAACGGTTTTCACCCGGCGAAGTTCTGCCATTACTTTTTTAAGCTGCCCGGAACTTTCCACCATGATAGTGAAATAAAAAATACTGATACCCTCGGCCGATGTTTCCGAGTGCGCGTTTAAAATATTGATACCGGCCTTTGAAATGACAGCAGCAATGTCGGCCAAAAGGCCATGACGATCGTCTGTCTTGATACAGATGGACGCCGGGTATGATTCCTTAATACCACTGGCCCATTCGACTTCAATAACCCTCTCACTGCTCATTTTTAAAATATTAATGCAGTTCTTTCGGTGGATGGCCACCCCCTGGCCCTGGGTAATATATCCGATTATGGGGTCCCCCGGCAGGGGATTGCAGCATTTTGAAAATCTGACCAGAATATCACTAAGTCCTTTTACAATGATCCCGGTGGTCCGTTGTTTGTCCGAAGGGCGGGAAACTATTTTTTCAATGAGGGCATCATCGGCATCTTCTAAATCTTTTTCAAACTCCGGCACAGCGCGTTTCAGCAGCTGAAGCGCTGTCATTTGTCCGAACCCCACATGGGCGATCAGATCATCAATCGTCTTGAAACCCAATACTTCCGCCACCCTGCCGATATCACCTGATTTTATAAGGGCATTGAAGTTTTGATTTCGTTTTCTAAATATTTTCTCACACATTTCCCGTCCGAGGGAATAGCTTCTCTCCTTTTCCCTGGCATTGATATAGGCCCTGATTTTTGTCTTTGCCTTAACTGTTTTAACAAAATTGAGCCAGTCCCGGCTTGGGTTGTGTCCTTTGGTGGTTATGATTTCAATGGTATCGCCGGTGCGCAGTTCATGGGACAGAGGGACAAGCTTGCCGTTGACCCGGGCACCTGTGCACTGTGCGCCAACTTCCGTGTGAATCCGGTAGGCAAAGTCAACGGGTGTGGCTTTTTTGGGAAGGGTTTTGATCTCTCCTACCGGGGTAAACACGTACATTTCACCGGGATAGAGATCTATGCGCACATTTTCAAGGAATTCATCCGGATCTTTAAGATTTTCCTGATTCTCCACAAGATTCCGAATCCAGGCAAACAGTTCGCCGGTGTTTTCGTCAATCCTGGTCCCTTCCTTGTATGACCAGTGAGCAGCAATGCCGGATTCTGCCACCCGGTCCATCTCATGGGTCCTGATCTGGATTTCCACCCGCTCACCTTTGGGGCCGATTACCGTGGTGTGGATGGATTGGTACATATTGGGCTTGGGATTGCCGATATAATCCTTTATTTTATAATATATGGGCTTCCACATGGAATGAACCGCCCCCATGGCAGCATAACATTGGGGGACGGTATCCAGGATGATTCGGAAGGCAATGAGGTCATAAACCTCATCAAACTCAAGACCCTGGGAGAGCATTTTCTGGTAAATGGAGTAAAAGGATTTAAATCGTCCCTTGATCTGGCAGGGCAGTTCCATCTCTTCCATTTTATAGTGCAGGGAGGCTGAGACCTCATTAATATAGGCTTCCTGCTCGTCCTTAGCCTTGTCGACCAGGGCCAGGATACGATCATGCTCTTCACGCAGGGTATAAAAAAAGGCAATCTCTTCCAGTTCGTTTTTAATCCAGAAGATGCCAAGACGTGCGGCGATGGGTGCATAGATATCCAGGGTTTCCTGGGCAATGGCCGCCTGCTTTTCAGGTTTTTTGTGGTATTTAAGGGTCCGCATATTGTGCAGACGGTCTGCTAATTTGATGAGCACCACCCGGATATCATCTGCCATGGCCAGGATCATTTTACGCAGGGATTCTGCCTGCTGGGCCACCTTGGTGGTCGCATGCAGGGCGGACAGTTTGGTCACGCCCTCCACAATATGAGCAACCCCTGGACCAAAAATATTTGAAATATCTTCTTTGGTGGCAGGGGTATCCTCAATTACATCATGGAGCAGGGCGGCAGCAATGCTCTCCATGTCCAGCTTCATGTCGGCCAGAATATTGGCCACCTCCAGGGGATGGGACAGATAGGGCTCCCCTGAAAGCCTGACCTGGCCTTCATGAACCCGGGCGGAATAGATATAGGCCCGGTCAATGAGCGAGACATCCGCATCTGGACTGTATTCATAGATTTTGTCCAATATGTCGGTGATTCGAATCATTTTATGCCACCGGTTGCCGGGCCACTTTAAACTTAGTAGGCCTTAGCAAAAAGTACCCGCCGATCACTTTTTGCGCCACAATAAATACAAGATCCCCCTTCGTCAGGGCTGTCAAAGGGAATACACCGGATGGTTACGGACAGATCCTGTTTTATTTTTTCTTCACACTGGCTTGATCCGCACCAGTGCGCCAGAACAAACGCACCGTTGTTATACCCGTTTGCTTTTTTATACAAATCACAAAACTGGGCTTTTTCATCAATGGAAAAGGTGTTGGCTTCCCGAAAAGCTTTGGCGCGCTGAAACAGGGTCTCCTGGATATCGTCCAGGATATCGGCAATGGTATTTATAAACGCTTCTCTATTAATCCCCTTTTTCTCACCCGTATCCCTGCGGGCCATGAACAAACTGTTGTTTTCAATGTCCCTGGGGCCAAGCTCCACACGCACCGGAATGCCTTTTTTCACCCAGTCCCACCCCCTGGCGCCGCCGATGTCCCGGCTGTCGATCTCCACTTCAACGGGAAAGCCGTGAAAGGTTTGCTGTCTTAAGGCGGCTTGAAGTGCTTGGGCACTTTCCTGGACCTCTGAATTGTCAGCCCCTTTCTTGATAATGGGCAGGATCACCACATGGGCCGGGGCGATGCGCGGCGGAACCACCAGACCGTCATCATCGGAATGCACCATGATCATGCCGCCGATCATCCGGGTGGACGTTCCCCAGGATGTGGTCCAGGCAAAGGATTCCTGGCCCTCCTCATTCTGAAATTTAATATTGGAGCCTTTGGCAAAATTCTGGCCCAGGAAATGGGACGTGCCGGCCTGGAGCGCTCTTTTATCCTGCATCATTGCTTCAATACAAGTGGTGTCGTCAGCACCGGGGAACCGTTCGGATTCACTTTTACGGCCTTTGATGACCGGCATGGCCAGTCTCTCTTCAACAAATTTGGCGTAAATTTCCAGCATCTGAAGGGTCCGTTCCATGGCATCTTCTTTCGTGGCATGGGCCGTATGTCCTTCCTGCCATAAAAACTCACTGGTGCGCAGAAACATACGGGTACGCATTTCCCAGCGCACCACATTGGCCCACTGGTTCAAAATAATAGGCAGATCCCGGTAGGATGACGTCCATCTGGACATGGACTCGCCGATAATTGTTTCGGATGTGGGCCGGACAATCAACGGCTCGGCCAGTTCTCCGGCCGGTACAAGCCGGCCGTTTTCGCCCTTTTCCAGCTTGTGATGGGTGACAACGGCACACTCTTTGGCAAAACCTTCCACATGCTCGGCCTCTTTTTCAAGGTAGCTTAGAGGAATAAATAATGGGAAATAGGCGTTTTTTACCCCGGTTTCCTTGAACATGGCATCCATCTGGCGCTGGATGTTCTCCCAGATGGCATATCCCCAGGGTTTGATCACCATGCATCCGCGGACCGGCGAATTTTCCGCCATGTCCGAGGCTTTTACCACCTCCTGGTACCACTGGGAATAATCTTCTTCCCTTGTGGGGGTGATGGCTGTCTTAACTTTCTTTCCCATTTACTTCCTCCGCCTTTAAGGTCATTGCATCAATCTCTTTTATCAGTTCATCCACAAGATACGCCTGATCAATTTTGCGGATGACTTTCCCCTTTTTAAACAAAATTCCATTGCCGTCGCCCCCGGCAATGCCGATATCGGCTTCTTTGGCTTCTCCCGGACCGTTGACCACGCATCCCATAATAGCAACTTTAATCCGTGCTGAGCGCTCAAGTAAAGCTTTTTCTACCTGTTCGGCAATTTTAAACAAATTTATTTTACACCGTCCGCAGGTGGGGCAGGAGATCAACTCCGGACCCCGCTGGCGCAGACCCAATGCGCGTAAAATTTCAAACCCGGTACGGATCTCTTCCACCGGGTCCCGGGTCAGGGAGACCCGGATGGTGTCTCCGATCCCTTCGGACAGCAGCATGCCGATGCCGATGGCGGACTTGGTGATGCCTGCATAAAGGCCACCGGCCTCGGTGACCCCCACATGAAGAGGCACGTCGGTCAACGGTGAAAGCTGTCGGTAAGCCTCCACGGTGCGCGCCACATCCGAAGCTTTCAGGGATACCTTAATATCATAAAATCCCAGATCCTCAAGAATCCGAATATTGGCAAGGGCACTTTCCACCATGCCCCTGGCTGTGACACCGTATTGTTTTTCAATCTCTTTTTCCAAAGATCCGCCGTTTACCCCGATGCGGATGGGAAGCTTGTGGGCCTTGGCACAGTCGACCACTGCTTTTATTTTGTCGGCCGTGCCGATATTGCCTGGATTGATCCGCAGTCCATCCACACCGGATTCGGCCGAAGCAATGGCCAGACGCCAGTCAAAATGGATGTCGGCAATCAAGGGGATGTGAATCTGCGCTTTAATTTTTTTTAACGCCTTGGCCGCTTCCATATCCGGCACAGCTGCCCGGACAATTTCGCACCCGGCCTTTTCCAGGGACAATATCTGATTTACAGTGGCTTGCACATCCTGGGTCTGGGTGTTGGTCATAGACTGAACCGAGACCGGGGCATCGGAGCCCACAGGTTGTGATCCCACCTTTATCTGCCGGGTTTTCCGGCGTTCTTTGAGCAGCGACATAAATTAAATCCTTATTTTAAAAAAGCAAATGCCTGCATCGCAGTTTTTCAGATGCAAGCATGTTTTTATAATCAATCCATTATCATACCGGGACCGGTTTTTTCAAGATATTGATGACAGGCCAACGCAGTGACAAGGGTAGAATACCAATAAAATATTAAAGTCACCCGGATTACGGTCTCTTGTTTTTTTGCATCTCTCTTTGTATTGTGCTTTTCGATATGAAAAAATCATCTAAAAACAGACTGACCATACAGCAGCAGGCGTTATTTCCCAAACAGACCCTTTTTGATAAAATTGCAAGAGCGGTATGCCGGTCCCAAACGCTGCCGAGAAAGGAACTTTACGAAGCATGGGAAGTGGCAAAACGGATCAGAAGAGAGTTCCGGGGTGGCAGAATCGTTGATCTGGCATGCGGGCACGGCCTGGTTTCCCATATTTTACTGCTATTGGATGACAGCTCTCCCAACGCCCTTGCCGTTGATACACATATTCCGGAAAATGCAAAAACGCTGTCCCGGACTTTGATCAAGACATGGCCGCGATTAAAGGATAGAATTTTTTTTAGACAGATGTCCCTTGAGCAGGCAAAAATATCTTCCCGGGATATTGTCGTATCCGTTCATGCCTGTGGCACGCTTACGGATAAGGTTATCGAAAAAGCGCTGTCGGCAAGAGCAAAGCTTGCGGTGCTTCCATGCTGCCATGATCTTGACGCCTGTGACACAGGCGGCCTTGAAGGCTGGATGGACGGCTCCCTGGCCGTGGATGCCACACGGGCTTTCAAGCTGGCCTGCAATGGATATACAGTGATGACAAAAAAAATTCCTGGGGAGATCACGCCTAAAAATCGTCTTCTCATGGCATGTCCCGATGACGGAGAATCAATCAGGAAACGCCACCAGATTTTCAATGCGAATCCATAAGAGAGTGTTTATGTTTAAAAATTGATGAATCGCCTGCAATCTCATGAAAATGGCCCCAATTCCCCCAAATTTTATGCCAATAGTCCGGCGATTAACAGAAAATTTGTGAAAATTGGTTCTCATTTTTATGAGCTTTCGCTTCGATCCCCTAATTTTTAAACAGGCTCTAAACTTTTATAAAACATATCAACTAATTTTAACATATTTAATATTTCTTGACAAAAAGCGTCTTACTATCCTAAAAACATGATTGGCTTACTTGGAGCCCGGATAAACGTACTACCGGAGACAAAGATTTAAGTCCTCGGCTTAGGAGGGATGAAAGCATGTATCATGTGCTTTCAAGAAAAAATCCTGTCCGGATCGGGGCATTTATAATAACCATAAACGAAGAGAGGTAAAATGAGCGCTTTAAGTTTGACACATAAGATCCTCAAGGATCACCTGGTTGAGCCTTCTGCATTGCCGGCCCCCGGGGAATTGATCAAAATCAAAATTGATGAGGCTTTCACCCAGGATGCCACAGGTACCATGTGTATGCTTCAGCTGGAAGCAATGGGTGTATCTAAAGTAAAGCCCCTTTCTGTGAACTTTGTTGATCACAGTATGCTTCAATCCGGTTTCAGAAACCCGGATGACCATCAGTACCTGAGAACGGTTGCCGCAAAACTCGGCATCATCTTCTCCCCCCCCGGCACAGGTATCTGTCATTTCACCAACATGGAAAACTTCGTTAAACCCGGTATGACAGGCGTTGGCGCTGACAGCCATACCGTTAATGCCGGTGGTTGTAGTGCTATCTTCATGGGTGCAGGCGGATATGACGTTGCCCTGGCAATGGCTACCGGCATGTACACCATGCCCATGCCCAAGGTGACCAAGGTTAACCTGACCGGCAAACTGCCCAAAAACTGTATGGGCATGGATGTCATCCTGAAGATGCTCGAAATCGTATCCGTAAAAGGTGGCAAGGGCATTATCTTTGAATATGCAGGCCCCGGCGTTAAAACCCTCTCCTTGACGGAACGTGCCACCATCACCAACATGGGCGCTGAAATGGGTGCCACCACCTCTATCTTCCCAAGTGATGAAAACACCAAGGCTTTCCTGGAAAGCCGCGGCCGCGGCGGCGACTACAAAGCAATGTCCGCAGATGAAGGCGCTTCTTATGACGCTGAAATCAATATTAACCTGTCTGAAATCGAACCGCTGATCGCCATCTATCCTTCTCCGGGTAATGTTGAAAAAGTTAAAGATCATGCCGGAACCAAAATTCACCAGGTTTGCATCGGTTCCTGCACCAACAGCTCCTTTGAAAACATCGCTGCTTTCGCCGAAACCCTCAAAGGCAAACGTGTCAAAGTTGATACCATGCTCTATCCCGGTTCCAGATCCGTTGCCATGCAGCTTGCAGACGCAGGGTACATCAAAATGATGTTCGCTTCCGGTGTCAGGATCATGGAAAATGGCTGTGGCGCCTGTATCGGCCAGGGCGGTTCCCCCCCAAGCGGAGGCATCACTCTGAGAACCTTCAACCGTAACTTCCCGAAACGTTCAGGTACGGACGATGCCAAGTGTCATCTGATCAGCCCGCTTGTTGCAGCTGCCAGTGCCCTGACCGGTGAAATCACCGTACCCGAAGCAAAAGACATTGCCATCAACGTCGTTCCGCCGGTTATCGACACCGATTCCTTTATCATGCCGGATAAAGCAGACAAGTCCGAAGGCATTGTTCGCGGACCCAACATCATGGCTCTGCCTGAGTTCTCTCCGCTGCCCGACGTTGTAAAAGGCGAAGTTCTGCTGAAACTTGGCGACAACATCAGTACTGACGACATTCAGCCTGCCGGTGTATACCTGCCCCTGCGCTCCAATGTTAAAGAATACGCAATGCAGGCCACTTACAAACTGGTTGACGGCACCTTCGCAGAACGCGCTGTGGCTCACAGAGACGCCGGCGGAGAAGGTATCATTGTTGGTGCTGAAAACTACGGTCAGGGAAGTTCCCGTGAGCATGCCGCACTTTGCCCAAGATGGCTTGGTATCCGCGCGGTTATCGTTAAATCTTTTGCCCGTATTCATGTGGCCAACCTGGTTAACTTCGGTATCGTTCCCATGACCTTCAAAAACCCGGCTGACTACGACAAGATCAAACAGGGCGATACGGTATCCTTTAATGCCAAAGACCTGGCCGGCGATCTGTTCCTTGAAGTCAACGGCCAAAAACTTCCGCTGGAACGCGCTTTTGACTTAGACGTGATCCCCACCCTGAAACTCGGTGGTGCTCTGGCTCAGTTTAAAGCAACCTTCAAGGGATAACCGCTGTATAATTAAAGTACGACGCCCGGGAAACACCATTCCCCGGCAAACATAAAATAAAAAGGGGGATAATCTGTGATTATCCCCCTTTTTTCGTTATAAGGTTTGAAATAGGGAGACTCAGTAAATAAACCTGATATTACCAGAACACAGAGATCAGCATCCTTGTGCCCACCACATACAGCAGTACGGCAAAAACACGTTTGAGCTTGTCAACGGGCAGGCTGTGGGCAAGTTTTACCCCAATGGGTGCCGTGAGCACCGATGCGGCAACAATTCCTGCCAAAGCGCCAAGGTTAACAAACCCCAGGGACAGGGGCGGCAGGTTCGGGGCGCCAAGCCCGTTAATCACATATCCTATAAACCCGGCTACGGCAATGGGAAGCCCAATACCTGCGGAAGTGCCGATGGCTTTGTGAATCTTGGTATTACACCAGGTCAGAAACGGCACGGACAGCGTACCGCCGCCAATGCCCACAAGACTCGAAAATACGCCGATGATGCTGCCTGCCGCAAAAATGCCTGCAGTGCCGGGGATGTCCCGGGTGGATTTGGGTTTTATTCCCATAAGCATCTGGGTGGCCACATAGTATAAAAAAATGCCGAAAAAACATTTAAGAAAATTGGTGGAAAGCATGGAGGCAATCCAGGTTCCTGTAAACGTGCCTACCAGGAGACCCGGCGTAATTCTAAATACCACGGGCCAGACCACAGCGTTGTGTTTATGATGGGAACGCATACTGGAAATCGACGTAAACAAAATACTGGCCAACGAGGTACCCAGGGCCATATGAACAATGACTTCATGGGCCACATTCTGGTGCGTAAAAACCGAAGTGAGCATGGGGACAATCACAAGCCCACCGCCAATGCCCAGAAGCCCGGCCAACACACCGGCCACGCCGCCCACGGCAAGATACAACACTATATAAACCATCTATTCACTCCTTTATCCGTAATCAATTGCACAAAAATGACGAATATATAAAATCAAGGCAAAAAGCAATGAATAGTTCCCTGTGTCCGCCATTGTAACGAATAGTACAATTCATCAATTACCAAACAAGCGCTTAAAGATATCCCCGCCATGGGGTTCATTATTATAAAGTCTGCCATTACTGGTCTGCAGAAAAGCATTGAGCGGAATGGATTCCTGCCGGATGAACCCTCTATCCGGTAAAAACCCATTGCTTACCATTTCTATGACGGCACAGGCCGAGGCTGCCGTAGTCCAGGAAATGGCCCGGTAAATCCGGCCTGCTATCTCAACGGGATAAAAGGCTCTGACATATTCATCCCGCATAAGGCTGCCTTTCACGCCTTCCACTGAGGCATGAATAAAGACAACATCATCGCTGACAGGCGGCTTAGCATTAGCCAGGAGATTTCCGACATACTGACGATCCTCCCGCATAAGCAGTTCATGGAAAATAAAGTTCATGAGGTTTGCGTGACCAGGATACCGGATTGTTTTATAATCAATATTTTTAGCCCTGCCCGCATATGTGTCGCACATGGTGCCAAGCCCTCCTGAGGTTGTAAAGGCTTCCAACTGTACCCCGTTTATGACAATGGTCTCTAACCACTCCAGGGGAGAAATCCATTTTTTCTCACCATTTTCAAGGACCTCACAGTCATTGAGATACTCGTTAACCACCCCTTCCGGTGACCAGTTGAACGCATATCCCAAAAGCCCTGTTGGATGCTGGGGAAGGGCCCCGACCCGTAGTCTGATATGGCGAATTTTTTCAAATTGTTCTGCAAGTGATGCCCCGATGATACAAATAAAACCAGGAGCCAAGCCGCATTGTGGAACCATAGCTGATTTGGCATCTTTACTCATGGCAATAATTGCTTTTGTGGTAGGAACGTCCTCGGTCAGGTCAAAATAATGAATGCCTTTTTTGCAAACGACCGAGGCGATCTTTTTATTTAAATGATAGGGCATACAGGAAATGACGGCATCCATACCCAACAGCTCTTCTTCCAATTTTTCTATTTTGCCTATATCCATGGCTTTGGAGGGAAACGGCAGCCCATTTTTTTCCCTCAAAGCGACTCCGGTTACCTCAAAACCGGTTTCTTTGAGCAGGGTGCCCACCAAAGCCCCTACTTTTCCCAATCCCAATACCATGATTTTTTTAATCTTCTGTTCCATATGTCTTCCTATTTTCTGTTGTTGCCGAAGAGCGTAACAGGGATAAACTTCAAATTAAGTTCAATATAAACGCAAAACCCATGAAATATGAAGGGATTGTAATTATAGCTTGATTGCATCTGCTGACAATTGAACTTCCCAAGAAGACTCACAGTTGTTTTTTCGTCTTAGTCTCACATGCCCAAAGTGGGGGTTAACTATTGCTCTATATTTTACGTCTTCCTTTAGCATTTTATCTATAAAGTGATCGGTCTTTGCTTTTTTTGTTATAGGCGCGGCCGTTAGATATGCTTCACCAGAATTAGATTTTATCCTTTCTATATCATCAGGGGTGGGAAGTTTTATTTTTCCCCGGACGAATGGAGTCGTTACAGATAAAGGGTCTTTAATAAGTAAATCTCTCCATATTAAAGGGTTTTCCCCTGTTTCTGAACCATGATGGGGAATCTTAAAAATTTGAGCTTCACAGTTAATCCCGGATTTGAGAATCGCAAGCCAGCCAATATTTTCATCTTGGCTATTTTCTAAATCAGACCCTAATAAAATTTGTATGTCATTGATTGTTACTAACAAAACAACTGCCGCGAAATTGGGCGTCAGAGATTTAATCCTTCTTTTCAAGAAAGGTAATTCTTTAACTGTCGGTCTTTTAGGTAATAGATTTGCAACTCCACAGTTAGATAGCATTATCGCAGCATCTGATGGAGATAACGATTCTACTTTGTATTTTAAGTGATTTAACTCTGATTCTTTCTGAAGTAGAGAACGTATCCCAATAGCTCTCTTGGGATATTTGCTATTTTCGTAAAGATATGCCCATAATTTCGAAAACTCTGAAACACCCAAATCGTCATGGCCTTGATAGAGAGCTGCTAGTTCAAGAAATTCCTCTTTGCAAAAAGCCTCTGATATTACAATCTCGGCTTTAGGGCAGTTTTCAATAATTTGTGACAAGCCTCTGATATGGTCATCATGCCAATGTGTAACGACCAACAGTTTCACTGCATCATAGCTTACTTGAATATTGTTAAGGTATTCTAAGGCAGATACTTCTTTTGTTCTTTCATTCAAGCAAGAATCTATTATAATCCATTCATCATTACCACAATGAATTAATATACATTCACCGTATCCAGGACCAAATATAGAAATTTCAACTTGATCTGGTTGGGGTTTATCCATAGACGAGATTATTCAGATTGTTTTGATAAAAATTCTTTGAATTTGTTTTTTACCAAATTTGCTCGGTCAAAGTCACTACGGGTCCATCTTGGCATTCTTCTAAAGAGAATCTTAGAGTATTTTTGAGTCGTACCAGATGTTTTTTCATAACCAATATGCCAATCGAACAAAGCTCCTTCTACGACCAAGTGCAAATCATCTTGAGAAATAGTTTCTGTTGGCAGTTCAACTATTTCATCTGGGTTTTTATTAGAAATGTCCGTTATTATAGCCGTAAAATAGCTATCATATTTTTCAATTACATGACCTTTCCATTTTTGAGAGCTAGTGGAGGTTTTTTGCCTGTAACTGGTTTTTGGAACTAAGCGTAATAAATCTTTTTGAAAATTTTGAAGAGGAGCTATCGTATTGCTATTTAAGTTTTCATCTAATTCTGTCTCTACAGATGGCGTTTTAAAAAAACTTTTTATCCTAGCTTCCGATAATTCAACGGAATTTTCTAATACTTCAAGATCCTCTGTGACGAGATCTTCTTTGTTTAAAATTGTAGAAGGGGTTGTCTCGTATTTATAAGCTAATGAATTCATTTTTTTGCCGCCTCAAAATTGTCAAACAATATTTGTACCAGATTAGTGTACTTTTGAGAACTCTTCTCTCTATTATTTTCAAATAAAGAAATCATTTCACTGCATCCAACTCTTTTAGCGTCTGGCTCTAATTCATAATGGTCGTTCAGATTTATAAAAACACCATGGTTTACCTGTCCAGAAGGTTCAACACGAACTTGCTTTTTTCCAAAAGAAGAATAAATTTCTGGATGTTTCTCCATAATTTCAATTTTAAATACCGCAGGGTTTTCAAAAATATTTAACCATGGTGTTTGGGGTGCCAGAAAATGGCCAAACCTATGCCACTCTTCTTCAGAATCTGCTTTATAATGGCCTCCCCAATTTGCTCCTAAAGCAACTATTGGTGTATGAGATAGATAGGTGAAGGTCTGAATTACAAGGTCAATTAATTTTGTGAAATATGCTTCTTGTTCTGTGAAAATGGAGAATCTATCTCTCGTTACTTGAAATCTACACCAATCAAGACTGAAAATCGAAACGTCTTGATGAATTAACTCGACGTTTGCTTCCTCTGATTCCTTTTCTCCAATTAGATCTATATTTGAGAACCATGCAGGACTAAAAATTTTGGGGTTAAAATCCCCCAGCAAAACTATGTCAAGTCTTAATATTTCGGCTTTTTTTTTCATCTTTTCAAAATAATTAGTTTTGTAGTTTTGACAATCTTATAGTGTACTTAACACTAAGCTTGGAATACAAAGATGTCAACAGATTTGATAATGCTTGACAGCACTCCAATAACACTATTTATGTAGCGTATAACCCTTACCAGTAAAGACGTTTACTTGATTTGTTATTGTGAGGCTGACATGCAAAATCTGGTCGATCAAACCAAGATTTTTGAGTTGAGGGATATATAGCAGCTATGCGCCAATATCCCGTTTCTGGTGAAAGGGTGCCGCACTCTACTTATCTGTGAAATTTTCAAAACCATACCAGGCAGCACCATGCAGGGCTGCCTTGGGATCAAGAATCACATGGACGGGCATATCGGCGCACAATGAAACAAACCGTCCCTTGTCGGCGATACGGCCTAAAAAATCAGGTTGAGTCAACCTTTTGAGGATGCGCGGCGGTATGCCGCCGCCAAGATAGATGCCGCCTGTGGGCAGAAGCGTCACCGCCATATTGCCGGTGATGGTGCCAAGGGCATGGACAAACATATCCAGTGTGGCCACGCAAATATCAGCCTCTTTTTTAAGGGCGGTCTCCACAATTACCGGGGTTCTGTCTGCCGCTGCAGCCAGTTTTTCCTTTAGCCAGGCAGGTTCCGGAAAAATTTTATTTTCCAGAAAATACTCATAAATATTGGGTAGCTGACTGCCCGAGCACACCCGTTCAAAACTAACGTGGCCGTAGCGCCGGGTTAAAAACGCCAGAAGGTTAACCTCCCGGGAATCCCGGGGAGAAAAGGCCGTATGTCCCCCCTCGCTGGCAAAGGCACGGTAACGGGCACCTGTCCAGACCAGAAAGGCAATGCCCAGGCCCGTGCCCGGAGCAACAATCGCCATGTTTCCCAAAGGGTCAGGTTTTCCCGGATTCAAGGTAAACAGGGCGCCTTTGTCCAGATGGGGCACTGAAACGGCAATGGCTTTCAAATCATTAATCAAAGAGACCTCAGGGATACCGCAGCTCTTTTTAATTTCATCCGCGCTGATTTCCCAGGGCAGATTGGTGATCCGGCAACGGCGATTTTTTACCGGGCCTGCCACCCCGAAACAGGCAGCTTGAGGGGTTGCACCGGTATGATCTAAAAACTCTTTAAGAATGGTTTCAAAACATGGATAATCGGCATTTTTAAAGCGGGTTTCGTAAACCGGATTTGCCGGCACTTGTGTTCTGCCGGCATAAATCGCAAGCACTGTTTTTGTGCCGCCGACATCCCCTGCAAGAATCATGGGCCTTCTCCCTGTGCAATAAAAAGGTTAGGAATCTGTTTGACAATGACATTTCTTATATATATAGGCTTTTTGCAACAAGTTGAGGAGCGTTAATAAGGAAAATAATATATGAAAGATGCGATCAAAACCCATTATACCTGCCCGGCGCTTGGGGCGAAAATCCGCCGGGGACTTGAAAAAGCAGGCAAAATTCCGGGACAAATCAGTCTGCGGGATCTTGCCCCGGTTGACCAGCTTCATACGGGTGCAGCCCCGGCGACCATCGAATTGATGGAACACGCCGGCCTGGACAAAGGCATGACCATTTTGGATGCCGGCTGCGGTATTGGCGGCACATCCCGGCTTCTGGCACAAAATTTCGGTCTTGTTGTCCATGGCATTGACCTGTCCGAAGAGTTCATTGAAACCGCAAGCATGTTAAACCAGTGGTGCGGCTTTGCAAAGGAGGGTATCATTAACTTTCAACACGGATCCCTGCTGGCCTTACCCTACCCGGACAACTTTTTTGACGCCGTGCTCTGCCAGCACGTATTGCTCAACATAAAAGATAAACCAAAGGTCTTTGCCGAATTTTCAAGGGTGCTGGCCCCCCGGGGCAAACTGATCCTGCACGAGATTGTGGATGGCCCCGGGCCCGACCCCCTTTACCCTGTCCCCTGGGCCGGTGATGCGGCGGCCTCCATGCTCTGCTCCCGGCAAGACATTGAAGAGTATGCAGAAAAGGCCGGATTCAAACTTATTTTCCGTGAAGATAAAACAACGCATGCAGCGCTCTGGTGGGAAAAGGTAAATGCCATCAAAAAGGCCAGGGGCACAGACCCTTTGAACCCGAGCCTGGTTTTCGGGGAAAATGCCGGGAGTTTCGGCGCAAACATGGAAAGAAATTTCAAAGAACAGGCTGTGCTGTGCGTGGAAAATATCTGGGTAAAATCCAATTTTTCTTAAAAAAATATTTAACTCATATTTTTTAAATTCTTATGGGTCTGGTGTAATCTTTATTGACGCCAATCACCATGTTCTATATCAGTTAACTCTGAACACACACCTGACGCGTCTGGCAGTCAGTTCCCTGGCGGAAGTAAAGGTACATTTGCAATAAACGGAGCAACCCATGGACACTTATTATATTGACGGCAAATTCGTATCAGAAAACGAGGCCACCCTTTCTGTAAAAGACATCACCGTATTAAGGGGATTTGGTGTATTTGATTTTCTGATCACCTATAACAGACGACCCTTTCGTCTGGAAAAACATGTGGCCCGCCTGGAAAATTCCGCCCGCCATATCGGACTCGAACTGAACCATTCTAAAAAAGAGATCTGCGACATTGTCATGCAGACCATAGAAAAGAACCCGGACCACAAAGAGGAAAATATCCGCATCGTCTACACCGGCGGCATCAGCTCTGACGGCGTAACCCCGCAGGGCAACGGTATCCTCATGGTTATGGCCACGCCCAAGCACGAGCTGCCCGAGTGGTGGTATACCAAAGGCACCAAAATCATCACCGTGGACATGGAAAGATTTATTCCCGAAGCCAAGAGCAGCAACTATCTGTCAGCCGTGTTTGCCCAGCAAAAGGCCCGCAGCCTTGGGGCCGTTGAAGCCATATACAAAGACAAGGACAACCGGTTGCTGGAAGGCACCACCACCAATCTTTTTGCATTCAAAGGCACCACCCTGATCACCCCGCCCAGCGGCATTCTGTCCGGCGTAACCCGGGACGCGGTTCTGGAGCTTTTAGAAAAAAAATATGACATTGTCCTGGATTTTATCCCCCAGACAGATCTGGCCGGCATGGATGAAATGTTTATCACGGCATCAAATAAAGAGATTGTGCCCGTCATCCAGGTGGATGATACGGTTATTGCCGACGGCAAACCCGGAGAAAAAACCCTTGCCCTGATGGCAGAGTGGAAAGCATATACAACAGCCTACGGTCTTGGAAAGGCAGACTGATGAATACCCCCAAAGCACCTCTCCTTGAGCCCCAAAGCCGGGTGCAGGTGGATCTGTCCGCCTTTGGACAGAATGTGCGAACCCTGAAAAGCATGATTCCGGCAACTACCCGGTTCTGCGCCGTGGTCAAGGCCAATGCTTACGGGCATGGCGGGATACCATGCGCAAAAACCGCCCTTGAAAACGGGGCCTCTTTTCTTGCACTAGTCCGGATCTCGGAAGCCGTTGCCATGAGAGATGCCGGTATCACGGCGCCCATTCTTCTTTTAGGAGAAGCCCTGCCTGAACAGGTCTCCTTTCTTGCAACCCACGGCATCCGGGCAAGCGTGGCTGATATCCAAACGGCCCGGGCCCTGTCTGCCGCGGCCCAAGCCTTAAACACCACGCTTAAAATTCATATCAAGCTGGATACAGGTATGGGGCGCCTGGGGTTTCTTCATCCCGACGTAGTGATAAAGGAGTCCGGGCAAGCGGCCGGTATAGGTCAGGCCCGGGAGATTGCGGGCCTAAAGGGACTGGAGGTGGAAGGCACCTACACCCATTTTGCCAAGGCGGACATGATCGACAAAACCCATGTCAAAGGACAACTGGCCCGGTTCAATGACATGGTTGCCATGCTGGCGGATATGGGAATTCACCCTGAAATCCGCCATGCAGCCAACTCCGCAGCGCTTCTTGAGTTGCCAGAAGCCCATTTTGACATGGTGCGCCCGGGCATTGCCATGTACGGGATGGCCCCGTCCGGTGAGGTGGACATCACACGGCATAAGCTTGTACCGATCATGTCCATCACGGCAAAGGTCATTTATGTCAAGGCAGTGCCCAAGGATTTCAGCATCTCCTACGGGGCCACCCATGTCACAGCGGCCCCCACGGTGATTGCCACGGTGCCCATCGGGTATGCAGACGGGTACAGCCGGCTTTTGTCCAACCAGGGACAGATGCTGATCAAAGGCAAAAAGGCCCCCGTTGTGGGCCGGGTTACCATGGATTTTACCATGATTGATGTGGGGCACATTCCGGGAGTCAAGCCCGGAGATGATGTCACCATCCTCGGTACCCAGGCAAATGAACGGATTACGGCAGACGACATCGCCGGTCTCACAGGCACCATCAATTACGAGGTCACCGCAGGCCTGACCGGGCGGATGCCTGTGTCATACGTGTAAAAAAACCTTCCCATGCCAAATACAAACCGCTTTAACTTTCAGACCGGTTCCTGGTCACAGGATGCCGGGCCAACAGATGCGGCGACCCTGGTCATTGCCGGGGACTGGGCGCCCATCCGGGCGTTTGCCCCGTTGATTGAATCCGACCCCCAGGCCATATACGGCGATGTTCTGCCCTTGCTGCAAAAGGCGGACCTGACGCTTGTGAATATGGAAGCCTCTTTAAGCGATATCGGCAGTGAAGTATGTAAAAGCGGGGCCGTGTTCAAAGGCAGGACCTGCCATGTAAAGGGTCTGACCGCCGTGCCGTTTTCCGCCGTCACCCTGGGCAACAACCACATGTTTGATTTTGGTGTTGAGGGGTTCCAGCAGACCGTCAGGGTCCTGGATCGCCACGGCATCGCCCGCACAGGCGCCGGCATGACCAAAGCAGAAGCTCAAGCGCCCCTGATGATGGAAGCCAAAGGGGTTCGTATTGCCATTGTCAACATCAGCGAAGGAGAAGATCTGACCGCAGCCGGACCCGGACCGGGTGTGGCCGGATGGGACATTAAAGGGGCCTGTACCCGCATCAAAAATCTAAAAAAAAATACGACCCGGGCGCTTCATGCCGTGATCGCCGTGGTCCACTGCGGCCTGGAATACATCCCCTTTGCACCGGAATACGCAACAAACGCTTTCAGAAAACTGGCCCATGCCGGTGCCGATGCCGTTATAGGGCATCACCCCCATGTGCCCCAGGGGCTCTTCTTCCATAAAAACACGCCGGTGTGCTGCAGTCTGGGAAACTTTATTTTTTACCAGCCTACAAATTTTTTCTGGCGAAAACTGGGATATCTGGTACGCCTGCATATCAGCAAAAAAGGGCTTGCAGGGTTGGATATTGAACCCTATCGGATTCATGACCGGGGCGTGCAGATGCTTGCAGGGCCGGATCGGGATTATTTTTTCAAACGACTTAAAGAGATCAGCGAACCTTTGTCCACCCCCGAAGGCAGCCGGGAAGCCTGGCAAGGTTTTCTGGATTATTACGGGGTGGCCGGATTCAAAAATGAAGTCAACATGATTTTAAACAAACTCGATGACACCCCGGGAAAGGGAGCCGCCATGTTCAGAAACCGGTTAACCACGGCCCAGCATTTTTACCACTGGCAGGACCTGCTCACCCGTGTGGTGCAAGGCAAATTGGGACACAGCCCAGCCTGGGCCCGGGATCTGGCCCGGGAGTGGCTGACAAGGCAGATTGACAATGAGTGATAAAAAACAGATTACCCTGCTTGTAACCGACTCGGGGCTTGGCGGACTTTCCGTGTGTGCGGGCATGGCGGCAAGATTTGCCAATGATGCACGGTACGAGCGCATTCACTTGGTATACTTTAATGCCTGGCCCGAACAGGACAGAGGGTACAGGCACTATCCGGATCCGGCGGACCGGTCCAAGGTGTTTGACAATGCCCTGGCGGCCATGGCCAAATACACCCCCGACCACATCTACATTGCCTGCAACACCCTGTCCGTGATCTATCCGTTTACCCGGTTTGCAAAAAAGACGACAATTCCTGTCACCGGCATCGTGGACCACGGGGTTCAGATGATCTATAATGCGCTGAGCCGGGACGTTTCAGCCCGTGCCGTAATTTTTGCCACCCCGATCACCATCCATGGAAACAAGCATAAAACGGCTTTAGTTGAACAAGGCATTGCCCCGGAACGTATCATCACCCAGGGATGCTTAGCCCTTGCGGGTATAATTGAGCGGTCCCCGTTCAGCAACGAGGTCAAGACGTTGATTGATGAAAATGCCGCCCAGGCTGCCCAAAATCTGAAAAATGCCGGCGCCACTGTGTATGCCGCGCTTTGCTGCACCCATTTTGGCTATTGTAAAGATATTTTTAAAGATGCTTTGGCCCGCCATACCGACAAAAAAGTAGAAATTTTAAATCCCAACCAAGCCATGATTGATGAAGCCTGCCGAGAAATTGTTCCCGGAGGGTCACCACAAATCTCTATCGATATTGTATCCAGGGTCACATGGGAACCCGCCGGAATCGAAGCCTATGACCGCCTGCTCTCCACGGTTTCTCCGGATGTGGTCGACGCCCTGAAAAACTATCGGCTGGACGGACAGTTGTTCAGCATAGAACTTGAATAAGGTAAGAATATGAGTCGGATTTTACTGATTACCGGTCCCGGGGGCGAAGCCCAGGGGTGGGGCAACATGGCCGTAACCCAGGAGATTGCAAAGGCCATAAACGCGTCAGGCAAATCTTGCGACATTGCATCCGTATCAAACATGGACGAATTAATCCGGGAGCTGGATACCCGCAAATTCGACCTTGTCTGGAGTGCGCTGTACCATGTGACGGAAAACGAAGCCACCATAGGCATGGGGGAGAGCGGTGAAGACTGGGTGGCCGATATCCTGGACAAGCTCAGGCTCCCCTATATCGGGCCGGATGCGGCCACCATGAAGGCGTTGATTCACAAAACCGCCACCCACAACATCCTGGACAAGGCAGGCGTTCCCGTGCCCTGCCATTTTGAGATTGAACAGGGTCAGGCCCTGCCCGATTTAGTGTTCCCGGCCTTTGTCAAACCAAGTTTCGAGAGCCGGTCCGTGGGAATCAGCGATAACAGTGTGGTGCACACCCCCGAAGAACTTAAAGCCCAGGTGGGTTTTATTCATGAAAATTATGATCAGCCCGCCCTGGTGGAAGAGTACCTGCCGGGCCGGGAGTATACGGTGCTGATGCTGGGTAACGGCGCGTACCAGCAATTTTTACCCGGCATGGTCACCGTGGATCCCAAACTTATAGGCAGATACCCTATCTTAAGCGCGGATCTGCGCGGTGTGGGTGCCACCAGAATTCAGCCGGCCGGGGAATTGTCCGAAAAAACCATAGATGTCACAGCCAAGGCCATGAACGCCCTGAACTGCCTGGACCATGTCCGGACCGACATGCGCCTGGACAGCCAGGGAAATGTAAAAATCATTGAGGTAAACGGTATCCCGGGCCTTAAGCCTGTTAAAAGCTGGAGCCCCCAGCTTTACACCCTGCACCACGCGTCAAAAAAAGGCGCAATGGAAGATTACCGGGCCCTGATCGACCATATCGTCAGCTCGGCCCTGGCGCGGCACGGCATTGCCTGATTACTGTAGAAAAGCGCTAAGACTATGTTTTTTAAGAGGGCAATTTAAGATACGGAAAGTATCAAGATTCCGTTCAGAATAACAATGTCGAAATCGGTTTTATGAAACGAACCTTTTTGAGACTCAATAAAAAGGTAGGTCATATTTCTAAAACAAAAACACCGAGCCTTTCTTTTGGCATTTATCACGTTTCTGAAATCATTGGGAGTGATTGATCATACCATGATTGCTCGCCTTGGAATTCCTTTCTTGCATCATGAATACCACCCGAATATTTGAATATCCAGAGAATAATGGCTGATACAAAAACGATTAACTTCTGACAAATCAATTTACAAGGTACTCTTCCCCATGGCAAACGCACTAAAATTTCTGATGTTATAAATTCAGTAACTTAGAAATCTTGATTTGATCATTTTCAAAGTTATTGCAAAGCTCAGAATTTCTAACATGCTGAATTCATAGCAATCAAAATTCGTGCCAGATTTTAGTGCGTTTGCCCTGTACTCTTCCCTGAATATTCTTTACAGGCGTCGATTATACTGATATGCAATTCAAAAAAATACTGTGATGATAAATAGTGTAAAAATGCCTTCCCTCGGCGTGGCACAAATATGCTATTCAAATAGATAAAAATAGCGGATGGATATATCGATTATTAGGGCAACAATACCCGTTTTTTAAATATACTGGCCGATGGACTAAATAGGAGATAAAATGAACGACACTGCTCAACAACAGCCTTCAAGAACCATGACAAACCATCCGTCAGTTCCGCAAGAGCTTTTAAGCGAAGCGGAAAAAACATTCCCTACTTCATCATCATCACAATCAGAAAATCAACGAGTTATTATTTCCGGTTTTGCGCAAAATAAGTCAGAAACAGAGCTATTTGCATTCCATCAGCATACATATGTGACCACCTATATAAAATTGGCGGATCAAAAGGCTGCGGTTCTTTTTACTATTTCCATTGGCCTTTTATGTTACCTCTTCAAAAATAACCTTCATAAATTATGGTTCAAATTGCCTTTTGCTTGGGGACTTTTAGATTGTTTGTGTTTCATTGGAATTATAGGGCTTGTCATAGGGCTTAGTTTTGCAATTATGGTTGTTGTTCCAAGACTAAAGAAGAGCCATAGAGGATTGGTATTCTTTGGCTCAGTGAACGAATTTGAATCTTCGACAGAATATGCTTCAGAAATCCTTGCGTCCAAAGAACCATCATTAACAAAAGCAATTTTAAAGCATACCTATGATTTATCTGCTGTCTGTTCAGCTAAATATGATTCTTTATTCGTCTCTATTTGGAGTACTTGTATTGGAGTTATTTTTAGCCTATTTGTTCTGTTGCTAAAATGAAACATTGCGGTGGTCCCCAAAATCCAAACATTGCGTTAAGCTTTGAGTTCACCCAAGTGAAAGGAGTAGACATTGAGGAAACAGTACAGGACTGAATTCAAGGCGAATGAGGGCTTAACTGCAGTTTTAAACAAGGTGAGGGCTTGGCATGATCTACTCTTTTGGTGATATCACGCTTGATCTGATCTGGGATTTTCCATCTGCATACCGACAGGAATCTTTTCCCGAAACCGGCGAACTTCGTTACCAGGTAGGTGGGGTGGCCCATAACCTGGCAAAGGCTGCCCTGGAGGCTGGAGAACCTGCCCGCATTATAGGTAAGGTCGGCAATGATATCTTCGGGCAGTATATACTTGAGGCGGCAAAAGAGCATGACTGGGGGGACCACATCCTCCGGGACGAAAACAGCACCACTTGCCTGATGTCCATCTTTTCATTTTTTTCCGACGGCGACCGGAAAAACAGGTTTATGACTTATAACTGTGGCAATGCCAGTCATGCCCTGACCGTCAGCGATATCCGGCAGATGGATATTCAGTTTACCCCCCGAGACATTCTCTTTGTTACCGGATACAGCCTATTCACTCCCTCAATCGGCGAGGTCGCCGCTTATACTATTGAGAAAGCCAGGCGGAAAGGGGCAAGAATAGTTGTTGACCTACTGCCCCATGACCTGAGCAGGATGGAAAACCAGCAAATTGTTTTCCAGCGGTTTTTCAATATTTTCAGAGATACAAGGGCAGACCTGTGCATCGGGGAGTTCAGGACTTGGAATTACCTATTGAATCGGTGTCGGAACGAGACGCCCGGGTTGGGGGATATGGAAAAAATGGCACAGCAGGCCGCAGATGTGGCAGACCATACCTGTATCCGCCACGGTTTTGAGAATTGCGAGATAGAGACCCTGTATTCCGGGGATGCCCTAATGTATGAAGCAGATACCGGGTACCGTAACCTTTCTCAGGCGGATAAATTGGGGTTCGGAGAAAAACTGACCATTCTACTGATCCAGCAATTGTTTTTGCATAGGCATGCGTGGCTGTACCGGAAAGGTGAGACATTCACCACTCCCCTTGCCTGCCTGGGGCTCCTCCCCCCGGATATGCCAGTCGGGGCAAAAATACTGGATATCGGATGCGGATACGGAAGAGTGATGGAAACACTGATTTCTTCGGGCTTCAATACCGTTCAGGGGCTGGATACCTCGCTGTCCATGGTAGAAAAAGCCAGGTCCCGCTGCCCGGGTTCCCTGGTCCACCATTGTTCGGTTAATGCTTTGGGAAAACAGCATGAACGGTTCGATGTCTGCATCCTGATGGGGGTATTAACCACGCTTCAGCATGACCGGGATATCCGCGGCCTTGTGTCGGATATATCCGGCATCATGGATAAGGGAGGATACCTGGTGGTGTCGGATTTTCTTATAAACGACACCCCTGAATACCAAAAAAAATACAAGGTTTTTCAAGACCTTTTCCCGAATAGTTCCCACGGGACGTTTTTATCCAGGAACGGTGCCATCAATCGGCATTTTGATAGGGAGTTCATCAGGGCTGTTCTGGATGAATTCTTTGAGGTGATGAGGTTTGAGGCGGAAAACATTCCCACTGTTAACAATAATCTTTCTAACGGCTTCAGCCTGCTCTGCCGAAAAAGGTAACAAAATGCATTACTTTGACACGCTGTATATCAGAAAGCAGAATGAGAAAATTATCCAGACAGGCACAAAGGCGCTTGGAGACGCATTGTATCGGAATGATTTTCTCAACAGGGACACTCCTCTTTTTGTCCTGGTACTGGACATCAAAAAGTCCCTTTCCATTGAGGACGACCGGCTGCGGGACCCGATCATTGAGATCTTGTGGCTGCTCACGGCCACCGACGCCACGGCCAGGGGTGGTATCGTTTTTGCCAAGAGTGACGGCATCAGGGTTTTCTTCAAGGACGGTCACAAGGCCATGCAGTCGGCCGTGGTGCTGTACCACCGGAAAAAGGAGATCCAGGATAAAATCATCCGGGCGGTCATCCAGAAATACCATATCAAATATCAGGCCACCCCAGAAATCAAGGAAAGCGACCTGGATTACAGGATCTGCCTGTGCCAGTTTCCCCAGGATGAAAAACAGAAGAGCTTTGATTCCATCCTTAAAAACAACCCGGAGGATCCTGAGTCGATTCGCAAGCACACGGATAAACTTGTTATCCGGTGCAAAGAGGTCCTGTCAAGATTCGGGAACAAGGAATCCTTAATCATTTCGAAAAAAATGTACCACGGACTCACCCATGCCCCCCTAAAAAAACTATTTAAAACAGATGAGGCCATAGAATTTATCTACAGCAAGGAGGGAGGCACCAACCAGGTGAACATGTTCTTCGGCGGTGGATTTTATTCCTACTACGATAAGGACATGGTTCATGTCTCCTTTGACGAGCCCGAGCCCATTACGGGGATAGTGTCCCCGAATGATCTGGAAACCGCCTATATCGAGACCTATGAACGACGGAAAAGCACTTACAGGTCTGACAGCGATCCCCATCTATTCACTTATTATAAGTTGGAACCCCTCATTGAGGAAATCACCACTCTCAAGGCATCGGTCATAGGGGACATCAACCTGGACTACGTGACCTACCTTGAAAGAAACGAAGTCAAGGATATCGGGAAGCGGCATCTCCAGTTCGTCCACAACATACAGAAGTCCGTGGGCGGAAAGGCCGTCAATATGGCCAAATCCCTTCAGGGAATCCGTGAATTCAATCCAATTTTGCTGATCGGCAAGATAGGGGCCGACTTCGAGGCCCAGCATATTCTCATGAAGTTAAAGGAGGAAAAAGGCCAATACGAGTCCGTCAGGCCCCTGCTCTCATTTTCAGCCACCTATCCCACGGGCACATCCATCAGTATCCGTCGGGAAAATGAACATACGTCCATTCTGACCATTACCGACAAGCCCAATGCAAATTCCGAGTTGCGCATGACAGACCTGGAATCAAGAATGGAAGAAATCCTCTCCTGTGATTACCTCTTTATTTCCGGGTATTGCCTTCTGGACAGGCGTATTGAAATTGTTGAAGACATCCTGAAAAGGATCGGCAAACGTGGACCCGAAGAGATAAAAGTGGTGTTGGAGCTGAGCCCCAGAGTAGAAATCATGGACCATTTTTCTGAAAGCGAAGACAGAAAAGACCGGCTCAGGCGTATTCTTGGCAGTGTATTTCTTCTGGTATACGAAGAGGATGCATTGGGGGAAAATGAATCCGCATTTACCCGGAACATCCCCTACAAGCTGCGACTCAATTTTGAAGAGACAAAGTTCGAGGAGCAAGAGGGGGGCAATGAGTGGAAGGATATATCCCTGGAACTGGCCCGGCACATCAAAGAAGGCGGCCGCTCTCTTGGGCTGATCACGGAACTGACGGCAGAATACATCAACAGCAGATTCATAAAGGCCGAAATCCTGCTATGCAGCAAATCCCCCCGTCGGTTTGAGCTGCTGGCCCCAGTCTACGGCAAATCAAACGTCCACCATTACCGGGAGGCCACATCCAATAAGTTCAGGGATAAAAAATTCAGGGATGAGTCCCATTTCCTTTCCAACCTGGTGCCGGTGACGCTGGAAAAACTCTATTGCTCACTGGAAAAAATCATCACAGAACCGGTTGAAAAATACCGGGAGGTCAAAACCGCCATATCCAGTGACCTTGCTGTGGTCGTACCCATAGGCGGATCCGAACTCAAGATACTTGACAAACCCGATGATGCCCCCAACCCGGTTGAAAAAGCGGGGCTTTATTTAAAAACTTACCTGTCTGGCAATGCCCAGAGCGTATGGACATGCACCTGCTTCATTGATTTCTCCATGTTCTTGACCTCTGACCGCTTGGGGTGGAGCCGGACCCGGCCGGCAGAAATCCTCGGCTGCCTTAAAAGGGTTTCGGAACACCCGGAAGACCTTATCCGCCATATCATGAACAACATGCCCGGGACAGAGACCGATGAAAAATGTGTAAAGATCAAACTGCGCGAGCTGGCGAGAGATCTGTTGGCCGACGTTCATCTGTTGCTCTACAAGTCAACCGTTCAATTCAGGATCCTGGAAGATTACGAAATCGAAGAGTATGTGGCGTCCAGTGAGTGGAGGACAAAGGGCGGTGGCTATGCCATCCAGGGCAACGGCGGCTATTTCGTAAAAAGCATCCAAGGCTCTTTTACCAATATCATGGGATTTCCAATCAAAAAAGTATGTGAATGCCTGGCAGCCCCGCCTTTCAACATTGTGCCGAAATCTGTGTAGGGGGTATCATGGAAGAAAAACTATGAAAAATCTTCAACAACACCAACGGCTGGCTTGAATATGCCGAATGGAAGAATGGGGTGGCCCTGAAATTTATTGGGATTCAACTCACACTGATCAAATTGTTTGTCCCGACCAAAGAATGTTGGAAATTTGGGTCGTACCAAGCAAGTAAAGGGCGTTTACTGTTGAAAATTGCAAATTTTATTAGACATTTTCGGAAATAAGAGGTCAGTTCCATACTGGTTGTCTGGCTTTTGGGGTACGATCAGGAGCTCTGAATGTTTCTCTTAAATTATGCAGACCGCAGGCGATTTCCATAACAAGATCACTGAAACCGTTTTTAGTGTTCCGGAACACATCTTTAACGATGCGCATACGTTTTATACCTGAAATGACGTGTTCTACAATAATGCGGACTCCAGAAATCATCTTGTTAAAAAATCTGTCTTCCAAAGACAGGTTTTTGCCTCGGGGCTTCTTTGCCGGCTGATAACAGGTTGTGTTTTCAGGTTCATATCCCTGAAAGCCTGTGTCTTTGAAAAGTATGCTACCTTTTGGAAAAATCGGATTTTCCTCATCCGCTATCTTTTTGTCATGTTTTTTCCCTTCATAAGTACCGCTAAGGTATACTGCTTTTCTGGAGACAACATTGGCAATGATGTTATTTTTTACCGTAT
>Ga0209800_10001302_pt1 | contig 27266 bp, 15 predicted proteins | sample Higcelweek8metaG_FD_187174 | JGI IMG/M metagenome (GOLD analysis project Ga0209800, IMG submission 187174) | Freshwater pond sediment microbial communities from the University of Edinburgh, under environmental carbon perturbations - High... | ecosystem: Environmental > Aquatic > Freshwater >...
CTGTCGCATTGGAAATATGCGGAAGATCAATAAATGCAATTGTCACTCCTGCATCAGTTTTCATAATTGAATTTTTTGCAGCATTTTTAAAACTCACGGAATCTTCATCAGGTATTGCAATATCACTGAGGTAGGGGACAACACCAATCACAGGTTTGCCTGTTTTGTCAATAATGAAATCGTGTGCAGATGTCAATAATGACGAATCACCGCGAAACCGGTTTACTATAAATCCTCTGATAAAGCTCTGTTCAACAGTATCAAGGCATTGAATTGTGCCTAAAAAGTGTGCGTAAACACCACCGCGGTCAATATCGCCGCATAGCAGAACCTTTGCATCTGCATAACGCGCCATTGCCATATTGACAATGTCATCTGCCTTGAGATTTATTTCAGCCGGGCTTCCCGCACCTTCAAGAATCATTATGTCTGATTCATCTGCAAGTTCATCATACGCCTTGTGTACAATTGGCAGAAGTTCTTTTTTATACCGGTTATACTCTCTTATGCCCATTGAACCGACAGGTTTTCCCATTACAACAATCTGGCTTCCGGTGTTTGAGTTTGGTTTAAGAAGAACTGGATTCATCCGTACATCCGGGTCTTTTCTGCATCCCTGTGCCTGCACAACCTGCGCGCGACCCATTTCACAGTTGTCCCGTGTGACAAATGAATTCAGGGACATGTTCTGCGATTTGAAAGGTGAAACATTATAACCCAAACGTGTAAAAATGCGGCAGAATGCTGTTGCCAGAATACTCTTTCCCGCATTTGATGTAGTACCCTGAATCATAAGGGCCGGTTTTTTTTGTGATATGCTCAAATTTACTCCGTAAATAATTCTGTGATAGCACGGCAGAAGACAGATACTGTTCTGTCAATGTCAGCCTCTGTATGCGCAGCGCTGACAAATGCAGTTTCAAATTGTGACGGAGGGAAATATATTCCTTTTTCAAGTATTTTCCTGAAAAACTTTGTAAACAATGACGTATCACATTGTCTGACATCATCTAAATTATGCGGTTCCGACTTCAATCCAAAGTAGATTGTAAACAGACTTCCCTTCTGATTTGTAAAAACGGGATAATTATTTGTTTTACAGAAAGAATTGATCTGCGAGGCAAGATCTGAACATAGTTTTTCAATCCGCGAATAGGGATCAAGTCGTCTGAGCAGTTGAAGAGTTGTCAAGCCTGCAGCAACAGCAACCGGGTTGCCGCTGAGAGTTCCAGCCTGATAAACGGGCCCCAGGGGAGCAAGCTGTTCCATTATTGCAGATTTACCACCGATAGCAGCGACCGGAAGTCCTCCTCCGATTATTTTGCCAAGAGTAATTATATCCGGTTCAATATTGTAAAGTGTACTGTAAGCTGACGGACCAAATCTGAAACCTGTAATAACCTCATCACATATAAGAAGGCATTTATGACGGTCTGCAAGGTCGCGCAAAGACTCAAGAAAATTATTGTCAGGTAAAACAAGGCCCATATTACCGGCTGCAGGTTCAACAATAATTGCAGCAATGGAACTGCCATGCTGATCAAGAATGTTTTTTACAGATCTGATATCATTATAAGGTGCAATAAAAACATCCGATGCGATTGACTGCTGAACTCCTTTTGATGATGAAATGCCGCCGGTCAATAGACCGCTTCCTGCTGCGACAAGCATGGAGTCGCAATGACCATGGTAGCATCCGTCAAATTTTATGATTTTATCACGCCCTGTGAATGCTCTTGCCAGACGTAAAGCAGTCATGACCGCTTCGGTACCTGATGTAACGAGACGAATCAGATCGATTGAAGGAATACAATCGCAGATGAATTCGGCAAGTTCAACTTCGCCCTCTGTACAGGCACCAAAAGTGAGACCTTTATGTGCGGCCATTTCCGCTGCTTTTAAAACATCCGGATGCGCATTCCCGAGAATGCAGGGCCCCCATGAACTGCAGTAGTCAATGTATTCTGTACCGTCAACAGACCAGAGGCGGCTTCCGGATGCTCTGTCAATAAATACAGGTGTGCCTCCTACAGATTTGAAAGCCCTGACCGGACTGTTTACTCCGCCTGGAATGCATTTTACTGCACGTGCAAATAAATCGTCTGATTTCATTATTGTCAATCCTTCTATTCTGTAAACAGCGAATCGTACTGATTTGCCCAATATGTGATAATAATATCTGCTCCGGCTCTGAAAATTGATGATACAGATTCGCGAACCATTGTTTTCAGATCTCCTGTACCTTCTCTTGCCATGAGAGAAAGCATTGTGTATTCACCGCTCACATTATATGCGGCAACAGGAAGATGTGTTGTTTCCCTGATTTTCGCAAGTATGTCAAGATAGAAGAGTGACGGTTTCACCATAAGCATGTCTGCACCCTCTTCAATGTCAAGCTCAGATTCCCTGAGTGCAAGATTGAGATTGTTATAAGAGGTCTGATATGATTTACGGTCTCCTGATGATGGTGAAGACTGTTCTGCATCGCGAAATGGTCCATACATACCTGATGCAAATTTCGTAGAGTAACTCATGATCATTGTGTCTGTGAGGTCAAACTTGTCAAGCCCTGTACGGATTGCCGCAACCTGACCATCCATCATTGCACTTGGTGCAACTATATCCGCTCCTGATTCAGCATAACAGAGTGCTGTGTCTGTAAGCAATTGTAAAGCTTTATCATTGTCAACAATATTATCCGGATTCAGGGGGCCGCAGTGGCCATGCGTTGTATACGCGCAAAGACATACATCCGCGCATACCGTAAGTGAAGGATATTGCGACTTGAGAAGCCTGATTGTTTCCGGTACGATGCCGTCCGGTGATGCTGCTGCGGTACCATACTCATCTTTCTGCCCGTCAGCAGGGATACCAAAAAGCAGAACTCCGCCAAGCCCTGACTTTACAAGAGGATATAGCACTCTGCAAAGTTCATCAGGTGAATAACGTGATTGACCCGGCATAGTCTGGATCGGATCTGCAATACCATTGCCAGGCACTGCGAATACCGGCCATATGAATTTATCTATTGACGGAACAGGTGTATCGAATAATTTTCTGATACTCTCATTCCTGCGGTAACGGCGCAGACGAACTGACGGAAAGTTGGCCATTCAACACCTGTCTTCCTTTAAAATTTTTTCAATGCTTGTTCGTAAAAAGTAAAGAGATAATGTTTCTATTGCACTTTCAACTGTGGCTTCTTTACCACAGATACTGCCTTTTATTCCTTTTGCTTCAAGTGAAGCAAGTGTCGGTCTGCCAATTGCAAGAACCACTTTGTTATTAACAGAAACAGGATTATCCTGTCTTTCTAAAAGTGATTTCACAGATGATGCGCTTGCGAAGAATATGCAGTCGAATTGAGGAACAGCTCCGCTATTTACATGCTCATTTTTACAAATAATAATATCGGTTACTGCAAGATTCATTTGTGTCAATTTTGCCGTCAATGATTCACCTGCTGCATCAGACCGAAGACGCAGAATCTTCTGTCCAGGTCTGAAAACTGATGCAGCAATGTCTATAAGACCGTCTGCGCCGAAATTATGCTGAGGCACAATTGACGCTTTAAGATTATATTTTTTCAAAGCATTGGCAGTGCCGTCACCGCATACTGCTATTTGAGGCAGGATTCTTATATCCATATCATCAGCGGTAATAATTGTCATTAGTGAATGTACTGCTGATGGTGATGTCAGAATCAGCCAGTCAAAGGAATCGTTTTTGAGTGTTTCGGAAATGTTCCTGTCAACAGGTGTCAGTTTAATTGCAGGGTAGGGGACGGGAATACCGCCGTAATCACGGATCTGGTCACATGTCTGCTGCTGAAGCGCGTCACTGCATGTGACAAGTACACGCTTTCCGCCAAGTGCACCGTGCGGGAAATATGAAAATTGAGTGATATCACCGATAATTATAATCCCCGGCAGGTCAGTGTCAATATTGTCAAGCTGGTCAGGAAGAGAGAATATTGTACTTTTTATTATCTTCTCTGAGATTGTACCCGCACCTATGACTATTGCCGCAAGCGAGTCTCCTGCTGTTCCATCGGCTATAAGCTGTGAACTTATAGCTTTTATTGATGAAAGCCCCATAAAATAAACCTGCGGGAGATTGCCGCGTGATACTTTGTCAATCATACCGATTGCACCTCCGACACAGCGGGGTGTCATAACGCAGAATCCTCTTGACATACCGCGTCTTGTAAGGTTCATACCGGTTCCGCTTGTCGAGCATTGAAGGCTGCTGATTCCTGGAAGCACAGTGTACGGAATTGACAGCGCGTCAAGTGTATCTGTCTCTTCTGCAAGACGGCCGAAAATTCCCGGATCACCACCTTTGAGCCGGGTAACACGAAAACCGCGGCGCGCATAGTCGGCAATGATTTCATTAATCTGAGGCTGCTCGACTGTATGATCACCAAGCCTTTTTCCTGCGTCAATTACAACTGCATCTGCCGGAAGCATCCGCAGGAGTTCCTTATCCATAAGTGCATCATGAATACATACCTCTGTCCGTGAAAGCGCATGTGCAGTTTCAAGAGTGCATGTCGATGCTCTTCCGCATCCTGCTCCTGCTATGGTGACCTGCTTGATAAAAAACTTTCTTAGCGTTGTAAATATAGGGTCACCTATACGAAATGTCAACGCAAGGATTCCCTGTCCATCAGGAATGTTCATCTCTGATTTGTCAATATATTGCGATATCCTGTTCTGAAGATTCAGCCGGATAAGTGCTGCTGCGGCCATAATAATAATATCATACCGGCCGCTGTCAAGCTGCTCGATGCGGTGTTCGATCGTACCCCGGATAGGAAGCAGTTCTGCCTGGGGAAACCGCTCTTTACACCATGCTTCTCTGCGGACACTGCTGATTCCGATTCTTGGATTTGCCGGCAGGTTGTCAAACGATTTTCCCTCCGGAAGAACTATAACATCACGCGGATCTTCACGCATAGGAAGCCAGCACCAGTCAAGACCATTTCTGATAACAGGCGGCAGATCCTTTGCACTGTGTACGCCTGCGTCAATGCTCCTGTTCAGTACTGCATCGTCAAGATCTTTTGTAAAAAAGTCATCCGGACTGATACGAAGGTCTGTGTCGAGATCACGGTCCCCCGGAGATGAGTGCGCGACAATCTCAAATGAACAGGACGGTACAAGGCTGTCAAAATAATCCGCAGCCTGATCTGCCTGAATCAGTGCAAGTTTACTGTTGCGGGTTCCGACCCGTAATACTCGTAATGAATTTGTCATACAACTCCCGGTTTTCCATGACGGTTTTTCTGCATATTGAAAGAAGGTGATTTCTGTCAACCAGTTCAAGGCGATACCATATTCTTAGATCGTCAAGATCAAAGAGCTTCTGTGTAGTCAGATCATCCCTTAGTGCAGGATCAATTGTTCTTGGAATTGATAAATCCACAAGTCTTGCATCCGGCCTCAGCAGATTTACATGATTTTTTGAAATAACAGGATTGTCAGATTGCACTGCACTTATAATGATAGATGATTTTTTCAGTGCCGTTTCTAATTTGTCAAATGGCAAAAGATTAATTCTATGCGTACCTGATGATGAAATTTCCGGAATTCTGTTGTGATAAACCCAGCTGAAATCAGCATCGGGAAATGATTTTCTCAGCAGTGTCAGTATCTGTGTTCCAACCATGCCGGTACCAAGAATGCAAATGGATAATTGTTTATCACTTCTGAATTCTTCACAAAGATATTTGACTGCAATCTCTTCAATGTCTTCACTTTTAAGAATATGCGATGTGGACTGACGCACTTCTCTTGATAGATAAAGCGTTGATGCCAGCCATTCCTGCATCAGTGTTCCAGCCCACTGTTTTTCGCTGCACACTGCAACTGCATCTTTAAACTGTGCCGCGATATGCTGCTCACCGGGAAGCTGCGAGAGTAGACCTGAGCATACAGCGATTCCATGTTCAAATGCATCAATACCTTTTTTAAAGTAATAATCGCTGTTCTCAAGTTTGTCAAGATCAAGAATCCGCTTGAGAAGATTTACTGTCTGAACTGTAACTGATCCGGTCAGGTACAGTTCAATGCGGTTGCAGGTATTTATCAGTACAAATTCATGAATTCCCATTATCTGACTGATCATCTCTGCTTTGTAAATATAAGCATCACCTGTACAATGAACTGATTCTCTGCGGTCAATTGGAAGTTCAAGATGGCTTGTACCGATAACCGCAAGTGTGGAAATATCGATAAGTGAAAGATGCCGTGAAATTGATGCCTTTACAAGACGTGATCTTCGGCATGCTTTTCCGCCTGTTGAAATTGCTACTGTAAGTTCGTTCTGGCGGACAGTTGCAGGAGTAATAAAATCTCCGTCAATCCAGTTGCTGTCGATGCTGCAGCAAAGAATGCGGCTATTCCTGCAGAGAGTAAGAATTGTATTGTTAAGGTCTTTATTATCTGTAGCGCAATATACTAATACAAATCCGTCAATATCCTTATCAACAAATTCCTTTTTTAAATAGCGGATTCTGCTCTGATTTGCAAGCTTACTTAATTCGTCAGTCAATTCAGGTGATATTACAGTAATAAGAGCCCCTGCATCCATGAGAAGGGCTACTTTACGTGATGATATTTTGCCACCGCCAACAACGAGACATGGTTTGTTTTCGAGCAGCAGACCGACAGGGAAAATATTCTGAGAAGACCTGTTCATCACTCTATCCCTTATGCGTAAATTGGCGCCTGTTTACTGAACAACTATTGAAAAAAGACCTATTGCTGTCCACTCCGGTTCCGCACCGGTAATTCCCTGACATCTGTAGTTTTTATGTTTCAGTAAAAAGATACTTTCTAATTCATCTCAAAACAAGAATGATATTTATCCTGAAACAATTTTAAAAAAATATAAACAGAATGATAAATTAAACTATAACGCATTGATATGCTTGAAGATAGACAATAAGGTGTTTTGTATGATTCTAATGAGTTGCATTATTCCTTCTGACATATCTATTTCGATGAAATCAGATATTGTTTAATTTATTAAAATTAAAGCGTGTTGATTCGAAATCCGGTACTTTTTAGATGAATAATGTTCTCTTTAGAGAACAATGTTTTTGTAACTGATTAATTATATTGTGAATTGAAATATAAATAGAATATTTTATAGTAGTGGATCAATACTGATTTTTAATGAAAAAAAGTGCATCATGAAAATAAATCTGTATATTATAGTAGAACATAATTTACAGAACTTTGGTGATCTATTATTCCATCACTGAAGGCATCAGGTCAGTGAGTTCTGAAATGATTTGTCCGGCGGACATTTTTAAGCCTGGCAGGTTGTGATAATTATCAAATATGCAACAATCAGTCATAAAAGGAGATGCACACAGGTGATTAAAAAAAATACGATTGAAAATATTAATTGGTCAAGTCCGGCTGCAATAATGATATTTTTACTGGTGCTGTTTACAGCTGCCCTCAGGCTTGATGCAGCTGAAGTCTGTGAAGCAACCCTGAATTGCCCGATGAATTATGCTCAGAATGACACATTGGATCTTCCCGGCAATATTGTTTCTTTGTCAAAGACATTCAAGCACTGTTCTCCAACATTTTTTGATGAATCATACAAGCCTGGAAATATTGATACAATTTCACTTTTCTTTGTAATTGATCATTCTGCAAGTATGTCTTCAATGGATTCAACCTGTATCCGTTATGACCTTGTTACAAAACTTATTGATTCCCTGACAGCCAATTCTCCGGTATCTGAGATCGGTATGGCAGTTTTTTCCAATCAGCTTCTTCATAGTGTGACAATGGATGACCATGCTGTACTGCTTGATCAGTCAAGTGGTTTTACAGATGCATTTATTCCGTTAACAAAATTAAACAGTACTGTCAAAGGACAAAGTGCGTCCGAGTATTTAAAAAGTGTCATAAAACTCAGCAATACCGAGAATGATATTGGTTTCAACAAAAAACTGGTTAACTGTTATTACGGCAAATCCGGCCGTAAAAGCGGGAATACCCTATCTGGATATAATGGTACTACAGATATAACACTTGCTTTTGATGCCGCACGCATGGCTTTCAAGTCTGCAATATATCCAAAAAACAAGCAATATATAATTTTTCTATCTGATGGGGAAGCACAGAATGTGGATGATGAGCGTACTGCGTATATAAATGATTACAAAAAGGGCACAGGTCTTCCAACAACATTTACAGCATTCTGGGTAACAAATAATCAGCCTGTTCCTGCAGCAATCAATACAATGACAGCTGCAATTCAGACGAATAATTATTCGTCAACAAATCAATACAGTGAAGTATGGAAGACCAGTGGCGATGTAAATGAATTGATGTCAAAGCTTCTTAATATTTCCACAGGAAAAGCATTCAGCGTTATTTACAGCAGACCTGTAAAGCTTACAATTAATAATGTCACAACAACTACATTTGATGATACTCTTGCTTATTTTGATAACAGCTTTGCATTTGAGAGTTCCAATACAACACTCAATGCGTCATTTACATATCATTTTGATTCTCCCATGGATGTTGATTCAACACGAAACTTTCAGGTGTTTATAAGGACTGTCAAGGGTGCAAAATTACCTGCGGATATTCAGACAAAATGCCGGGAGCAGGGATCCATAGGATTTTTTATTGATGGTAAAGAGGTATCCGGAGTGATCAGTGATGATGACAGAACAATAGAGGTCAGATACTTTCCATCTGAAACTATGACAGACAATCAGATTCCTATTCATATAAGCAATGCAGGCGGAACAGACAGTCTTTTAGTCAATGCTGTCAGGTCAGGGAGCTATTATACGGTTCAATTTACAAGAGAAAGCGGCTCGCCGATAATTGATAATCTTCTTCAGACATCTGCGAATGACAGTGTGACAGCTCTTTACCAGAACCAGGATTTCCCGCTTGATATAGTAAAAGAATCACGTTCTGTCGGAGCCGGACGTCTGCTTGGTTTCCAGAAAGCAATTTACCTTGATCAGAATGCCGACGGATATCCTGATCTCATAAAGGTAATTGAGACCGGCAGTATGCTTTCTGCTGAAGAAATAGCACTTATTCAACCTTATCTCTATTTGTCATCAGGAAGAGCTGTAAGTATTAAATCTGTCGCCAAAAGCAATCAGGGATTTGATATTGTACTTTCTTCATCAAACGGTGATGAACGTTTTACCGGTGTGTATCAAAATGAAAAACTTGGTATTAAAACTGTATCAGGACTGCCTGGCGGCGGAACTTTTCCCGCCGGCACTATAGCAATAGATGACAGTATGGCACCTGTAATTCTCAGTGCAACATACCTTAATGGCGCATCATCACAAAACAGCGGAACCTCACCTGATACTCTTGTTGTAAAGTTTTCTGAAACATGCGACAGTGTCACTTCCGCAAACGCTTTCAAGTTTTATGATAACACTGCCGGTTCCAATTACTCCATGAATATATCACTTTTGTCAAGTGGTGACGGAATACAGCAGCGGTTTATTAAAAACAGTACCAGCGGGAAAACTGCTCCTACATGGGGAGATTCGATATGGATCAATGAGAGTGCGTCTGTTAATGATATTGCAGGAAACATTCAGGATAATCCGTTAAACCGCAGAGTTCCACTGGAATTTATTGCCTGTCAGTATACCTTTACTGCTGCAGCCTGTCCAGTGCCGTCAGATCCGAAGAATGATCCGATTCCTCTGGACATAGTCAATCAATTTGATGACAAGAGTATTACCCGAGGGGTTGTTGTTGTAATTAAATCAGGCGAAACTGTTCTTCCACAGGATACAATCAGTGCAAAGATATCTATATTTGATCCGCTTGGAAATGCAGTTGTTAAGGATGACCGTTGTGCTGTCAGTAAAGACAATGGAAAATTGCTTTACCGGTGGAAAGGTACAAACAGGAATGGCCGGTTTGTCGGGGATGGTACCTACATTGCAGTTGTCAAAGTAAAAGTCTCCAACGGGGTATCAAGGACTATCAAGGCCAGGATTGGAATTCTATACAAATGAGATCATCCTTTAACAAAATAAGAGAATTAATCATGATATATACAATAAAAAATAAAATTCGCATGTGGATCGCCATCCTCGGCATTGTGGCCTGTGCAGTATCGTCATACAGTGAAGGGCTTCCAGGGGAGTTTCTTGTCTCTCAGGTTTGGCGTGATGCGATGGCGGCAAAGGCACCGCTTACAAACCCTGCCTTTTTGTCAAGAGCTGAATATGTCGGAGTGCAGCTTGCGCAGGCATTTACAGTTGCAAATTCATTTCAGATCAGTGAAGGCTTTTTTGTATTGCCTTATCATAAACATACTTTTGCCTTGAGTTATTATGGACTTGGTGCGGGAGACATTGATGGAACAGTGTGGAATGGAAGTGATGTTGTAGCTACCGGCACTAAAGAGAGTGAGCGCAGTAATTCATTCCTTCTTTCATATGCAATCAATCCGATAAACAGACTCAGTATCGGTATCAATGGTCATCTTGCATATAATTCTCTTTTTGGTAAAAAACTTATGGGATATGGCGCTGATATCGGTGTATCATATGCGATTGTTGATGACTCTGTCAAGGGATCGCATGTTCTCGGATTGTCAACCCAAAACATTCTTATGCTTGGTGACAGAAAATATGCAAGTGCCGCAACCCTGTCTTATCTTGGCAGAATGTTTGAAAATCTGCTTGAGGCGGAATTTTATTTAACTATGAAGGATTTTCTTGCTCAGACTGAAGACTTCGCATCAGGTGAAGATAAGGGTCTTGAATTCGATGTCGCTTTCAAGGCGGGTGTCTGGCTCTTTAATGCACTTAAGATATATGGACAGGTAGGTAATGAATACTGGGGTTTCTCCGGAGGTGTCAGCATTCCGTCAATTAATAAAGGACGTGATCTGTCAATACTGTATCAATATATCATGCCATTTGAAGGTGAATATCCGTCACATACTATTTTTGCCCGTTCTGAATTCGGACAACCGCGTAAAGAAAAAGCTGCAAAAGCTGCTAAAGAAAAAATCAGCGGTATACCATACGACCTTTATAATAAGGCAATGAAGCTTTACTCTGACGGTCAGTACTGGGATGCGTATTTTGTTTTTGCTAAAATTCTTGTTGAGTATCCAAGATTCATAAAAAATGATTATATCAGTTATTATAGTGGAAATTGTCTTGAGAAACTTGATATAAGAGATGTTGCCGCCGCGCAGTATCAGCGTGCTATGATCAAATATCCAAAAAGTAAAATTCATCCGCTTGCAAATATGGGTATCATGAATATTTACTATCGTCAGGATAATACAAGCGGCGTGGAAGATCAGTTCAAGCTGCTCAGTGGTCCGCATACAGTAGATTCGCTTCGGTATCATGCTCATTATCTCAGAGGTGAGACATACTTCAAGGAGAAAAATTATCAGGCAGCGATTGACATACTGTCAAAAGTGCCTGTAACACATGCTGATTATATGTTTGCACGTCATACAATGGCTGTTGCTGCGGTGATGCAGGATAATTATCAGAATGCACTTGCATATCTGAAAGATATTTTAAGTGATACGACAAACAGCAAGGCTGATGAAGAGATTACAAATAGAACATATCTCTTTACAGGATATATTTTTCATGAAGAAAAAGAGTTTCAAAATGCAATTGCATCTTTATCAATGGTGCCCAAAACAAGCTATTATTATGAAGATGCACTGCTTGGAATCTGCTGGATTTCTTTGCGTGTAAAGAAGTATGATGAATGTATGAGTGCAGCGCAGAATCTTGTTTCGATTGCTTCGTCAGATGTCAATAAGGCTGAAGGTGAGCTTATTCAGGGGTATGTGCATATGATGCGTAAAGAGTATAATGAAGCATCCAATCTTCTCCAGACAGCATCCGGACGTGTAATAAGTTTCTCTGAGCCTTCACAGGGTGAACTTGACAGCAAGACAACAGGCTATCAGACAATTCGTAATGATTATGAAAGCTTTGGTAAGAGCGTTGAGGAGATTGCGCAGCATAAACAGGATACTGATACAATTGCTGCGATTGACAGTATGTTTATTGATCAGAAAGAATTCAAACGTGAAATTGACGAAAAAGTTGAGTATTTTGACAGCTTCAGACGTCAGAGTTATTTTGCACGGAATATTAATGTAGTTCGTGAAGATGTTGAATATGCTCTTGCGCGTGTACTGAAAACAATAAGTCAGAAAGACATGATGAAGATTCAGGAAAAGAATGAAAAGAAAGAAGATAAATTGGATAAAGAGATTGAGGAACTTAAAAAACAGATCGAGAATAAATCGAAATAAATCCATCCATTATCCGGTGTGATGGTCAGAAACAGTATTGGTTTACTTATAACAATACTGATGTTTTTGCCGATATTAAGCTATTGTCAATATAAAATGATAATGACTTTATGTTACTTCGCAGGGGGTAAATATCAGTGTTGAAATATTATTCAGGGAGATATATAAATGCGTAACTTAACATTAGGTAATGTAGGGATGTTCTTCATATTTGCATTATCATTCATTGTTATTGATAGTAATGCAGGTGATCAGGTATGTGCTTTCAAATTAGCATCCTGTCCGGAGAGCTTCGGAGGGGACACGATATATGTTCCCAGGAAAGTTACACATCTGTCGCCGGAATTTTTTGTCTGTGAACCCGAGTTTACAATTGAAGAAGTTGTAGAAACGGGGAATCCACCGTCAATAATGTTTGTTATAGATCATTCAACAAGTATGACCAACGGCGGTGGTTCCGGAGAACCTATGGACAGCGGGGGAGTCAGGTTCAAAGTTACATCTGCACTTTTAGATTCAATTTATAAAATTTATCCTGATGCTGAGGTCGGACTCACGATTTTCGAAAAATATCTCTGGATCAACTCAGAAGATAATCCTAATTATGTATCTTTACCTGAGAGTTATTATGAAACATATCCTTTATCTGCTAATCAGGATATATTCAAAACACAAGGTTACATTCCCCTGCTTAAACTTGATTCAACAGTACAGGGTGATCAAAAAGGTATTGATGTTTTAAAAGATATGCTTGAAGTAAAGTATGCGACTATCGGTTCAGCAGATTTTGAAAGCGCGGTTCCGGTTTATGAACCGAAATGGCTTGCTGATCTTACCGGGGGAACAAATATCAATGTTGCCTTTGATGCTACCCGCAATGCCATGGAAAAAGCGTCTAATCCAAAAGAAAATCAATATGTAATTTTTCTGTCTGACGGTGAGCCGAATTCAAACTGGCCAAGAGCCGGCAATGATTTTCAGGCTGGAGTTGGAATGCCTGCAACATTTACTGTTTTTTTTACTTCTACAGGCAGAGTACCGGCATCAATTTCAAATATGACAAAGAATATTCAGGAAAACGGATATTCTTCAAGTAATGAAAAAAGCTGGTATTATGCAATGCAGGCATCATATGATTCGCTGATTTCAAGACTTATGACAAATGCACTGACTCCTATTATGTCTGTTGTTAAACAGAAACCGACACAACTTAAAATAAACGGAATCAAATATACCGATTATCGTGAAGCCGACAGCATCTTTTTTATTAATGGCGGGTTAAAGCTCAATGACAGCATTACAAATTTCAATATGGAGATAAGTTATCGTGTCCGTAAAGATACATCAAGTGCTGCATATGATTCAATTGTCAATACAAGCTTTACTGTCAATCGTACTGATACAAAGGCGAAATCTGAGGGAATTGATGTAGTTGATTGCAGGGATACATCTTATTTCAGTGTCTCTGTAAATGCTGTTGACCCGACTGCGCAGGAGGAAAACACCGAGTCCGGAAGAATTGAGTTAAAGCGTACAAACCAGGATTATGGTGATCTGACTGTTTATTTTAATGTTTCCGGTACTGCAACAAAGAACGCTGACTATGCCTCGATATCATATGACTCGTTAGTGTTTACAAAAGGTGTATCTGTTCAGTCAATTGAAATAAAACCATTTACAGATGTTTTAAAAGAAAATGATGAAACCGTGATAATTACTTTGCTTTCCGGCAGCAGTAATCAGAAAATCCGGTATAGTATCAGTGGCCCCGACTCCGCGGTTGTGACAATTAAAGACAGAAAATTAGATGATACGACAAATATCGCTGTACTTATCAATCCATTTTCTACAACAATTCCTATAACAACTCAATTAAAGGAAGTGTTGTCAAAAGGGATAATCAGTAATAGCGTTTTTGGTAATTTGAAGGAAATTATTGATGCCTGCAAAGCTCAATATGGAACCTTTGTCTATATTGAGACGACTGTTCCTTTAAAACCGGTTGGAGTTGGTGAATCAGGATTGACATCCTATGGCAAGGGTCTGCTCTATGATGCAGTTGGAAATTTGATTAAAAAACTTGATATATGTGAAATTGATACAAATAAGGGTATTTATGGGGTATTATGGGATGGAACAAATAAGAATCGTCGCAAGGTAGGCAGTGGAGTCTATCTTTTAGACGCAATTGCTTACAATAGAGAAAATCCTGATAAACCTCCTGTCAGAATGGTTTATAAAATAGGAGTCAAAGACTAAAAAACTCTTTTTTTCATGAATTTGAATGTTCAATAAATCTTCTGTCAAGAATTAATTGCAATACCTGACATTTTAAACTTTAAAATATCAGGTATTGTGATTATATTTATTATGATATATAATAAATATAGGAGCTGTTTAGAGCTTCTAATTAGTTTTACAGAGGATTTTTAATGAAACTGCTTGAAGTTAAATGCCTGATTGCTGCAGCAATTGCATTGTCCGGACTGCTTACAAGCACAGATATATCTGCTGCTGTACAGGAGTGTACATTTAAATTGTCTGCATGCCCTGAAAGTTTTGCAGGCCAGACAATAGTTGTACCTGAAAATGTAATTGCCTTTTCACCTGAATTTCATGTCTGCAAACCAACCAAAGTGATTGAAGATGTCGCTGCAAGGTCTGTTCCGCCTTCAATTATGTTTGTTATTGACCACTCCAACAGCATGACCGGTAAACTGGCAGTTCCCCGTGATAGTGCCGGAGCGCGTTTTAAAGTTACCTCTGCCCTGATTGATACAATTTATAAAAAATTTCCTAAAGCCGAAGTCGGTCTGGTGATCTTTCAGGAGCAGCTCTATCTTGATGCAGCAAATAATGATAACTTTGTTGCACTGCCATCTGAATGGGGCGTTTTTGTAAAGAATAATATTCAGTATACCACACAGGCTTATCTGCCTTTGATCAGATTGGATTCCATAGTTTCCGGAGGAATGAAGGGTGTTGACTTTATCAAAAGTCTGCTTGAAACCAGGCGCGATACAATTATGGATAGTGAGAATGCTCAGGGTACTAAAGGTATAACTATTGAGAGTACTTTTTTAAAATATAAACCGGATTACTATACAAATGGCAATACTAATATCAACGTGGCATTTGATGCCGCAAAGCTTGCTATGTCTAAAACTGAGAACGCGAAGGACAATCAGTTTGTAATATTTTTATCTGATGGGGAGCCAAATCATTCCTGGCCCCAGCAGGATAAAGATTACTTTGAGGGCGGGATTGGTATGCCTGCTACTTTCACAGTTTATTTTGTTTTACCTGGAGAATCTGTTCCAAAAAGTATTGCAGCAATGACAAAAAATATTCAGGAAAACGATTACTCCAAAAGCAATGCACTAAGCGGTTACTGGGGAATGCAGGCATCCTACGACTCACTGCTGAACTTATTAATGAACAATGCGCTTAATTCAATTTTCTCTACAATAAAACAGGAACCTACAAGACTTTTACTGAACAATGTCCCATATACTGATTACTGCGAAGGGGACAGCGCTTTTTACATTCCAGGCGGAGTGCCATTAAATGACAGTATTACAAAAATTGATATGTCAATCAATTATATCGTTCGTAAAGATTCATCTCTTGCCACTTATGATTCAATCGTCACACTGAGTTTTACAATTGAGCGAAATGATTCAAAGGCGGTATCAGATGGTCTTGCGTTTGAATGCAAGGATACTTCGTATTTTGATGTATCCGTTTATGCTGCTGATTCAAATGCTTCTGAAGATGGTAAAGATAGCGGTGTTATTGAATTCAGACGCACAAATCCGCAAAATGGTGATCTGACTGTTTATTATCAGATCCTTGGCACAGCAATTAACAGTGCTGATTATATTACAATAAATGATTCCATATCATTTTCACCTGCAGCTATTAAACAGTCAATTGAAATTAAACCTTTTACAGATGCCCTTGTTGAAGGTGATGAAACTGTAATTATTAAAATACTCGGGAGCAAACAGGACCGTGATATACCTTATAGCGTAATTGAACCTGATTCTGCCATAGTAATAATTCATGATGCAAAGAAAACAGATACTGCACGTGCTGCTGTGCTTATCAATCCGTTTTTGTCAAATGAGTCAATCAACAGTCAATTATCCGGGATTGTGGCAAAGGGCAGAATCAGCAATGCAATGGCAGGAAAATTCATAAAAATTACAAAAGGTGAAGATTTCGGAACACTCATTTCTGTTCAGACAAAAATACCTGTAAAATCAGTTGGAATCGGTATTACAGGAGATTCCATTTATGGAATTGGACAGGTTTATGATGCAGTCGGTAATAAAGTAAAAAAGCTTGACATATTGGGTGTAGATGCCGCCAATGGTATTTACGGATTGTTCTGGGATGGAACAAACAAGAATAACCGTAAAGCCGGTACCGGTGTATATCTTTTGAGAATCAAGTTTACAAGTATAGATGAAAAATCAAATGAGCTTAATTTAAAAATCGGTGTTAAAAACAAGTAGCTGTATATCTCTATTTGTAAATTCAGATATTTTTGACATATTCTGCAACCGGCTATAGATATTGCTGTTATGTGAGAATAAAATTGATGTGTTATACAGAAAAATAATATTCTTGAATACAGGATTATTGTCCTGGTAGTGATTGATGAAAATACGCGGAGGAGATATAAAATGCGCAGCCTAACAATAGACAAAGTCGGAGTGTCTTTGATATTTGCGTTATTATGCATTACTATTAATAGTAATGCTGCTGATAAGGTATGTGCCTTTAAATTATCATCCTGTCCGGAGAGCTTCGGGGGCGATACGATTTATGTTCCTAAAAATGTTACACAGATTTCGCCCGAATTTTTCGTCTGCGAGCCTGAATTTACAATTGAAGAGGTGACAGAAACTGGAAATCCACCGTCAATAATGTTTATAATAGATCATTCAACAAGCATGACAAATGGTGGAGGCGGCTCCTCAGAACCAATGGATAGCGGGGGAGTCAGATTCAAAGTCACATCTGCACTTTTAGATTCAATTTATAAAATTTATCCTGATGCGGAGGTCGGACTCACGATTTTTGAAAAATACCTCTGGATCAACGCAGAAGATAATCCTAATTATGCATCTTTACCTGAGAGTTATTATGAAACATATCCTATATCTGCTAATCAGGATGTATTCAAGACACAGGGTTATATTCCTCTTCTTAAACTGGATTCAACAGTTCAGGGTGGTAAAAAAGGTATTGATGTTTTAAAAGATATGCTTGAAGTAAAGCATGCGGTTATCGGTTCTGTGGATTTTGAGAGTGCGGTTCCGGTTTATGAACCGAAATGGCTTCCAGATTTGAATGGGGGAACAAATATTAACGTTGCATTTGATGCTACAAATTACGCAATGCAAAAAGCATCTTATCCAAAAGAAAATCAATTTGTCATATTTCTGTCCGATGGCGTTCCGACCGTGAACTGGCCCAGAAACGGCGATGATTTTCGTAAAGGCACAGGAATGCCGACTACATTTACAGTTTATTTCAATCATGACAACAGTGTTCCTGAAGCAATCAGAAACATGACAAGTAATATTCAGAAAAATGCATATTCGTCAAGTAATGAGCTGAGCTGGTATTACGGAATGGAAGCATCCTATGATTCTCTTCTGAATAAGCTTATGACAAGTGCATTAAATCCTATTATGACTGTTATTAAACAGAAACCGACACAGCTTAAAATAAACGGTATCAAATATACTGATTATCGTGAAGCCGACAGTATCTTTTTTATTAATGGCGGGTTGAAACTCAATGACAGCATTACAAAATTCAATATGGAGATCAGTTATCGTGTACGTAAAGATACAACAAGTGCCGCATACGATTCAATTGTCAATACGAGCTTTACTGTCAACCGTACTGATACAAAAGCGAAATCTGATGGTATTGATATAGTTGATTGCAGGGATACAACCTATTTCAGTGTTTCTGTAAATGCTGTTGACCCTGTTGCCCAGGAAGAGAATACTGAGTCCGGATTGATCGAGATCAGGCGCGTTAACCAGGACTATGGAGATCTGACTGTCTATTTTGAGGTTTCAGGTACTGCAACAAAGAATGCCGACTACGCCTCGATATTATATGACTCGATAGTGTTTACAAAAGGGGTATCTGTTCAGTCAGTTGAAATAAAACCTTACAAGGATGTTGTAAAGGAAAAAGATGAAACCGTCATAATTACTTTACTTTCAAGTAAGAAGAACCATAATATCCGGTATGTCATCAGCGGTCCAGACTCTGCAGTTGTGATGATTAAAGATACAAAATTACAGGATACAACGAATATAGCAGTACTTATCAATCCATTTTCTACAATAATTCCTATTACTACGCAATTAAAGGAAGTATTGGCACAAGGGATAATCAGCAATAATGTTTTTGGTAATTTGAAGGAAATTGTTGATGCCTATAAAGCCGAGTTTGGGACTTTTGTCTATATTGAAACAACTATTCCACTGAAAACCGTTGGAATTGGTGAAGCCGGACTGCCGTCGTATGGTAAGGGTCTGCTTTATGATGCAATAGGAAATTTAATTAAAAAACTTGATGTATGTGAAATTGATACAAACAAAGGCATCTACGGAGTATTATGGGATGGAACAAATAAGAAGCATCGCAAGGTAGGCGGTGGAGTTTATCTTTTAACAGCATCCCTTTTCAATAAAGAAGAACCTGGAAATCCACCTGTGAAAATGAGTTACAAAATAGGAGTCAGAGACTGAATATGTTTTCTTGTCAGAATGAAGATGTTGATAAATTAAACATGTCGGTCAAGCGAGTTGAGAGAAGTAATAAAAATTGATTGTTGATAGATGTTATACCTGCGCTGTATCGTCAATCAAGCATAACATCTGTTAATCAGAGCTTGTTAAGGATTACTTTTATACTGTGTTTAAGAAGCGTATTCATATCCCAAAGAAAAAGTCCATATGGGATGTCAGTTCGTTTTCCATATCTTTTTATATGTTCAATTTTCTTAGTTTCTGTTTTTGGTGTCTCAAGTGACAGACCTTTAATAGAAATTTCAATATTGAGTTTAAGACCCATTTCATCCGTAATGTCAATTGCAGCATTTGAAACAGCTGATTCAACTGTTATTATAAAATCGGGAGGTATCCCCGGCATTGCATCAACAATATAGCAGGAATCTTTAAGATATTTTTTCAATGTTGCGCTGCTTGAGAATTCCGGAGGAAGATTCACTGATGGATCGGATTTGACTTTATAATCAAGCGTGTAAGTCGGTTGTGTGACTTTAAACATGAATGTCTGTGTCAATCCATCTTTCAATTGAATTTTCAAATCTTTTGGAGTAATGGAAACTGGTGCTGACATCATTTTACCAATATCCGGAGTCAGGTAAAACATTGCTCCGTTTGACACAAGAGGGGTTATGAGATCTTTAAGTACGAGCTGGCCGTTATCATCAGTTGACGCATAATAACAGTTGTTTCCAATTTGTAAATATCCGGCGAACCACATATTGTGTATTGGCATTGAGTCAATAAAAACTGTAACCGCAGGTGCCTCATCAATTGTCCGACCGATCTTTCCTTTAAGTATCATATCAGATGATTGTATTTTCAAATTGTTAAAAAGAGACTGTACAATTTTTTTTGATTCCATGGTAATTGTTGTACTGTCGGCACCTGGAACTGCTACTGGATTCCCCAAGTGACCATAAGCGTAAACATAAGTTTTAACTGCCGCCTCTAAATAATCTGCCATGTTATTATTCTGTTTTGCTGCGGCCATATCTGACCAGTTTTTCAAAATTGATTCTTCAGAAACTTTATCATATGCAGTTAATACATCATTTGCCTCAGTTTCTGAAACTGAGTACAGAATAGTAAGTTCTTTACCTTTAAAAGAAGATTCTTCTTTTCCATGATTGATTAATGAATCAGTCAATATTTCAATATAGAGATTTGAGAGTACGTCAAATGTATCTATTTGATAATTACGGGTTGATATCAGCCATTGACTGACAGAGCTTCGGAGTTCGGCCCTTGCTCCTGATTTCGCATTATTAACCTGTTCTCCATCAGCTGGACCTTTTAACTGCACTGTATAGGTACCAGTCAGACTTTGGGCGGAAAGAAACGTGGCTATTACAATTACAATTGAAATAGATCTTGCAAAAATATGCATTTTGACTCCTTTAACAGGTGCTTGCAAAGAGCAGGGGGTAGCTGCTCTACATAATATAAAGTATAAAAAACATTATTAACGGAAACTTCAATCAAGGTTCGCAAAAAAGTTCCAACAGGACAATTAACAATTACTGTTTTATAGTGCTGCTTATCAAATGGAACAATTAAAAAAATACATGATATTTCTTTTAAACACAATTATTAAGATGCTGAAATGAAAGAAAATATATATGATCAACGGATATAAGAATGTAAATAATAATAGTATGAATTTGTAAAATGTTGGAAAAAACGAGGTAAAACGGGTAGAATCACCCGTTTATATAATAAATATTCTATTGAATCATGTAATTTTTACTTTTTGCATCACCATTGCAGCCAGCTCTTTTGCCTGGGTAATGTTTCGTGCTTCTGCATAACATCTGATAATTGGTTCAGTATTCGAGGCACGCAGATGAACCCAGCCATAGTCGCGTATTATTTTCATGCCATCAAGATTGTCCTGCTTTTCATTCGAGAACGCGGCACTTAATTGCTGAATAATAGAACTGGGCTTTTTCCCTTCGCATGGAATTTTTTCTTTGATAATTGCATACACCGGCCACTCTGCAGCAAGTTCAGAAAGATGTTTGTTTTTTACTGCCATCAGTTCAAGTATCAGTGCCAGTCCGGTCAGTCCATCCCGTGCGCAACTGATTTTGGGGAATATTACTCCACCGTTTCCTTCACCACCAAATAAACATCCATTAAGAGTCATTCCCTCTACAACGTTTGCTTCACCAATTTTTGTTCTTATTACTTTCGCTCCATATTTTGCCGCGACATCATCAACAAGCATTGACGTTGACAGATTGGTTGCAATTGACGAGTGCGTGTGAGACAGCAAGTTGTCAAGCGCAAAAACAAGCGTCATTTCTTCAGATATTTCTTCGCCATGTTCTCCCATAGTTGCCAGACGGTCTGCATCTGGATCAAATACAAAACCGCCCCAGAGTCCGGGATTACTTTTCAGTAGTTTAGACAGATCACCCAAATGCTCAGGCCGCGGTTCAGGATTATGGACAAAATCGCCGTCAAGCTTATTGTTTACACCAATCCAGCGTACGTTTAGTTTGTCAAGAAGCAGTGGAAAAACTGCCGCGGCGGCACCATTTATCGAATCAATTGCAATTGAAATGTCTGCGGATCTTATTTTCTCTATGTCAATATTCTGACAGATTTTCTCAACATGAACGGCAGCCATATCAATTGTTTCTGATGGTTTTGCATCATATTTATTCAGAATTTGTTCAGGATGGTAGTCGTTATTAAAAAATGCATTGTAAACAGAGTCACACTCACTGCCTTTAAAAAGCCTGCCGGACCTGTGTACCATTTTATAGCCATTGTACTGACCTGGATTATGGCTTGCAGTAAGAATGATACCTGCTGATGCATTAAGGGTTGCAACTGCAAGGCATGTTGTCGGGGTTGGCGCAATTCCAATATCAATTGGAATCCCTCCTGCAGCCCGAATTCCCCTGCTTGCAGCGTTTGTAAAATTTATACCTGACGGACGTGTGTCGCGTCCGATAACAATTTTTCCTCCGCCAGCCTGCTTAGTCTGTATATAGGCAATTTTACTGATAAAAGATTCATCAATGGTTTTTCCTACTATTCCCCTGATTCCTGAAACAGACATTATTGGTAATTCTGACATATTTACTCCTGATTTTACTGTGCATAATCAAGTATTGTTATCTGGCATAGAACGCCAGTTATATTTTCAATCACTATTTGATCATAATTTATATTTCTGCAGATAATTATATTTTAATTATCTGAATAAAATTGATAGTATAATTTGACTGTTATTTTTTTTCAGATTCAGCCAAAACAAAAACCTTGCTGAATTGTTTTATGATAAAATAGATAATTGCAGTTTGACAATGTTTTTTTTAATCAAATCATGGAGTTAGTTGTTGTGCAAATAGAAATGCTATGGATTATCCCAATTTTTTCTTTTACAGTATTCATAGGACTGGTTATTTTTTTTGCGCAGAAAAAAACACTACAGACGGATCTTAAAAAAGAAGTTATCAGTTTCAACAGCGGAGAAGCCGTTCGGATTGTCAGTCATAAAAATCCCGATGTTCGTCTTGAAGAACTTGAAAAAGCTATATCCGGTGTTACAAATTCAATAACAACTCAACAGAAAGTGTTAGATCGGTTTAAACGCGAAAACAATGAATGTACTTCAGAAATTAACGATCTTAAGGATAAGCTCAGAGATCTTTACAAAGAGTATGATATAGTTTTAAGTGAAAATTATTCGCTGCGCGCAAAAATGAAAAAACTTTTAGGATCAAAAACTTCAGACGATTCAACATTGTCAAATGTGAATCCCGATAATGAAATTGAACAGATTCAAAACCAGAATGATGAAAATGGAAAAATGGATTATGATATGCCTTCTTCGGGCAATGTCAATCTTAAACTTTATGAAGACACACGGTTATTGAATGTTACAAGTCTTGAAAATTTTGAAAATACACGGTCAAGATCAAATGAATGATTTTTAAGTTTGTTCAAAATTGAAAATTATCATATTTCACATAACTTTTATCTTTTAGCCTAAATTCCGCAGTCGTTTACTATCGGATAACGCTGATCTCTTGAGCGCCAAAGACTTCAGATATTTTTGCCATATTCCTTTACCAATATGACTTAAATATCTTCAATCCTTGTCATCTCACTGAGTAATGATAGAAATGGCCGAAGGCCTGATTCCTTACGCAGGGGAACGAAGTGACAACTCTCAGCATTCTCCTCTGCAACCAACTGCGGAAATCAGGTTCAATACTGCCAGAATATCACTACTGTCAATTAGTAGTGTTTGTCAATAGCTTAATCCCACTTTTCTGCTTATGTAAGAACTGCCGTTTTATAATTTTATTTACTAAAAATATTTTTAAGACAATATATGATTTGTACTACATAGTGTGTGTTGCATAGTATGGGCACAACTAATAGAATCTGGTTAAGAATCCCGGGATTTAAAAAATCAATTCCGTTTTTTTACTGTAAATAATTATAGAAAATACTTGACAATGAACCTTGATTTGAAGTATTCTAAGGGGGAAATGTAGGTGATTGTGGGTGATTGTGGGAGATGTAGAGATGGGAAGTTTTCACGGAAGATTTGATTACTCTATCGACGCTAAGGGTAGGGTTAATATTCCGGCCAAATTCAGGAAATCGCTAAGTCCTGAGGCTGAGGAAACTTTTATTATCTGCCGCGCACCTGACGGGTGTTTGAGAGCTTATCCGAATGATTTATGGAAAGCGTACGAAACCGAACTTGCTTCCCGACCAGAGACTCCCGAAACCTTACGTCACAAACGCCTGCTTTACAGTACACTCGCAGAGTCAACTCTTGATGCTCAGGGCAGAATATCGTTGACATCTGCACAGATGACATTGGCAGGAATCACTAAAGATATATCACTTGTCGGTCAGGCCAATTATATCGAGATTTGGGATACGATGAAGTATGACTCGTATCTGAGCAGTGCTGATGATTTTGATTCAGTATTTTTCCAATCTGTCGAAGCGGGAATTGCAAAAAAATGACAACAGAGCAGTTTTATCATGAACCGGTACTTAAAAATGAGATTGTCGAATTGTTGATTACCGACAATTCTGGTGTATATCTTGATTGTACGCTTGGCGGCGGCGGTCATTTTCGTGCGGTCGCAGAGAAGCTTTCAAAAGAGGCAGTACTCATTGGAATTGATCAGGATATTGATGCAATAAAGTGGAATAAAGAGCATCCAGTTTCGGGAGATTGTCAAGTAATAATAGAGCAGGGTTCTTTTTCGAATTTTGATAAAATACTTGACAAATACAAGGTAGATCAGGTTGATGGCGTATTGCTTGATTTGGGTATATCATCCTGGCAGATTGACAATAAAGACAGAGGGTTCAGTTTCATGGGTGATGGTGCGCTTGACATGAGGATGAATCGGAGTAATGGTATACCGGCCAGTGAATTTATAGAAATATCAAGTGAAAAACAACTTGCAAAGATTCTTGAAGAGTATGGAGAAGTACAGAATGCTAAAAGAATGGCGCGAACTATCAAGAATTGTCCGTTTTTAATAAAAACGTCCTCAGATCTTCGCAATTGTCTGACCAATGAATATGGACAGAATTTAAAATACAAAGTACTGGCGAAGGTGTTTCAGGCATTGCGTATTGCGATAAATGATGAGCTTGGAGAACTTCAGCGTTTTTTAAACAAAGTTGTGCAGCATCTTAAACCGCATGGAAGAATTGTTGTAATGGCATATCATTCTCTGGAAGACCGGATTGTTAAGGATTTTCTGCGTTCTGCCGAGCAGGGCTGCATTTGTCCACCTCATCTGCCAATATGCGTATGTAAAAGAGTTGCATCACTTAAGCGAATAACCCGAAAATCAATGCAGGCATCTGATGAGGAAGTTGAGAATAATTCACGTTCAAGAAGTGTCCGGGTAAGGGCTGCCGAAAAAATTGCAGGAGTTGTACCGTGAAGAATAAAAGGGAATTGCCAAACAGACCGCAGCCGCTGATTCGTATACGTTTCATGGCTATCGGGCTTGTGCTGCTTGCCCTTCTGATAACTGGTCCTCTTCTTATAGTTGCAAAACAGGCATATATTACTAATGTGTCAATGAAAATGAATTCATTATCAGATTCACTCCGGATGCTTAACAAAGAAATAGCTTCTTTACAAATAACTGCGGAACAGTTGTCATCAAATGGGCGTATAGAAGAATTTGCAAAAAAAACATGTGGTCTTGATTACCCTGCTGTAAACCAGATTGTAATTGTTAAAATAAAAAATAATGAAAACAAAACAGAATCTGTTTCAATGAGTGCTGTGCTTGATGTGATCAATAAATCGCTCGGAGTAAGAAACTGATGAACAGGCTGAAGGTAAGACTGCTTTTGGTTTGCATTGTGCTCGCGCTTGGCGGAGCGGCAGTTATTGTCAGGTTGTTCACAATTCAGGTTCTTGACAGTAAACGTTATTCAGAGAGAAGCCGTGATCAGAACGAATTCAGACAGATGCTTCCGGCACAAAGAGGAACAATTTTTGATTGCAACGGCCGCACGCTTTCAATGACAATGGACAGCAGAGTGGTTGTCAAGTCTGAAAGTGTCAAGTCAAAAAATAAAAAAAATTCTTTACAGGGAACAAACCGGATTTATCCATTGGGTGATGTTGCCGGGGCAGTGATCGGATATGTCGGCCGCGACGGGTATGGACTTGGCGGAGCTGAATTTGCATATGACAAATATCTCCATGGTGAAGATGGCTGGATTATTCTGAAAAAAAATGGGAAAAATCAAAAATACCGTAAAATCGGTCTTCCTGAAAAGGAGTCTGTTCCGGGTGCTGATGTGTATCTGACAATTGATGCAAATGTACAAAAGATAATTCAGTCAGTATTGAAACAGACTGTGGAAAGTTTCAAGGCAAAAGGCGGATGGTGCATAATCATGGATCCATCGAATGGCAAAATTCTCGGCATGGCCAATGAACCATCATTCAATCCCAATACTCCGTCTCAATACGCTTTGATTGACAGAAAGAATAAGTGCGTCAGTTATACCTATGAACCGGGATCAACATTCAAACTTGTAGCTGCATCAACAGCACTGCAGGAAGGTATTAAAAAAGAGAATGATCTTATTGACGGAAACAATGGAGTATACGAAGTCTTTCATGAAGTTATCCGAGATCATTTTCCTTATGGATTATTGACATTTACAAAAGCTCTGAGTTATTCAAGCAATGTATGTTTTGCAAAGATTGCCAATGAAATCGGAAATGAAAATCTTTACAATTATACACGTAATTTCGGTTTTGGAACAAGAACAGGGATTGAACTGCCCGGAGAAGAGGGCGGAATTGTTCATCCTGTACGCGAATGGTCAGGCCGTTCAAGGGTGACAATGGCAATAGGTCAGGAATTGTCAGTTACTTTACTTCAGATGACACTTGCATTTGCTGCAGTTGCAAATGGAGGAGTTTTACTTGAACCGGTTATCTGCGAAAGAATAGTGGATAGTAAAGGGAATATACTTGACACAGCAAAATATAAACCTGTTCGCAGGGTGCTAAAAGAGGATATTGCAAAAAGAATGCGTACGATGCTTGCTGATGTCGCAGCAGACGGAACCGGAAAAAAAGCAGCAATAGAGGGTGTTACTGTTGCTGGAAAAACCGGAACTGCACAAAAACCTGATTCCGGAAAATATTCACGCTGGCGCTCATGGTCATCATTTATCGGATTTGTTCCTGATGACAAGCCGCAATTGCTGTGCGGCATAGTAATTGACGAACCTGCAGGCGGTGAAATGGGTGGAGTCGCTGCTGCACCGGCATTTAATAAAATTATGACACAGATTATCAGTCACCCTGAATTGCATTTTGCTGAACGTATTCTTGATAGAAGTAAAAAAGCCGCCCGGAATAATGAAATTAACATTCCTTCTGTCTGCGGAATGACAAAAGAAAGTGCTGCGAAAATACTTGATAAAATAAAATTGAAATATCAATTTGCAGGATCAGGTTCAAGAATTTCATATCAGACACCCAGAGCAGGTGTCAAGTCAGACAAAACAAGAATATTGACTTTATATTTTGACAACGGGTCCGCAGAAAATCTTGAGGTCCCGGATTGTGTCGGTAAA
>Ga0209800_10001305_pt1 | contig 27246 bp, 23 predicted proteins | sample Higcelweek8metaG_FD_187174 | JGI IMG/M metagenome (GOLD analysis project Ga0209800, IMG submission 187174) | Freshwater pond sediment microbial communities from the University of Edinburgh, under environmental carbon perturbations - High... | ecosystem: Environmental > Aquatic > Freshwater >...
GTCAAGGCTCTGCCGTCCTTCCTTTGGCTCTGAAACAAAAAATCCTCCTCTGTAAAATTGCCTGATTTCAGTAAATTTTGAATGACTGCCACACAGCTGGCATTTAAGTTGATCCTTCTCTGTTTTTTGGTCTTCTGTTCTTTCAAGTTTAGCTCATCCCCTGCCTTGAGGTGTTGCACTTCATTTACTTTGATTTTAAGGAGGTCTGAGGCTCGCAGGTTGGTGTTTATACCCAGAACAAATAAGCAGAGGTTACGGGGCGAGTCCTGCAAGAGCTTTTTGATATTTTTAATATCTGCGGGTTTGCGGATTGGTTCGACGGTGGTTTTACTTCCTTTTTGGGGTCGGTTTGGATTTTTCATGTTTTCAGATTACTCCCTAAGTTTTAGTAAGATTATGGGTAAATATTAGGGGTTTTTTTTGAAAAAGCAAGTCAAATTTGTCAAAAAACGGCGGAGAGGCTTTTGTGGTGCGGGTTTGCGGGGTTTAGAAAGTCCCCAAGTTTTATGTAAAACTTGGGGAGCTTCATTAGACAAATTTAATTTTCTAAAGTTGCTAAGTTTTTTTGTAAAACTTGGCAGATTTTAGTTATAACTTACATAGCATATCGATCTGTCTCAAATAACAGGAAAGTCCCATGCTTGCAGATATTTAAGATAACTTTTATATAAAACTACAACTCTTGTAAGAATGATTTTAATTTCTCCACCGAAGCATGATCAAAATTCCAATAACCTCTTAAAGCAGCTATTCCAATACTGTAAAAAGAATCATATAAAGCTCCAAGAAAAACAAGTGCTTTTGCTTTACTAAGATTTTTGGGAAAGTAAAATTTCTTTGGGTTTTTGTCTTCATTTACAGGCTTTTCTTTAAGAACTTTTTTTAGACAATCAAAATATTGATTAAGACATGGCATTGCTGGATGGTCTGATACCGTTTGAAGGCAAAAATCTTCGAGCATTCCATCTTCTAAATTGCCTGGCATAATATAAATACCAGCTCTTTTATTATTTTTAGATACATATTCATTTTCTTTTGTTGGAACAGGTTGGGAATGTTTTTTCAGTAAATCACTAACACTTTTAAATGTATTTTGGCAACTATGATCAGCATCAACAATAATAGCGTATGACGTTACTTTAGTAAAAGATGGGCGTTTTATAAAAGCAGCGAATTCATCTTTCAATTTTTCTTTACCCTCAACAGAAACAATATCTACATCATTTTTATTTAAATGCTTGAATAAAGCAGTAAAAAAATTTATTTCATCTTTGCCTTCAACTAAAATTACTTTGGTCTTTGTTAATTCTTCATTTGGCATTATCTTATTTCCCACTTACGATTGATAGAAACACGAAGTTCAGCAAACGAATAAATATTACTGAGAATATTGTCGTTATCTCTTTCTAAACGAATATATCTGAATTCATCTTGTAGCTCCTTAGGGAGAGAGTTTACTGCCGCTTCTAAACACTCATAGCTATGTGTTGTTGCAAAAATTTGACAATTATATTTAATAGCGGCGTTGACAATACCAGTCCATATTTTAGGCAAGACAGAATAATGAATTCCATTTTCTATTTCGTCAATGAAAATGCAACCATTTTTAGTATTTGAAATTGTCAGTATCATTGATACAAGTCGTGCCATACCATCTCCCATATATGAAACTGGAATTTTTCTATTTATACCTTCAATATTAGCATGAAGAACTGCGGATTGATCTGTAAGTGCAATTGCGGATAAATTTAGTAGGCGAGGTTCTATAGTGTCTTGAATAAATTTCACAATTTCATTCTGTTCTCCAATAAGATCCATTTTGCCAAATCTAACAGCATCTTCATGAGCATTATTCCGAATAGTTGCTGCCAGAAAAGTGGCAGGAATATTTTTCGAATCTTGAAAATCGATTTGCATCCCAATAGAACCAGAATTTGGCTCCATAAAAAGATGTGCAGTTTGAGGTTTTTTATTGTTTTTAGACTCATTGTAAATAATATCTAAAGCAACAGATTTCGTTGGCTTTACATTGGTTTTAATTTGTGGTGGTCTTCCATTAAATGGAGGGAAAGGTTGTCCTTCTATCCCATGTGTAACATAATTATTATTAAGTCTAAATATTAATTGTTTATGTTCCTTCTTATCAGTATCGACAGAAATTTCTATGTCAGCTTTCATATTATAGGTTAAAAATATTGGTGCCCACATTGACTCTGGAGTAAGTTCAACAGACTGAAAGCCTCTCCATCCATGAAGGCGTAAGAACATATGAGGATTATGTTTATCATGAAATAAAAAGAGTGCTTCTAATAATGAAGTTTTTCCAGCATTATTAGATCCTCCAATTAAATTTACTCGAGATAAGTTTTCGATAGTTAAATCCGAAAGTCCTTTAAAATTTTTAATCCGAAGTTTTCTTATCATTGCAAGACCTTTAATCAAGATAAAAGTAATTGTTAGTTACCTAACAACAAAGTTACAAGGGAAGCATGATCAATATTGAACGGTATATATTTATTTTTCCTCTCTTTTGATTCTTTTGGAAATATTGCATTGTTAAACAATGATTTTAAATCAATGTCAATGGCTATGCTCTATTAATTATATTGCACATAAAGGGCATTATGTGCAATATATTAGGGGCGTGTTTTTGCCGAAAAATTGATGGGGAAAAATGAAGTGTTTGACAAAAATAGACTTTATGGAAAACAAATATACCAACGCCACCGAATCTGTCCTCGTGACCAAAAAATGAAAATAAGAACGTATGACGAAAGAGATCAAAAAATATCCCGTTGAACTGGATGACTATGAATGCAAGCTGATTTTAGATAATGCCATAGTGTTTGGTCAGCTAAAAGCGACTTTAACTTGCATGTCAAAAAAAGAAGGTGTTCATGTTATTCAAATGTCTCTCGATGAAATCAGTGATCTCGTAGGTTGGATGGCGGCAGAATCCAATCATGCGGATTCTCGTAAAAAAGCTGAAGAACTAAGTGATCTGTGTGATCATTTTGAGCGAATGGAGTTTCAAATCAAAAATAAAAGTGGCTTCAAGATTCTCCCAACATTTTAACCAGTGAAAAATTTGAAGAAACTCACGGTGACATTACCATCGGAGCCGAAGAAGTGAAAAAAAACCCGACCCTGGAGATCCGACCCTGGAGATCCGAACATGACCTTCCCTTTATTCCTTACTCCCAAACTCATGAATGGACTTCCTCAAAAAAGAAGATACATCGAACAGCAAAGTCGCAGAAGCTACAGTAGATATGTCAATATAGGGTGTCTCGCAGCTATAACTGTTACAAGCGATATGGTTCCAGCTTCATTCGCCCGGCAGGAAGTCAATAAATGCGGCAAGCTCCGCAACCTGGGTGCTGCCGTATCAGAACTCAGTGCGGACACCACCTTTTTGATGAGAGAGAATCTGACCTCCCGGTAATGAAAATTGCAGAGCCTGAGATGACTCACCGGCTTTATACAGTTGGCGAGATTTAAAAACAGAAATAAGCCTTAATCTTTTTTCTATTCACAAATCTAATCTTTTAAAATTGCTTTATCATTGCAATACTCTGAATAAATTGATAATACTTTTATATGCAAAAGGTGATTTGCTATTCATATCATTACCCTTTTAATTATTCAGAGATGAATCCATGCAATCAATTATAGAATATCTGGGGAGAGGGCCTTCTACTTCCAGAGAGATTCAGACAGCACTTGAATTGAGCCAGAGTTCTGTTTCCCGGATGCTCAAAAAAATGGGTGACAGGATTGTCCAGATAAAAGATGGCCGTATTGTGCGGTATGCAGCCACCTGTAATGCTTTTGGAGCAGGCGATAGAATACCTCTGAGCACCATTAATGAGTCTGGAGAAGCCCGTCCTATTGCATATGTGCGTCCGTTGAATTGCGGGCACTATTTCATAGAGCCGATATCACCTGAATTTTCACCTCTGCTGCTTGGTGAAAGTGCCTCCGGGCTGTTTGAGGATCTGCCATACTTTCTTCTGGATTTAAGACCTCAGGGTTACCTGGGACGCCGGATTGCCAGAAAGATATCGCAACAATCCGATCGTTTCCCTTCTGACCCGGGAATCTGGAGTACTGATCATATCGGTAGCTATCTGATTTCCAATGGAGATGACCTCCCGGGCAACTTCCTTTTTGGAGAGCAGTTGTTGTTGCGGGTCCGGCGTGATCCTGCTGCCGTCTCTCAAAAAGATTATCCTGAGCTTGCGGATAAGGCTGTCAAAGGAGAGCCTCCGGGATCTTCCGCAGGTGGAGAACAGCCTAAATTCACGGCTTTTAATGAAGACCTCTCATCTCATGTCATTGTTAAATTCACACCCAAAGGCGAAAATGAAATTGCTGCTAGATGGCGTGATATATTGGTCACTGAGTATCATGCAGCAACTATTCTGGAGTTCCATGGATATCCGGCAGCCAAAGTCACTCTCGTTGAGTCTGGAGGCAGGATGTTTTTGGAAACTCAACGATTTGACAGGATAAAAAAATTCGGCCGCTCATCAATGTTCTCTCTTGATATCCTTGATAAGGAGTTTGTAGGGTCAGGTGGAAGTAACTGGTCCCGGAGTATGGAATATCTGTTTAATCATGGCCTGGTAGATGAAGCGGATCTGCAGAAGACAAGGGAACTGCAATATTTTGGGAGGTTGATCAATAATACAGATATGCATTCAGGCAATTTAAGCCTTTCAATAAAAGATGACAAGTTTCAGCTCCTGCCTGTGTATGATATGTGCTCCATGGGGTTTGCCCCAAGAAGCGGTGATGCTCTGCCGTTTGAGTTCAACCCGGCTTTTCAGGATGATACACTTGATGAAGAGTGTAGAAGATCTGTTCAGACAATGGCTTATGACTTTTGGGAGAATCTCTCTGAAGACGACAGGATTTCAGATGAATTCAGGGTCTATCTGAATCAGGGAAACCCAATTGGTCAGGATTAATCTCATTTAACTTTCAGGATCTGAATTACTGTGAATTGAGCAAGAGCTGTTTCAAGATATTGTTCCTTCTTGTGGTCGGCAGCACCTTGGAACTTGAATTCAAAAACCTGGATCTTGCGGAACTGGCAAATAAAGACGGCTTAACGAGGCTTGCCAACCGCCACCCTGTGGGAGAATAGTAATTAATGAGGGAAGAATCGAATTCCATGGCCCATAATGATAGACAGCATGATCACTTTTTAGCACCTTTCTCAGACATTTCTGTTCCCATCCAAAATTTCCCGAATCTTTTGGGCAAAATCGTTAATAACAATTGGTTTCAACAAAAAATCCTTAATACCCAAAGACTTAATTTTTTCATCAGTCATAGACTCACTGAAACCCGTGCAAAGCAATACAGGGATATCTGGTCGTATTTTAATCAATTCGACAGCCAGTTTATCTCCAGGTATCATCGGCATTGACATATCTGTAATGACCAGATCAAATTTATCAGAATCAGATTTGAATACTTCCAATGCGTCCTTACTATTCGTGAATGAAACGACCCGATATCCGAGACGACTGAGAATCTGTTTTTCTAATAAAATGACAGCATCCTCATCATCAACAAGAAGAATATTTTCAGATCCTCCTATTAAGGATTCCTTTATCTGAGGTTCCTGATTTTCAAAAGCAATCCCGATAACCGGCAGATAAACGTGAAATTGGGTACCCTTGCCTGGCTCACTGTAAGCCTGAATAGCACCATTCATGCCCTTCACTATCCCATGGACCATTGACAAGCCCATTCCTGTTCCTTTGCCTTTTTCCTTGGTGGTAAAAAACGGTTCAAAGATTCTATTTAGGACGTCCTTATTCATTCCAATGCCAGTATCAGAAACTGAAAGGCAGGCATACAAACCAGGTTTCATATCAGGATCAATCAAGTCATACTCGTTCAATTTGATCTCTTTGAGATCGACCTTGAGTTCTCCACCATTCTCCTCCATAGCATGATAGGCATTGGTAGTAAGATTCATAACGATTTGATGAATCTGAGTTGGATCTGCTTTAATGGATCCACAGTTAGGTTGTAGATTTTGATGAATAGAAATAGTGGTCGGAATAGTGGATCTGATCAGTTTTAATACTTCTTTAATGATGGGCTGAATTTTAATCATAGTTAATTCATTTTTTTCTTCTCGAGAGAATGTAAGAATTTGCTGCACCAAATCTCTCCCCCTTAATGCGCTGGTAAAAATTTCTTTAAGACTGTTTAGGATAGGGCCATCTTCCTGAATATCTTCCAGAAGCATCTCTGTATGGCCGAGAATGGGAAAAAGAATGTTGTTGAAATCATGTGCAATACCACCGGAAAGGGTTCCAATGGCCTCCATTTTCTGGGCTTGCCGAAGGCGGATTTCCAATTTTTTGATTTCGGTAAGATCCCGAAAAACTGTCAGCTTTGAAACTGATCCGTCTGCGTGAAATATGGGTTGGTTAGATGTATGGTAAGTTTTGTCGTCCAAAGGGCTGACAATCTCAGCCTTGATGGATTCACCCCTCATGATTTTTTCATGAACACACCATGGGCATTTTCCATCAAGCCCGTTTATCACCTTGTGGCAACGTTCTCTGGAGGAATTACCTCCTGTCCTTAAAATCATGGCCGGGTTCATATATTCTATACAAAAGTCCGGTGAACATATATAGATCGCATCTTCCATTGATTCCATAATTGAACGGTATTTTTCTTCGCTTTTTTTCAACTGTTCCTGATCTCGGTGCATCTGCTCCTTTGAAGCCAGCAGACGTTGAGATGCGTCATTTAACGATGCAGCCAGATCTACGATTTCATGGAAGGATTGTCCGACTGTGACCTGCTCACCTTTCTGTTCGTTTAGGCGCCGGGCAAAATCGGTCACAGTATTGATGGAGCGTACCAGAGGGCGAAACAGCAAAAGCAGTAGTCCTGCACTACAGATCACCCACAGCATGGAGAGCATGAGAGCGTTCCGCCAGGTCACCTCCGCAGCTGCTTGAATCTGCGAGAGATCGTAGGTTGCCTTGAGCCAGCCCAGAGGAATGCCGGTTGTAATTGGTTGCCAGACGACCAAATAATTGTCTTCGACATAGGTTGCCGTTACAAAATCAGCGGGAGGGGTGATTCGTTCAACTCTCTGAAGCTGCTGCACTTTGCTGCCAGAGCCACTCTTGATATCACCGAGCACGAAGCCGTTTGGTTCCACTACTTGGAGCCGAACGATGTCCGTTAACTCCGCAGATTGTATCAAAAAGGACTCCAGCCCAGCAAAGTCGTCCAAAACGAGGTAATAGGTGCAGCGGTCAGCGAGGTGCATGGTCATGCTATCCGCATTCCGGCGCATGGAAGCCTCGAGCATGACAGCCTCTCTACTTGCAGTCAACCAGCCGGAAGTAACCCCGGTTGCGAGCAGGATGCAGGAGATCAGCAGGATCAGTTGCGTATTCAGACGTCGCGGTAGGAGCTGCATTTATTTTCCCCAATTCGACAGAAGTTTTACATCTATACTTTCCAGCGATTTATAGTCCCTTTCATAATCGGCAACCGTCGGGGCCGGCATTCTGACCTGATTCATGAGCCCCTCTCCTTCGGGGGTTTCCGCAAGGGTGAATACGCCCTTTTTGACCGCCAGCCGAACGCTCTCCGGAACACGGGGGTGGGCGCAGAGCGGATGAGAGGGTATTCCGGGTGACTCCATCAAAGTCCGGAGCTGTCCGAGAATATCCTTGGTCTCCCTGTCGAACGCTGGGCCGACGGTCACTCCAGCGTCCGCTTTGCCCAGCAGCACCTGCATGATTGCATTCTTCGTTGAACCACTGTAATCAGTATCAAAAGCCAGTTTTCCCTTTTGCACAGACAACACGTGTCTGAGAAAAATGGTTCAGACGTTCTTTTCGCCGACAAAGGCTATGCGCTTGCCTGCCAGGTCGTCGACGGTCTTAAGGGGAGAGTCCTGGCGTACAAAGATCATAGCCTTAACAGCAGGGCCGCCCCGGATCAGCGGCACAAATCCCTGTATCTCATGGGCCACTATGGTCTGGAGGGCGTTAGCGAAGATGAAATCAGGGGCCTCCGGCAAGATGATGGAGCGCTCGAAATCACTCATTTTTTCGTACACCTTCAGCCGAAAGGTAAGACCGGTGACCTGGGAAAGCCGTGCTGCGAACGGTGACCATTTTTTATGGGTGACCACCGCGGGCCAGGTAGGAATGATGCCGATGTGATAGACCTTTCCCTCTTCCGCAGTCACAGCTAAAGGCTGGGAGGTCATCAATGTGAAAACGGTAAACAGCAAACACATTTTAAATCTGTTCCACAGCATAGCAATCTCCTTTATTTTGGTTATCCCCTGTTTGCGCATGCAGGTGAGCCTGTCCAGAAATAATGGCTAGGCATGTTGCCAACGATATTCATGCAAAACTGACAAAAGACCTCTTTGGCAGGCATCTGAAACTGACTTTATTACACGTTTTATATCATCTTGAGGTATCCAGGCGATTGCAGGCTTATCAATCATAGCCTGTTGCAAACACTCAAAAATTCGCTCATAACAAGTTCAACTCTAATATCAAAGATTCTTGTACCAGGTTGATTCCACAACATTCAACAACTCAAAACGTATCTACAAAAATTCCTAAAAAACATACAATAAAAAAACGGATATTACAAAGACTTTATATAATGCTGACTGGTTTCATAGTACGCAATCATGGTATTATCTGTCAGGAGCCAAATTCCAAATTGAGTGACAACTTCCATATGTAAATTACTGCTTGGTGAAGATGGTTCCGGCCTGTTTGATGATCTGCCATACTTTCTTCTGGATTTAAGACATCAGGGTTACCTGGGACTCCGGATTGCCGGAAGGATATCGCAACAATCCGATCGTTAAAAATTCGGCAGGTTATCAATGTTAAGCCTTTCAATAAAAGATGATAAGTTTCACCTTCTGCCTGCGTATGATATGTGCTCTATGGGGTTTGCCCCAAGAAGCGGTGAGGCTCTGCCGTTTGAGTTTGACCCGGCTTTTCAGGATGATACTCTTGATGAAGAACGTAGAAAATCTGTTCAGACAATGGCTTATGACTTTTGGGAGAATCTCTCTGAAGACGACAGGATTTCAGATGAATTCAGGGGATATCTGAATCAGGGAAACCCAATTGATCCGGATTAATCTCATTTAACTTTCAGGATGTGAATTCCTGTGAATTGAGCAAGAGCTGTTTCAAGATATTGATCCTTCTTGTGGTCGGCACCATCTGGGAACTTGAATTCAAAAACCTGGATCTTGCGGAACTGGCAGATCCAATTCCAATTGAGCCGAATGGTTCCCCTGACCAATATTTTCCATAAACCCATTCCCATGCTTGCATTTTTCTGAAGAGCCCGATATTAAGCCCATAGCAAAAAAGATCTACATCTCAAATTCACTGCGGCATTGTTCCACTGCATTTTATTGTCAATAATCCAGCTTAAGGATAAATGGAAAAAATTGAATGGAAAAACAGGAGACAGATCATTACATTAATTCACAATCTGCCGCCGACAACCCTTCTCAACTTGGACCGGTAGTGGTGAAGTTGATGAAGGGGGTTGTATATCGGGACGAACAGGAGTCTCTCTGGCAGGATCTGCTGCTTCTGGAGCACCATGTCAGGGACTATCTTGGTGTTATCGGTCTTGATATGGTGATGGATGAACCGGACGGCTACGCCTATCTGAAACAGATGGAGATTGAGGATGGCCATGATAACATGGCACAGAAAATACCACGCCTGATGCAGAGACGCCCCTTAAGTTATCCTGTCAGCCTGCTCTGTGTTCTGCTGCGTAAAAAACTTGTGGAGGCTGATGTGGCAGGAGAGGAGCGACGTGTGATTCTGACCAGAGAACAGATGGCTGAGATGATGAGGGTCTTTTTTAAAGATCAGCCCAATGAGGCAAAACTTGTCGATCGAGTTGATGCAACCATAAATAAAGTTGTCGATCTTGGCTTTTTGCACCGTTTTGAAAAGGATGGCCAGACCTTTGAGATCCGTCGGATCCTCAAAGATCTTGTGAATGCGGACTGGCTTGCCAATCTGGATGAGAAACTGGAGGAGTACCGTGTCCATGCAGTTGCCGATTGATTTTACCGAATCTGCTGCCACAGCCGGATTCAGACTCCACTCTTTTGAAGTGCTTAACTGGGGCACCTTTAACCGTCACGCATGGAGCCTGCCAATCAATGGTGGAAACAGCCTTCTGACAGGAGACATCGGATCTGGTAAATCGACCCTGGTAGATGGAATCACAACATTACTGGTCCCACCACAGCGGGTGGTCTATAACAGGGCTGCCGGGGCTGAGACACGGGAGCGGGATCTTCGCTCCTATGTGATGGGCTATTACAAGAGTGAAAAAAATGCTGAGACTCTGGAGGCAAGTTCTGTGGCTTTACGGGATCAGAACAGCTATTCGGTTCTTGTTGCCAGATTTTTCAATTCAGGTTACAGAGTGACTGTTACTCTGGCAATGGTGCTCTGGCTGCCTGACAAAGAAAAGGCTCCTGAACGGTTCTATGTGGTGGCTGAAGAGCCGCTCTCCATAAAGGAGCATTTCAGCGGTTTTGGTTCAGAGATCAGTCAGCTTAGAAAAAAACTTAAAAAACAGAAAAAAGTCTCTCTGTTTGACACCTTTGCCATGTACTGTGCAGCTTTCATGCGAAGGATGGGCATTGAAAACAGTCAGGCTCTGCATCTCTTTTTTCAGACTGTCTCCATGAAATCTGTAGGCAACCTCACTGAATTTGTACGTAACCACATGCTGGAGCCACCGCCTGTAAAGGAGCGCATTGATACTCTGTGCCGTCAGTTTGAGGATCTGAACAGGGCACATGAGGCGGTCTGCCGGGCCAGGGATCAGGTGGATCGCCTGCAGCCGTTAAAGCAGGAGTGTCAGAACCATACAAGGGTTGCTGCCGATATTGAACAGAATCAGAGCTACCGTTCAGTGCTGCACCACTTTTTTGCTGAGAAAAAGGTGCAGCTTCTTGATCTTCAGATCAACCGTTATAAGATCGAGGCGGAGAAACGCACCTCTCAGATGACCCTTATCAAAGGGCAGCTTGAATCTTTGAAGTTGCGGGAGCATGAGCTTAGGCAGGCAATTTATGAAAACGGGGGGAACCGGCTGGAGGCCCTCACCACAGAGATCGAACGGCTCACTATTGAGCGAAACCGCATTGGAAAGCGGGCTGAAGAGTATCTGAGCCTCTGCCGGGAACTTTCTATGGCAAAACCAACCAGTGACACCAGGTTTTACGAGAATCGGTCAGAGGCTCAGAGCCGCCTCTCAGAGGTGGATAGTTTGGTGGCAGAGCAGGAGAATCTTCAGGTGGAGACCAGGGTACGACTCAAGGGGTTGGGAGAGTCTATCTCAACACTTGAGGCGGAGATAGACTCTCTGAAAAGACGCAAAAGCAATATACCTCTGAAAAATATCACCATTCGACGGAAATTGTGTGAATCCTTAAAGGTTCCTGAGAGTGCCATCCCCTTTTGTGGAGAGCTGTTGCAGGTAAAGGAGGGTGAAAAAGCGTGGGAAGGTGCTGCTGAACGTCTGCTGCACAATTTTGCTTTAAGCCTTCTTATCCCGGATAAGTTGTACAAAGGGGTGACAGAGTATGTGGATACCCACCATTTAAGTGGCAGGATCGTCTACTTCAAAACAGTGCTGCAAGAGGAGTATGAGATTGAGGATACAGACAGAGATGCCCTTTGCCGGAAAATTGAGATCAAACCTGATACTCTGTTTTATGACTGGCTCGCAGCTGAACTCTCAAGACGTTTTAATGCTGTCTGCTGTGAGGATATGGTCTCATTTCAGAGATTAACCTTTGCAGTTACCCGCCATGGCCAGGTCAAGAGCGGAGGAAGACGACATGAAAAGGATGACAGGTTTGCCATTAACGACCGGAGCAGGTTTATTCTGGGGTGGCAGAATGTTGACAAGATCAGAACCCTGACCCGGGATCTTCACGGGTTGCAGGCCCAGTGGGATCAGGAGATGAAAGTTCTGGAGCAGACAGAAAAAGAGCGTGGCAGGCTGCGTATTCTGGAAAACAGCCTTAGAAATCTGCTGCTGGTTCAATCTTTTACCGACATTCACTGGCAACCGATAGCCATACAGATCAAACAGTTGAATGGTGAAAAAGAGGCTCTTAAGCAGAGTGCCGATATTTTGCAAACCTTACATACGCAGGTGGAGGAGACTGAGGCTGAAACTGCAAGGTGGGAGAGGCAGAAAGATCAGATCAACGAACTCATGGGTAAAATTCAGGTCTCTTTGAAGAACTGGAGAGACAACCGCAGGGAGGCTCATGCCAGATTGATGGAAGTTCCTGAAGAGAGAAGAAGAGTGCTCTTCCCGGCTCTTCTCAATTTGCAGGAAGAGGCTCTTGGAGATGCTGATATCAATGTGAAAAACTGTGATGCCCGTCAGACAGAGATGAGGGAGTGGCTGCAGAGGCGCCTTGACTCGCTTGATGGCAAAAAGAGCCGCCTTACCCAGACCATTGTCAGGCTCATGCAGGAGTATAAGAACGCCTACCCTCTGGAGACCAGGGAGATTGATGCATCTGTTGATGCCATGGATGAATATGCCGGTATGCTCGACACTCTGCTGTCTGAAGATCTGCCTCGCCATGAAGAGCGCTTTAAGACCATGCTCAATGAGGGTACTATTCAGAATATGGCCCTGTTTCAGTCCAAACTGGAGAGTGAACTTGCAGATATCAGGGATAAGATCAAGATCATTAACCTCTCTTTGTCTGCAATTGACTATAACGAAGGGGCTTATATTGAGCTGATGGCCGATCATAGCCGGGATAGTGACGTGCGGCAGTTTCGTCAGGATCTGAGAACCTGTCTTGGGGGAACGCTGACCGGTAAGGCAGATGAGGATTACAATGAGCAGAAATTCATCCAGGTCAAGGGGATCATTGATCGATTCAGGGGCAGGGAGGGGCGGTCAGAGCTGGACAGCCGCTGGACCAGAAAGGTGACTGACGTGCGTAACTGGCTCATCTTCTCCGCATCAGAGAGGTGGAGAGAGGATAATGCTGAAAAGGAGTTTTTTTCAGATACCAGCGGCAAATCAGGAGGGCAGAAGGAGAAGCTTGCATACACCATTCTTGCAGCAGCCCTGGCCTATCAGTTTGGCCTTAAATGGGGAGAGAAACGCTCTCACACCTTCCGTTTTGTAATGATTGACGAGGCGTTCGGCCGTGGATCAGATGACTCCACCCGCTACGCTCTTGAGCTTTTCAGAAAGTTGAGCCTCCAGCTGCTGATCGTCACCCCAATGCAGAAGACCCATATCATAGAGGATTACGTGCAGTCAGTCCATTTTATCCACAATGAAGAGGGTAAAAACTCCATGATCCGCAATCTGACAATAGAGGAGTATAAAGAGGAGAAAGCCTCATATCAGGAGGGAGAGAAATCTTCATATCAGAGAGAGGAAAAGGGTTTAAACCAGGAGGAGAGAGTTTCATATCAGAGAGAGAGTTTAAACCAGGAGGAGAAAGTTGAGTATCAGAAGGGTGACATATGATAACTCAGCAGGAGATCCATAAAAAGGCACTGGTACCATGGAACTCTGGTCTCTTTCTGAAGAGTCTGGTTCATGGGCAATGGATGCATGGGCAGGAAGAGAAGCATGATACTCTCTTTCCCATCACTGTCTCATTTCGCACCCCGGAAGGTAAAGAGATTCTGGAAAAGTTTGAAACTGTACGGAGATGGATCGAGACATTACATAGCCACAGCAGAGAGGTCAGCCGCAGAGGGTATCAGATTATCTGGCAGACTATCCAGCACCGCACCCTTGGAGAGCAGCAGCTGCCCCAGCAGATTGTCTTTGCCACACCTGAGGATTGGCTCTTTTTCATAAGAAAAGAGAGAGAGTATCTCACTTTTCTTGAGATGGTTTCCCATACAGAGGCAAATCTGCCTGAACTCCTTGACTATCTGAGGGAGTATCCGTTAAAGGCTCTGGCCCTGGCACAATGCTGGCCTGAGCTGGTCAGGGTGTGCCAGTGGTTCAAAGCAAACCCCTCTCCTGCAAAGTATATCCGTGAGCTGGAGATTGCAGGTGTTGACACCAAGTTCATTGAAGGTAAAAAGAGAACTCTTATGGCGCTCTTACCCATGGTGCTGCCGGAATCTGATAATCAGCCTGAGATCACTGGCCTTACCCAGCACGGTTTTGAACGCAAATTCAAGTTAAAGTATGATCCACCTCTGGTGCGCCTGAGATTATTGGACCCTGATCTGCTCAAAAATGGAGCTGTGAGCGAAAAGCTGAGCAGAATCAGCTTTTCCGATATCAGCGTTCCGATATCAGAACTTGCGCAAGCCTGCTTTGATCTGGAGAGGGTCTTTATCACGGAGAACAAAATCAACGGTCTATCCTTTCCACCAGTGAAGCGGGCAATGGTGATTTTCGGGCTTGGATATGGTATTGAGATACTTCCAGATCTCTTATGGCTCGGGAAAAAGGAGATCTTTTACTGGGGTGATATTGACACCCACGGCTTTGCCATCCTCTCTCAGCTCAGAGGCTATTTCCCAGATGTGCAATCCATTCTCATGGACAGGAGAACTCTGCTGGATCACAGAGAGTTATGGGGCACTGAAGATCCGGCCAAACGTTATGCTGGTAATCCTTCGAACCTCACCTCTGAAGAGTATGCTCTGTTCTGCGACCTTAAAAACAACAGCCTTGGCCCTAATATCCGCCTGGAGCAGGAGAGAGTTAGATTTTCGGCTCTCTCTTTGCTGCTGTCTGAACTCTCTGACTGCAAGATCATGGAGAATTTGTTAAGTGATGACTCAGGACTCCTCATTTAAACTGCAATTTATTGTGTTTGCGCTGGTATCTGCCGCGTTCACAAACATCTATATCACTCAGCCTGTACTGCCTGTGCTTCAGAGCGAATTTTCAGTTGATATGGTTCTGGTCTCTTTCACTGTCTCTGCTGTCATATTCGGTATTGCTCTATCCAATATCCCCTTTGGTTTACTGGTTGACAGAGTGCCTGTCCACCCGATAATATTTACAGGTGGAGTGATGGTTGCTCTTCTTGGAGTTCTCTGCGCCGCAACCGACTCTATCTGGGTCTTGATTGGAGCCAGGTTTCTTCAGGGCATATTCATCCCATCTCTGACAACCTGCCTTGCAGCCTATCTTGCAAAGACACTTCCAGTAACAAAACTAAATGTTGTGATGGGTTCCTATGTATCTGCAACTGTGCTTGGAGGTTTGTGCGGTCGTCTGCTTGGGGGGTGGATTCATCCCCCACTGCACTGGCGCTATGCCTTTGTCTCAGCATCAGTACTTACCCTGATCGCTACACTCACAGCAGTGCGCGGATTGCCAAGGGGAGATGCAGGAGCTTCAACGCAGCATGATTCAGTCGGGCTCTGGAGTCTGATAAGGCGCTGGGAGCTGTTGCGTATCTATCTGTGTGCCATGGGCAGCTTTGCAATCTTCTCATCTGTTTTTAACTATCTTCCATATCGACTCCAGGCTCAACCCTTTGGTTTTTCAACTGAGATGACCACGCTTCTCTACCTTGTATATATAGTTGGCATATTTTCAGGGCCAGCGGCCGGGAGAATCAGTAACCGTTTCGGATGCGGGAACACACTGCTTGCAGGAAGCTCTGTGCTGGGTGGAGCGCTGGTGCTCATCCTCTTTCCATCTCTTCCCTTGATAATAGTTGGACTTCTTGGTACCTGCACCGGGTTTTTCACTCTACATGCTGCTGCTGTAGGGTCTCTTAACCGCAAACTTTCGAGCGGACAGGGACGCGCCAACGCCCTGTATGTCCTCTTTTACTACATTGGAGGGTGGATTGGAATCACAGGTTCAGGGTTTGCCTACAAACATGGTGGCTGGAATCTCCTGATATCTATCCTGATCTCTCTTCTGATTATTCCAGTGTGTGCAGGCATTGGTGAACGCAACAGCTCCATTGAACAACCATAGAGCTGCACAGGATCTCATTAAACTGCCGGGCTCTTTTCTGCCCAACAGCCATGCCCTGACAGGAGGCACAGCAAAGCATGAACGTTGTAGAGACGCAAGATCTTGCGTCTCTACGGGGTACCAACCAGTTTGTATTTATATAAAAATAACGTTACGCACCACTCTTACAAAAGGTATTACTGATGCTCAATCACAGTTTTTCACACATCCCATCTATTGGCGCAACAACTGAAAGAAAGATCTGGAGTAGCGGGATTGGCTCAATGGATGAGTTCATCAAATCCCCACCAGATTTTCTCTCAAGCAGCAAGTCGAAAAAAATTTCAGAGCATATTGAGCTGTCAAAGGAGAAGCTGACAGCAAGAGATCCCCTTTATTTTTATGACAACCTCTCAGCAAAAGAGCAGTGGCGTATCTTCAGAGAGTTTCAGGACTCAACCGTCTATCTGGATATTGAGACAACAGGACTCGGTTCCCCGGGGGATGTGATTACAACAATTGCTCTATATGATGGCAACAGCATAAGATACTATGTTAATGGAGATAATCTGTCTGATTTCAAGCGTGACATCATGCAGTACAAGGTTATTGTCAGCTATAATGGAAAGAGCTTTGATATTCCGTTTATTGAAAGCTACTTTGGTATTGATATCTCCCATGCACATCTTGATTTGAGACACATACTTCGCAGTCTCGGTTATTCAGGAGGGTTGAAATCGTGCGAGCGGCAACTGGGTATTGGAAGAGCTGGCACTCTTGCAGATGTTGATGGTTTTTTTGCTGTTCTGTTATGGAATGACTACAGAAAAAAAGGTGATCCCAGATCTCTTGAGACCCTTCTTGCCTACAATATTGAGGATGTTCTGAGTCTTGAGTATTTAATGGTTAAAGCCTACAATAAGAAACTGGCAGAGATCCCGCTCAATTTAGATGGACTGACTACCCCTAAAGCTCCTGATAACCCATTTGAGGTTGATGCTGTGACTGTTAACAGACTTAAGATGCACTACTATCCATTTTAGAGATATAGCCTCTTATTGCTTCTGATTTTTTTCAGAGCGATAAGATCAACATAGTTGAATCAACAATATAGAGAGGAGAATCATGAATATTTCAGAGGCAATTGCAAAAAGAGAGAGCGTAAGAGCATACTTGAACAAACCTGTCTCCACCGACGATCTTGCCAGGATAATTGAAGCTGGCCGATGGGCACCGAATGCTGGCCCGTTTCAGATCTCTGTGATCCGCAATGCCGAGCTTCTGCAAAAGATCAATGACCAGACTCTTGGGGCCATGGTCAGCTCTGGCAATGAATTTCTACTGCAACGGGCCTCTCTGCCAGGATATCAGCCACTCTATGGCGCACCTGTGCTGATACTGCTCTCCGGGCTGGTTGATGCCCCCTACAGCGCTCTCAATACTGCGCTTGCTGCACAGAATATGCTTCTTGAAGCAACAGTAGTGGGGCTTGGGTCGTGTTACCTCATCTCTCCGACTCTTGCACTCAATGGAACAGAGAAGAGTGATCTGGCACGTGAAGCAGGTATTCCAGATGGCTATAACCTCAAATGTGCAGTGATCGTGGGGTATGCGGCTCCTGAAAAGAGGTTCACAGTTGGAGAGCGTACAAGGAGAGGAGCTGTCAATTACGTTGACTAATATAAAAGTCAGTTATTTCAAATATTTCAATAAAAAATACCATTAAAAAGCATCCTTAACAGCACTCCAAGCCTGCTGAGATTATTCGATCAGATCAGCAGGCTGCAAAAGTGGAGATGAAAGATGAAAATGGAGAAAAGAGGAGATCCGGGAGAAAAATGAAGGAAACATCAAAAATTATCAGCCATGACTGGAGAGCAGATGCCCTGAAAATGAAGAGGCTGACCACCATCAACCCTCCGGTATATCAAGGCTCCACACTCCTGTTCGACAGTTATGAAGATATGTGTCTGGCTGGAAAGGGGCTCTATGACGGCCCGACATACGGCACTGACAGGCTGCTTGCCCAGAGAGCTTTTGAGGAGTCACTCAGAGAGCTTGAGCAAGGCTTTGCAACAAGGCTCTTTCCATCTGGCCTCTCCGCAATACGCAACACCTTGAACGCATTTCTCAAAAGTGGTGACCATATTCTGGTTGTGGATAATGCCTATGGCCCTGGAGTGAAATACTGCAAAAAGGTCTTAAGCCGGTTCAATATCAGAACAACTCTTATTCCTCCTTCAGTGGGTGAGGATATTGAGAGGTATATCACGCCAGATACCGCACTGATCCTGCTTGAGTCTCCTGGTTCCAACACCTTTGAACTCCAGGATATTCCCGCAGTAACGGCTGTGGCAAGGGATAAGGGTATCATCACAGCTCTTGATAACACGTGGGCCACACCTCTCTATCTCAAACCTCTTGAGCTGGGGGTGGATCTGAGCATACAGGCAGTGACAAAGTATATTGCAGGCTACTCAGATCTTCTTATGGGGGCTGTGACGGTCAATGAGAAATATGGAAAAATCTTTACAGAGTTCTATTCAACCATTGAGATGTACAGTTCTGACAGTGACGCTTATCTGGCTCTGCGCGGATTGAAGAGCCTTGCTGTCAGGTTGAAGCAGCATGAAAATTCGGCCCTGATGGTGGCATCATGGCTTGAAGAGCAGAAAGAGGTCAGCAGGGTCTTTCATCCGGCACTCCCGAGTCACCCTGAACATCACATATTCAAACGTGATTTCTCTGGCTCTTCAGGTCTGTTCGGTTTCACCTTTGTCAGAGATTACACGCAGGATGAGCTTGCGCTCTTTATAGACAGCCTTGAATTTTTCGGTCTTGGCTACAGCTGGGGGGGATACAGGAGCCTTCTTACTGCGGCGCGACAGAGGCGGGAGACCCGGTCGCGCTATCTGGGGGAGACGATCATCAGACTCAATATAGGCCTTGAAGATCCTCATGATCTGATCCTTGACCTTGAACAGGCTATGGGGAATCTGCCCTGAGGTAATCAGATGTGCAGGCCGAACTCAGGTTCATAACCCACAGTGAAACTGGTTGACGTGCTGTTGCGCATGGCTGAAAAGTGTCTGTTGTTCTTGTCAAAAGGGCACACAGGGTTCAGGCATGGCTCAAATCCGAACTTATGGTAGAACTTCGGGTCACCAAGGACAAAGAGGGTTGCTGCCTTGATCGGCTCCTGACGCAGAGCAAACCTCATAAGCTCTGAGCCTAAACCCTGGCGTTGGGAAAGAGGTGCCACTGCAAGCGGAGCCAGGTGGAGACCGCACACCTCTTTTCTGTTGTAGGCGTTTGAGAAAGCTATATAGGCAACTGCCTTATTTATATGGATGCAGACCCATTCATGGATCGGGGTGCTGTTGGCATGGAATCGCTCCACAAGCCCTGCCTCGTACGGGCTTCTGGGAAAAGCTGAACGCAGCAGGGCCAACACCTTGCCGCGATCCTCTTCAGTCGGTTTTCTTATCTTCATAATCAGCTCCAGAATCGGTTAAAGATGTTTTTGTATGTAATCAAAGGGGAGACACTTATGGATATGAAGTTTGAATCTGGGTCTCCAAAAGGAGTTGACCGCTATGGCAGCTTTATAGCCTCTTACTGGAGAGAATCTGAAAAACTGCCACTGTTCAGAAAAATCACCCAGGGATTCATGGAACTTTATATCAATATTGGAGTGATCAATTCTAAAACTGAATTTATCCAGCCCAATGGAGAGCCCCATGCCCCGGGCCTTGATATAGGACTCCTTTAATGTCCACAGATCAAAGAAAAGCGATTGCCTCTCTGTCTCAGGAGAGCGGTGAAGCTGTTCTGACTCATACTTTGAGAAAAAACGGTCTGCAATATCCAGATCAACCGCTCGACGGTAATTTTCAACATCTATCCCGATCTCACTATCAATCACCAGTGCACAGGCAGTGATGCCGCTGCTGTGAGATATGTTGAATTTTATCGGCATCTCAATACAACCAGGTTTTAAGAGCGGTTTGCCAAACCCATTCTCAACAAACTCGAAATATTCAGGATCTTCATCTGTATAAGCAGATAATACAAATCGCAACAGTGCCCGGGTTACAAGGCAGTTTAGCTGATCTTTCTCAAAAATGTATTTATCAACCTTTTGCTTTTCCGCCTTACTGATAATTGATCGATAGTGTTTCAGCAGAGAATTGCTATCAATCTTGTCAACCTGTGTATAAAAGAAATGGATCTCCTCTGATTTGAGTTCATATCTGTTCAAAAGTTACTATTCCTTTTTTTTACCCCACATTGAGCAGGTGATTTTTAGGGGTGATCATAAAATGGGCCACTTGTTCAGATAGTGAATTGATATCATTTTCAACTGACTGTAATCACATGATTTAATTTGGGGTTGAAAAAAAATTATCGGTTCAGAGTGACCGAAGTTATGACCAAGCCCCCAGAAAAAGATTGACACTATCTCTATATTAAACCATTAGAGAAAAAGATACAAAGTTTTAAAACAAATCAAAAAAGTTCAATCAGTAAAAAGGAGTTGTTTTTTTACCGATCATTAGTAAGGAGGAGTTATCTGATGTTAAGATCCAGATTGTTGAAATTTTACCTGATCTCTTGTTTAGCCGTTATTATCTCTAACGCCATCTGTCCAGAAAACTCATCTGCCGGGCAGGGGAACCTGTATGGTATCATAGGGGGTTCTGATGCAATTGCTGATAGATGGCATGGTGTTGTTGCACTTGTTGATGCTGGCCAGAGTGCCTATTTTGGTCAATTTGGAGCTGGTGCACTTATTCATCATACTGGGTTGCAACATCTGCTCAGAATGTTATGTGGAGCGGAACAGATACTCTTAAATCACCTGATGATATTGAAATTATCTCAGGAGAGTATGATCTTCTCTCCCCCTCTGTTGAACGGATCAGGGTCAAGAGGATAGTTGTTCACCCTGATTTTGACAGTAACAGCAAGCATGCAGATATTGCACTGCTTGAACTTGAATCTCCTTCACAGGATTCAACTATTTTAAGAATCTCCTCAGATATCGATACTACAGGAGAGATGGCAACTGTGGTTGGATGGGGTCTTGCAGATTTTGATAATTTTCCAAACCTTCTTCAGGAGATTGAGCTGCCCATTGTATCCCGCGAGGCTGCACAATCTGTTTACACAGAGCAGACCCTGACAGATAGCATGATCTTTGCCGGATATCTGGATAGTACAGATGGCCCATGCCAATATGATACTGGCTCTCCTCTTATTGTAAGCATAAACGGAGTTCAGCTGCTCACAGCTCTTTTCAGCTGGAATAACGGGTGTGATCAACCTGGTTACTATGGAGCCTATACGTCACTCTCTTCGCTAAGTGACTTTATCGAGACCTATGTTCCTGCTGCTGATACAGACAGGGTGCTTCCACTTATTATTTCTGGAGGTGGTCTTGATACTGTTATAGAAATTACCAATATGGGAAGTTCAACAGCTGAGTCTCTGTTAATATCAAAGAATTCAGCAGGAGAGGTGGTCTCTGAGGCAAAAGCCCTATCACTTGAACCGGATACTACAACAACATTTACCATTGGAGCCGATTTTGACCAGGTTGGTTCAATCCGTTATATGGTTCTCCATACCACCTCTGCTGAGTTGGATGTTAAAATTCACTACTCATTTAATGGAGTGGTCAGCTCAGCCTATTCAGCACTGCCTGTGACAGGCAGAGGTGATATCAATATCACCGGCATAGAGGCAGGAGAAGGTGAGTGGACTCTGATCTCTCTTGTCAATCCTCTTCTGTCAGAGAAACTTCTGGAGTTTGAGTCTGATGAAGGAGATGTCAGGACAGTTCAACTTGCTCCTGGAGAAAACGCTCTTTTTTCAATCAAGGATCTGTTTGGAGGTGTTGCAAAGCCTGATATCTCCTCTGTCACTATCCATGGAGCAGACAATATTGCAGGAGTTCAGGTTGTCAGCCAGGAGGGAGGCTCTTTTGAAGAGATGATTCTGACTGGTATAGCAGCAGCTGTTCAGGCCAAATGAGATAGCCTTCCATGTTGCACTAAACTTGAACTTTGAAAAAACATGAGACCAGGGAGATCCAATAATGAGAAGCGTGCAGAAAGATACGACCACAATTTACGTGATGCTCTTTACCATTATATTATATTCATTTTCTACTGCTGCAGCTGGGGAAGAGTGGTGGGATGTGGTTATGGAAGAGGAGGTTTCATCACCTTACTATAACTCAATACTTTACTGTGAAATTGCACCTCTGCTCCATACCATAACTCAGCAGAGCGACAGAGTAGATGTTTCCGTGATCGGAAAATCATCAGAAGGGAGAAATCTCTTCCTTGCTGTAATTGCCAATGGTGATGAGACTCAGGGGCGCTTTGGCTATTACAAGGAGATCAGAAAGCTTATGCGCACCGATCCGGCTCAGGCACAGAGACTCCTTGAGACAAAGAATATAAAAGTGCCGGTCTTTATCAACTGCAGCATCCACGGGGATGAGTATCCCGGAACTGATGCAGGGATAAGGATTATCCAGAGATTTGCCTACTATGAGAGTGAAGAGATCAAAGAGATACTTGACAATGTCATACTGCTTGTAAATGTGGTTCAAAACCCTGACGGAAGGGTACTTGGTACCAGACACAACGGTGCTGATATTGATATTAACCGAGATTTTCTTACCATATCCCAGCCTGAAACTCTTGCAACCATCAATGTTGTCAGAGAGTGGAATCCAATGGTTTTTCTTGATCTTCATGGATTTGTCACTCCCATGCTTATTGAGCCCGCTACTGCCCCTCACCTTCAGAATGCAGAGTATGATCTGTTCATCAAATGGGCCCTTCCCCAGGCTGAAGCCATGGGGGAAGAGGTGAAGCTTGAGACAGGGTATGAGATAGAGATCCCGTTCAGGGACTGGCCTCAGTACATGGCATGGGATGACTGGGCTCCATCCTACGCAGGAAGCTACGCTATTCTCTCAGGTGCATATGGACACACAATTGAGGCAGCTTATGCTGACGAAAGAGGGGTTGATGCTGACTACGCAGCAGTTATGGGTGCCCTGAAGTACATAGCAAAAAACAAGAACGCAATGCTCAACGACCAGATAGAGATCTACAGACGCGGCTTCAGTGGTGAGGAGCAGCAGCTGATATCTGATGATATTCTGAGTCAGACAGACTACGATCAGTATAACCAGCTCACCCTTGGATATTTTCCTGCTGCCTATGTTATACCATCCAAGGCTCCTTTGCAGAAGAATCCCCATGCATGTTCTGAAATGATCAACCTTCTGCTCACCCATGGTGTAGAGGTTAAGCGTTCCACTGAGACATTTACAGTTGATGGTACTCTGTATCCTGAAAATACATATATTGTGTGGATGGATCAGCCCAAACGGGCACTGGCAAATACCATCCTTGAAGATGGTGTTGATCTCTCCTCTGTTGAGGGTGGACTGGTTTTCTATTCTCAACCAACCAGCTGGAGTGTTCCTCTCTTATGGGGTGTCTCTCAGAGCGCTGTCACCTCCTCTTTTGAGGTTGAAACAGTCAATGTTTACAAGGCAGAAGATATAGCTGTAACGCTGACAACTTCAGATAATCCCATTGCAGTGGCATGGCTTCCAACAAGCCTTGATGCTTATAAGGCAACAGGAGAATTGATCTACCAGCAAGGCATATCTGTACGCAGAGCAACGTCAGAATTTACAGATGATAAGATTGAGTTCCCTGTCGGTACCTTTATAGTCACCATTGAAGATGGTATCCAGTATGCGGATCTGCTGATCAACAGATACCATCTGGATCTTTACGGTCTTCAACAGATCCCTGAAGAGAGCCTGCCATTGAAGAGACAGTCCATTGGAATCATATATAACCCAGAGCTGATATACTGCCTTGACCTGCTCAATATCGACTATAAGGTGATAACCGGCATAGAGGGGTTACAGATCACTGAGGAGGCGGGTTTTGATCTGTTGATCAACTCCGGCCTCTACTGGAGTGTAGCTCCTGACGATCCTTATGCACCCTATAAAACAGGGTTGGATGAGAACGGTCGAGCCCTGCTCAGTAAACTCTTTGCTGCTGAAAAGGATTATATAGGTTTTGCGGCTCCAGGGGTCTCTCTTCCAGTGGATGGAGGGTTTGTAAATATTGGCTGGAGTGAAGCATCAGGAAGCGATGGAATCATATCTATTGATTATGACTCTACAGAGCCTGTCGGGGCAGGATTTGCCAGTGATGCTCACGCCTATGTCAACTCTCCGATATGGTTTGCGGAGTTTGGGGAAGATGTAAGATCTGTCGCAGATATTGCATCTGGTAATTTCTTTATTTCAGGTTACTGGCCTCTATGGCAGAGATCAGGTGCAGAAAAAATGGCTGCAATCGTCCACTCTGAGACAGGTAACCAGGACACGGTACTTATCGGAATAGACCCGGTTTTCAGGTGTCATCCAAGAGACTCGTTCAAACTTGTCGCAAATGCAATATACAGCTGTCAGGAGTAGTAAGGGGTGACCTTCATCATATTCAATGATAAAAGAGTATAATAGCGGCCATGCCCTTTTATGGGCACAATGAATAACGAAAATATAAAATAACCTGAAATATTGAGTGCAGACGATCAGATCAGAAGCGACCCTGATTGCCATCTCTCTCCATATTCCAACAGAACTTAGCTACAGGAGGTCTATCCATGCACGTTGTTGATTCTGAGAGTTTAAATGCTGCTGAGTACTTTGTTGACAGAAACATCCTGGAGGGCAGAGGGGATAAGGTTGCGATTCTCTGTCAGGAGAGGAGCATCACCTATTTTCAGATAAGCCAGGGGGTGAACCGTTTTGGAAACGCCCTAAGATCCCTTGGCGTCCGCATGGAGGAGCGTGTGGCCATGCTCATGCTGGACACAGAGTTTTTCCCCATGGTTTTTTTCGGAACCATCAAGATAGGGGCTGTGCCAGTCTGCCTCAACACTCTCATGAAGCCCATGGATTACCTCTATTTTCTAAATGACAGCAGGGCCAGGGTTCTTGCAGTTGATTCAGTGCTTCTGCCTGTGGTGATGGAGGTGCGGCATGAGCTGAAATACCTGGAAACCATGATCGTTCTCAATGGTCGTGACCCTTCAGGAGAGGCAATCCCATTTGACACTCTTGTTGAGCACCACTCTGCCGAACTTGTCGCAGCAGATACATCTCCAGATGACGCATGTTTCTGGCTATACAGTTCCGGTTCAACTGGCAAGCCCAAAGGGACAGTGCATCTGCAGCATGATATGGTAGTCTCTGCCCAGACCTACGGGCAACAGGTGCTCAAGGTTCAGGAGCAGGATATCTGTTTTTCAGCTGCAAAGCTCTTTTTCGCCTATGGCCTTGGAAATGGCATGTACTTTCCATTCAGTGTCGGAGCCACATCAGTGCTGCTGCCTGATCGGCCGACCCCTGAACTGGTCTATGAGACCATTGAGCGATTCAGACCGACCCTCTTTTTCGGTGTCCCGACACTGTTCGGCTCCATGCTTGTCCGTGATGGTCTCATGAACGGGGTGCGGCTGTGCGTCTCAGCAGGTGAAGCGCTGCCAGCTGAAATTTTTCACCGCTGGCATAAGCGGTTCAACGTCAATATACTTGATGGCATAGGTTCCACAGAGATTACACATATCTTTATCTCCAATTCTGAGGATAATATCCGCCCTGGGAGTACAGGAAAACTTGTCCCGGGATATGAAGCCAGGATCGTGGATGACCAGTTTATGGATCTGCCTGTTGGTAAGGTTGGAACCCTCCTGATCAAGGGTGACAGCACAGCTGCCTGCTACTGGAACAGGCATGAAAAGACAAAAAAGACCATGCTTGGAGAGTGGATCAACACTGACGATAAGTTCTACATGGATGAAGAGGGCTTTTTCCACTATGTCGGCCGTACTAACGACATGCTCAAGGTTGGAGGGATATGGGTCTCCCCAATTGAGGTGGAGGCATGCCTCATCACCCATCCGGCTGTACTGGAATCAGCTGTTGTTCCAGGTGTAGATGGTCAGGGTCTGGTAAAGCCCTGTGCATATATTGTTCTGAACAGTGGATATGAGCCATCTTATGAGATTGAAAAAGAGATCAAGGAGTATGTCAAAAGAGAGCTTGCCCACTACAAATACCCCAGATGGATCTATTTTGTTGACGACCTGCCAAAAACAACAACAGGTAAGATCAAACGGTTCAAGTTGAAGGAGAGAGAGTTGCAGAGGGCAGGATGATTAGACTTTCATATAACCACCATGCACTGACAGAGCAGAACGAAGCATGAAAGTTGTAGAGACGCAAGATCTTGCGTCTCTACGGGGTACCCACCCGTGTGTGTCCCTACAGTTTCATATAAAAAAAAGTGAAAAATAAACATCAACCATAATATTAAGGAGAGAAAACCCTATGGATGAAAAAGAGATTGCCAGGAAAACTTCTGAAACTGCACAACTTTACTTTAATGGGGTAAAAGATGAGGATAAGCCATACAATCTATGGCGAACTTTTGATAAAGAACTTGCAAAAAAGATGTCTCTCTACATCACAGGAGAGTTCTATTCACGGGAGAAGATCCCTCACCCGACGCGTCAGCTTGTAACTATCTCAGCTCTGACCGCACTCTCAAAACCAGAGGAACTCAAACTTCACATTCATGCAGCACTGAATGTGGGATGCAGCAGCCAGGAGATTGCAGAGGTCATCTTTCAGACCAGTATCTATGCTGGTGTGCCAGCTGCCAACACAGCTCTGAAGATGCTCAAAGAGGTGCTGGAAGAGCGGGGTAGTATGTGAATGCTCATTAAGGGTCTCTGCACTCTCCAGTTCACACTTTCTTAGGCAAACGCCCCATTTTCGGGAATAGCCTCAAAAAAAGGGCCTCCTTCATTTCAAGGGTATTGAGATGAATAATTTCGACCTGTGCCAGTAGTATTTTGTATTAGGGATCAAGAGCAATAAACTTAATAATTTCAATATGGTCATATGCGGCAATGATAGAATGTCGAATTTCAAAAACATCATAATGTCAAATACTTAAGTTTTTTCAAAAAGCACTGGCACAGGTGGAAAAATGGGCTTGGTCATAACATGGGCCAATCACCCCTAAGCGGGGCATCCTTCATATGCCCCCCAAAGTAGTTGACACTTCTCATTATTAAAAGTTAGTACGCAAATATTGCGTCACGGTGAACTACCGT
>Ga0209800_10001306_pt1 | contig 27235 bp, 28 predicted proteins | sample Higcelweek8metaG_FD_187174 | JGI IMG/M metagenome (GOLD analysis project Ga0209800, IMG submission 187174) | Freshwater pond sediment microbial communities from the University of Edinburgh, under environmental carbon perturbations - High... | ecosystem: Environmental > Aquatic > Freshwater >...
TATGTGAGCGACATTGATGCGAGGGCGACCATCCGCCTCTCATTAAAAATTCTTCTAAAATCCCTTTGTGGGATGTCAAACGCTGAACTAAAGGCAGAATTCTCAAGAGCTAGTATTTCTCGGTACATCTCTGACGCCAAGAGATTCATCACAAAAAATAGCTGTTTATTTAACAACCTTCCTAATCTTCCACTCTAATGCCCCCAGCATAGCATGAGAATGCAACCCAGACTCTCCCCGGGATCCAGACCGATCAGGTTAACCCTCTCCTAATGACATGCGATTAACATTTTCAGTTAACAAATAATCGTGCATGATCGTTGAGCCTTACGCTGCCCTCCTCCAAGAAATGTCACTTTCCATTTTCTCCGTGAACAACACATCATGAGCTCCATTCAGCCGGGATTGGATCACTGCGAATGGTTTGCAGGCCCCGGCATAAGGAGCTTCCTATGCTGTCCCTCGAAGATAAAGCACTCCTCCGCCTCCCCCGCGTTTTAAGTCTTGTTGGCGTCTCCCGCTCCAGTTGGTGGGAAGGTGTCAAAACCGGCCGGTTCCCTGCCGCGGTAAAGGTCTCACCGCGCGTAACCGCGTGGAGAGCGTCAGATATCTCCGACTTGCTCGACCGCCTCGCGGGAAAAACAACAAGCTCTGCCTAGACCAGCTTTGCTACAGCGTTGAAAGAGCAAAGCCGCTTCTCATAATCTCAAAAGTTGCAACATCAACCACCGCTAACCGTTCAGGAGGGATAAAATGTCACCTCGCCCTGGAGATTTCGTACATGACATCAGGATTTCCTTAGATTTTATCAATGATCCAAGGTTCTTGCGTCTCACAAGATTAGCGAGCAAAGGTTGTATTCTCCATGTGCTTGCTCTTTGGACTTGGGTCGGTTCTCACTTCCCGAGCACCGGGCGCCTTGAGGACATTTCAGCTGAAGAAATCCTCATGATTTGCCGTTGCGGTGCAGACCAAGATGATTTTGTCGAAGTCCTTCTGAGTTGTGGCTACCTTGCTCAAGACACTGAAGGAGTCTTCTATGTGCCGAACTGGCGTACGGAACAACCCTTTGCCGCTCAGGCTGAAGAGCGGAGTAAGGCCGCTCGGCTGAAAGCCGAAAAACGCTAGAGGGTAAGGACATTCAACGAAGAGGCAAAAGAGCAATGCAATGGTATTGCCATGGCATTGCAAAGTGAATGCTCCAATACCAATTCCAATGCCTTTAAATCCCCCCCTACCCCCCCAAGGGGAGGGCAGGAAGAAAATGCGCCGGTGAATGAGATTACGAACCTCTACACCGAGATGCTGCCCGAACTGCCCCAGCCGAAAGAACTGACCGAGAAGATGCGCCGGGACCTTGAGGCGCGCTGGAAGGCCGCGCCGGAGCGCTGGAGCCTGGAGTGGTGGGGCTGGTTTTTCGCCAAGGTGCGGGAGTGCCCGTACCTGAGGGGTGAAAGCGGAGCCTGGCGCGCCAGCCTGGGCTGGCTGGTTAACCGGGGCAACCTGGACAAGGTATTGGGCGATGAATACCCGACCCGCGCCGAGATTGACGAGAAGCGCGGTGGGCCGGGGGCTGTGCGCGCAATGAGCGACGAGGAGTTCGAGCGGATGCGGGGGGAGGAAACTGCCGCGGCAACCGCGCGGGGGTAAGATAACCGGGCAGAAGCGGGTAGAAAGTTAAGAGCCGGTTAACAAATCCGAGTGAAGCGGAAAGCATAGGTAAACGAGTGTTAAGCCGGGTGGTTAAGCCTTGCATGCGGAGGAAAAATGAACGAGAAACCTGACGCGACCCTGAGCGACCTGGCCGACCATCCTTCGCGGGGTTCCCAGTCCATCGACCGGCATGTATTGGCGGAACCGAGATGTGATACGGCCTGAATCAGTGGTGCATTGGCCCTGAATGGTCTTCCTCAGCCCATGATGCTTTTGATACATTATGGGCTGAGACTATTACAGGAGCAATACCTCATGCTCCGACTTTATTGCCTAATTCTCCAGACCATTGGGAGAGCAAGCGTCCTCTCGACGGTCAGCGCAAAAACCGGGAACATCTTGGACGACAATATTCGGGCATTCCTCTGGAATGAACGGACCACAGCCCTGGCGATTTTGCCACTCACCTTGGCCACGGCTAGCTGCAAAGTCTGGCAGAGCAGGTTGTTGACGCCAACGCCATCCTCCGCCCGGATGGCGAGAACCTGCATCTCCATCCAGCTTGTGCTGCGCGCGCTAGCGGCTTTGAGCCACTCTTTCGGCGGAATGCAGCCACGAGGAGAAGCGGGCACATCCTATCCGCAGCAGCCGGCCAATGAAGGCGTCAAGCAGACGATCTTTACAGGTATGGCCAGACTGTTGGTCACAAAGCAGTATTTCTTGGCCATTCCTGTGATTTTCACCAGCAGCGCAAATTCGCAATCGGCCGTCACGGTAATGGTGACGTCGGCGAAGCGGAAGACTTCAAGGTCCTTATTCGCCTCGACCTCGAGGGAGAGATTGGAAATGGTCTTATGCATCCGCTCGGCCACATGCAATGTGGCCTGACCGAAGCACGAAGCCACGGAGCACAGCAGAAGTTCGCTCGCCATCGGCCCCTGGTCCGTGCCGCCGTATTCAGGCAGTTGGTCCGTGACCAGGCGATGCTTCCCGGCAAGCAGTTCAAAGCGCCATTCGTCAAGATGTTTGGCGGAAACAATCATTGCTGCACCTCCCGCAGTTTGTTCTCCATTATCTGGTGCTTGCGGCCGTGCATCAGAAAAGACCGCCCCAGGCGCACCCAGCCGATGCGCTGGAAGAAACGGACGTTCTGAACCTGCACAGTGGCCAGAAAACGGCGCACATCTTCGCGCGCGGCCATGGTCTCCACGGCTTTGCGCACCAGCATGGCTCCAATGTTGACCCCAGCACGGAACTCGGGCCTGACGGCGAGTCTGCCGCCGTACCACACGCCGCCCTTGTGGCGGTAGCAGCGAACCACGCCCGCCACACGGCCATGAGCCTTGGCGATGAGCTGGATGGCCTCGTCATCATGGGCATCGACGTCAGTCTCTGCAAATACCCCTTGTTCCGCGATAAAGACCTCTTCGCGCACCTTGTAGTACTCCGCGAGATCCTCGGGAGTTACGGCTTCGCAAAGCGTCACATCAGCCTCTGACAACGCTGGCTCGACCGCGACATGAGGCTTGGCGTGGGGACGCGGGCCGCCCGGCTCCAGTTCCGTGAACTGCAAGAGCGAGCAGGCGCGGCAGCGCACGCATCCTGCGGTGCTCGCCTCGGCGCGCAGCCCATGCTCTTCCAGCATGGCGCCCACCGCGCGGTACATGCGGCCAAGATACAGCGGATCCACGGGCTTGGCCTTGGCGAGGCAGGAATCGAGCAGCGGCCGCAGCGGCACCACCACGGGATAGACCCCCAAGGACGCGGCACGGCGGCAGCCGTCCAAAATCTGGTCAGGATCTTCGCCAAGGCCCAATATCACATAGGTGCTGACCTTGTTGCGGCCGAATACGGCCACTGCCTCGGCAAAGGCCTCAAAATACCGTTCCAGACTCACCTCGGCCTTGCCGGGAGTCATTCTGGCGCGCACCTTCTGGTCAAAGCTCTCCACGTGCAGCCCCACGTCGTCCACGCCCATGGCCTTGAGTTTGGCGTAGAGGGCCTTGTCGCGCAGGGGCTCGAACTGGATCTCCACCGGCAGGCCCGTGGCTTCCTTGATGGCTTGGGCACACGTGCCGAGGTACAGGGCGCCGTCGTCCGGGTTGGCGGTGGTGCCCGCGGTCAGGGTCACGTGCGTCACCTTGTCCAGCCGCTTGGCGGCCAGGGCCACCTCCACCAGCTGCTGCGGCGTCTTGGTGTGGATGGTCGCGTTGCGGTCCAGGGAGGCCCCGATGGCGCAGAAGCGGCAGCGCGTGCGCAGGCTGTTGTAGCGCACGCATTCTTGAATCACCGTCGAGGCGAGGCAATCCCGGCCGTGCAGTTGCGCGATCTTGGCATAGGAGACGCCATCCACCGTCTGGCCGGCATAAAACGCCGGACGCGGCACGGCCTGAGCGCGGCACAGCACCCTGCCTCGGCTCTCAAGACGCCAGAAGCCGCCTTCGAGAACGAACTCGTAGTAGGAGTCTTGGGCCGACTGGCTCAATGTTGGAATCATTACAGGATGGTCGTCGATGACAAAAGCTCTGGCATCGGCTGGCCCGGCGCCCCCTCTCCGCACCGCGCCAGGATCGCTCATCCTGACGCCTTGACTTTGGAGGGCAATATAGTCAGCAAGCTGCATATTCATGGCGTTCCATCCTCGGGTGTATTGCGCGGCAATGGCGGCCGGAAGGCAAGGCGCTTTGCCGGCCAGCTCTGTGCCTCTGGAAATTTATGTGGCCAGGAGGAGGCGCCACCCCTCCTGGCCGGATTGAGCAGTCTGCTAAACGCCGTAAAGTTTCTCGGCGTTTTCCCAGAAGATCTTCCGCTTCATCTCTTCGGAGATGCCGAGACCTTCAAACTTATAGTATTCGCTCCAGAAATCGCTCCAGGGTTCGTCGGAGCTGAACATGACGCGGTCTTCGCCGATGCCCTGCTTCTCAATTTCGTCGAACAGATAGCGGTTGCAGAAGCCCACGGACCAGGAGGTGTCCGTGTAGACCTTGTAGCCTTCCTTGATGAACTTCATGAATTCGGGGATGAACTTGATGTGACCGGACACGCCGCCGCCGCAGTGCACAACGTGCACCTTGACCCGCTTGCCGTAGGCGCGCACGAAGTTGATGGCGTTGCCCACGTCGGACCCGCCGCCAGGGCTGGTGTGCAGGTGGAAGATGTGGTCGTGCTGTTCGCACACGTCGATGATGCTTTCCCACATCTTCTTGGTCTCTTCGTCCCAATCGTTGGGATTCCAAGTGCCGCCGAGAAGGCAGGTGGCCTTGAGGACTTTGATGCCGGTTTCGCCAGCGAGCTTCATGGCCGCTTCATTGGCTTCCTTCATCTTGACGGAGGGGGAGAACCAGACGCCGCCGAGAATACGGGAGTCCGGCTTGGAGCAGGCTTCCAGCACAACCTCGTTGAGGCCGAAGGGCTGGGCGGGGTCGGGGATGCCGTAGTTGGACATAACGATGGCGCGGTCCACGCCAAGCTCGTCCATGATCTTGATTTTCGCGGCGCGGTCGTTGTCGCAGTAAACGGTGGGGTTCACCGGCTCGGGCAGGCCGTAATACTTGAAGCCGGGCATGAAGCCGATGTGGTTATGCACATCAAAAACCTTACGCTTCACCTTCTCACCATGAAAACGGTGCATGACTCGCTCCTTTTCTGGGTTGTTGCGCGTTAGGCCAGGGTCCGCTAAACGGTCCAGGTGGACAGGATGAGGGCGCCGGCGCGCTGGTGCTCCAGCGTGCAGTCAAGGATGTCCAGGGGATGGATGGCCTGCACGCCCTCAATGAGGTCGCTTTCGCGCATGCCGTACAGGGCGGCCATGGCGAAACGGCAGGCAACGACCTTGCCGCCTTCCTTCATGATGGTCTTGAGCTGCTTGTTCATGGCCAGGTTGCCGGCGAAACCTTCATCGCCAACCTTGGGGAAACCACGGGTGGCGGAGGCCATGAGCACGCCAGGGCCGTACAGCAGGAAGGTCACGTCGTAGCCCTTACGCACCAGGCGGGTGGCGGTGAGCATGTTGATCAAACCGACAGAGCCTTCAAAGGGCATGGTGTGCATGCAGATGAGGGCCTTGTCGCCGGGCCGGGCCTGGATGTCTTCGTAGATTTTCGGGCCGTGGTTGACGATCTCGTCGCCTTCCTGGATGGCGGGGATGGATACCATGGTCATAGCTCGCTCCTGTGTTAAGTGTTGAAAAGCATAGACATTTTTCTTTTGAGCAAGTCCTGTGCCGTAGTCTCCACCTTACGATTTAGCCACATTTTGCACACTTTTTCCCCGCCGGTGTCCGCAATCGCGCGCTGCATGGCTCCCTAAACAACAAAAGATCGCTGTTCTTCTGCGAAATTTCGCTGTTCAACGCGATTTATCGTTGTGTGCACGGCACGCGCCGCGCGCGTGGAACAGATATTGTCTGCACATCTTTCAACCAAGGCTGAGCAAATCTTTATTTTCGCCCGCGATGACAGCACATTGCTACCCTGCGAGTCTTTCCTGACGCTCGCACGGTATCGCACTTGCTTACGGTACACCGCGAGCCCGGCATGACGGTTCGCATGCAAAGAGCAAAGCCAATGAGGATTGTTATGAATTTTGATCTGGAAGGCGCTGCCGCATTGAAGGGCGCAAGGACCGAACGCCTGGCTACGCAGAGCCGCCACACGCCGCGCTGCCGCATTCTCGGCTTGGGCGGCTACCTGCCTGAGAGCGTGCTCTCCAATGATGAGCTGGGGCAAATCTTCGACCTGCCGGACGACTGGATCTTCAGCCGGACAGGAATCCGCGAACGCCGCATCATCGCGCCAGGCCAGGACACCTCGGACATGGCGCTCGTGGCGTCGCGCGCCGCCATTGCTGACGCGGGCATGGGCGCGGACAAGATCACCCACATCCTGCTGGGCAGCTGCGCGCCGGACGGACTCATCCCCAACACTGCCTGCACCCTGGAGCACAAGCTTGGCCTGTCGGGGCTCATGGCCATGGATTTCAACGTCGCCTGTTCCGGTTTTCTGTATGGCCTGTACCTGGCCCGGGCCATTTTACTGCTTGAGCCCCAGGCCAAGATCCTGCTGGTCACGGCCGAGGCCATGTCCCGTATCTGCGCCCCGCAGAGCCGCAACGTGCGCATTCTCTTTGGCGATGGCGCGGGCGCTGCGGTCATCGGTGCCGGTGAAGGCCCCGGAGCTTCAGTAGATGATGTGCTGCTTTCCTCGGACGGCACCCACGGCGAAATTTTGGCCGCCCACGGCGCAGGCAGCCGCGCGGCCTATTCCTCGCCCGGCGAACCAGTGGGCGAATTATACTTCTTGCGCATGAACGGCCGGGAGGTGTTCAAGCACGCAGTCTGCAATTTGACCGAGATCTGCCTCACAATTCTTGCCCGCAACAGATTGGCCCCGGCGGACATCGACCTCTTCGTGCCGCATCAGGCGAACCTGCGCATCATCGAGGCCGTGGGGCAACGCCTGGGAATCCCGGCTGAAAAGACCCACCTGTACATCGAGCATTGCGGCAACACCTCCGGCGCATCCATTCCGCTGGCCCTGGAGGACGCGGTGCGGCAAAAGCGCCTGCACCCCGGTGACCGCATCCTTCTGGCCAGCTTCGGCGCGGGCTTCACCTGGGGGGCGGCCCTGTTGCGCGGATAGCGGGCGGCACTGCCCTTTCTTCCATAAGACCGTCGCATTGCGGCACAACCAACGGACACCTGATGTTGCAATCCGCCATCCCCCAAGATGTTCCTTGCTCCCAATATGTGGAGCTGGGAGAGGCCTTGGCTGAACTCTACCTCCCGGATGTCGGCGTCGGCGCCTGCCCCACCGTCGTCATCCTCAACAGCAGCGCAGGCGTGTGCGACATCCGGGAGCGATATTACGCGCGCTTCTTCGCCGCCAGCGGCGTCGCCACCCTTGTCGTCGACAGCTTCGCCCCTCGCGGCATCAAGGAAACCACCACGGACCAGAGCCAGATCAACGACATGGACATGGAGCGGGACGCATACGCAGCCTTTGACTTCCTGGCCGCCGATCCGCGCTTCAATACCAGGCACATTGCGGTCATGGGCGTGTCCAAGGGCGGACTCGCCGCCCTGAACACCGCGTTGCTGGCCCGCCGCCGCTGGTTCAACCGTCCGCCGCGAGACTTCTACGCGCGTGTGGCCCTGGTGCCCCCTGCGCATATGCAGCAGCGCGACGCCCGCACCGATGGCCAGCCGCTGCTCATCCTGCTGGCGGAGAAGGACGACTACACGGGCACCGACGGCGCAGTGAATTACGCCGCACGCATGATCGCAGCCGGGAACAAGGCTGTCCGGGTGAAGGTTTATCCCGGGGCGCACCACGCCTTTGAGCGCACCGGCCCGCCGCTGTATTTGGCCCAGGCGGAAAACTACGCGCATCGTCTCTTTCTGGTGGAGGACGACGGCGCAATAACGGATGAGGACGGGCGGCGCATGAGCTTGGAGACGTTCTTCGACCGCAGAGGTGAGTACCTGACACTTGGCGGCCACGCGGGCGGCGGGACCGAGGAATTCAAGGAGTGCGTGGCCACCGACATTTTGCATTACCTGGCGGCAAACGCGGAATAGCCCCGCAGACCCGTGCAGCAGAACAGGAGAGGATGGAACCATGAGCGACAACGCGGACGCGCAGAGCAAGGCGGCGGGCCAGGAGTCGGAGGACCGTCTGGGCCGGCTCGAGGCGCTTTTGATGCAGGGAATGGCGGGCATCGCCGCCTCGGTGAACGAACTGAAGACGGGAGCAAGCCAGCCCGCTCCCGCCCCGGCGGGCATGGGCTTGGCCGACCAGAACTTCGGCCAGCGGCTCAGCATGCTGGAGGAGAGCTTCGCCCGCATGTGCATGGTGGTGGGTCGGCTCGATCAGCAGATGCAGCAGTTGCTGGACGCCGCTGAGAAGAATGACTCCTGAGGACCGCAACAAGACTGTCCGCGGCATCATCGCCGTCGATGCGCAGCGCTGCCTCGGCTGCGGTCAATGCCTGCGCTCGTGCGCCTTGGGCGCGCTGTGCGTGCGTGACGGCATCGTGAACCTCGTCCGCGACTCCTGGTGCAGGGGACAGGGGGCCTGCCTGGGCCATTGCAGCGCCGACGCCCTATCCCTGATATTGCGGCAGGCGGCGATGTTCGACGAGTCCCGTATCGTGGAATAGCCGCTGCAATGGAGCCGCGAATGCGGTGCCCGCCAGAATCTCTGCCGTCGCGCGATCCAGATGGGGCGGCGCTTATTCCGATTTGTAGATTCCGAGCTTCTTCAGCCGGGAAATGAGCGTCGTGGGGTTGATGGCGAGCAATTCGGCCGCGCCCCTTGGCCCGTAAATCTTCCAGTTCGTCATGCGCATGGCCTCACGCATGTTCTCCTTCTCCAACTCGCGCAGTTCCGCATCGGTCAAAAGCCGGTGTCCGGCCGGAGCGCCCGCCTCGGGGCCGCTCTTCTCGCCCTCGTCCCCACGAGGCCGCAACAGCTCAAGCAGCACTTGATCCGGCTGGGACGTGATGACGAGTCTCTCGATAATATTCTGCAACTCGCGGATGTTGCCGGGCCAGTCGTACTGGGTCAGCGTCTGCTGATGGATGCCGTTGAGTCGTATCTCCGGCCTGTTGAGCTTCTGAGAACTCAGCTTGATAAAATGGTTCGCCAAAAGATTAATATCGTCCTTGCGCTCCCGCAGGGGAGGAACCTCCAACGGAAAAACCTGAAGCCGGTAATAGAGATCTTCGCGGAAGTTGCCGGCCTGAATAGCCGAGATGAGATTCTGGTTCGTGGCCGAGATAATACGTACATTCACCTTGCGCATGGTGTCTTCACCCACGCGTTGGTATTCGCCCTCTTGCAGCACACGCAGCAGCTTGCTCTGCAGGTTGATGGGGATCTCGCCGATTTCATCAAGGAAGAGCGTGCCGCCGTCCGCCGCCTGGAAATACCCGATGCGGCTTTTGACCGCGCCGGTGAACGCCCCGCGCGCATGGCCAAAGAACTCGCTTTCGAACAGCTCCCGCGGAATGGCGGAGCAGTTGATCTTGATCATGGGCTTGTTGCAGCGGGCGCTGTGATTGTGGATCTCGCGCGCGATCATCTCTTTTCCGGTGCCGGACTCGCCGTAGACCAGCACGTTGGCGTCCGTGGGACCGACCATGCGGATGAGCTTGCGGATCTGCTCAATGCCCGCGCTTTGTCCGATGATGCCCCGGAACGACTGTGCCTCGTTGATTTCCTCGCGCAGGTAGGCGTTCTCCAGCTCAATCTGCTGCTTAAGCCGGGTAATGGTTTCAAAGGCCCGCGCGTTGGCGATGGCGTACGCCAGGTGGTCCGCCACCATGCGCAGCATGTCGAGCCCGCCTTGCTCAAGCTGGTCGCGCGTGAAGACGGAAAGGACGCCGAGGACTTCGTCGTGACAGATGAGCGGCTGCCCGGCGAAGCTCGCTATGCGCTCCTCGCGCATCCAATCGGGTGCGCTCACCCACGGGGCGGCCGGATCCACATTGATGATTTCGACGGGTTTGCCCTCTTTGGCGATTACCCCGACCTTGCCAATGCCGAGCGGAAAACGGCTGAAGGTGCCGCCGAGATAGTCCCAGGTGACGTTGCCGTGCAGGGAGCTTCCCGCGCTGGCCATAAGGTGAAGGCACTGTTCCTTGCCTTCACACCGGGAGGCGAAACGGCATTGGGGACAGCGGTCGCTGGGCTCGAGGAGCCAGATGCGGACGAGCGCGACGCCGGACGCGGCCTCCAGATTTTTCACGGCAAGGTTGAGCACCACGCTGACGGAATGGTGCTGGGCCATTTCAAGAAGCAGACGCTTGACGCTCACAAAGCCGAATAGGGCCATATTCTTGCTCCCAGAGGTGCGGGGGGCGCAGCCCACAAAGCGCCGCAGCCACGTTCTGTACCTATACCGCCTATGAACCCCTCATGACAAAATATCTGCAGGACGCAGCAAACGTCAACGCCGCACTTCACCCATACTCTTGAGCACGGAGAGGACGCGACGGCGCAGTTCATTGGTCCGCACAGCGGTGCGCTCCCGCGGGCGCGGCATGTCGACACTGATGACCTCCAGCACGCGGGTCGGAGCCTGGGAAATGACGACGACCGTATCGCTCAGAATGACGGCCTCTTCAATGTCGTGGGTGACAAAGAGGACCGTGTCCCGCCGCCGGGTCCACAGCTCGACGAGAAAACGCTGCAGCCGCGATCTGATCTGGCAATCCAGCGCGCTGAACGGCTCGTCCATGAGCAATAATTCCGGGCCGGCCACCAAGGCTCTGGCGATGGCCGCCTTCTGCCGCATGCCGCCGGAAAGCTCGCGCGGGTATTGCGACGCGCAGCCTTCCAGCCCGAACAGCCGCAGCATGTCCATCGCCCGCTCCCAGCGCTCATGGCGCGCCATGCCCTGAAGCTCCAAGCCGAGCTCCACATTGCCGAGCGTTGTGCGCCAGGGCAGCAAAGCAAGTTCCTGGCTGACCATGCCCACCGGCCGCGGCCCCGACCCTGCAAGCTCGCCGTTGATGCGGATCTCGCCGGTCGTGGGGGCGTCCAGACCCGCGATGAGACGCAGCAAGGTGGTCTTCCCCGATCCATTGAGTCCCACGAGGGAGACGAACGAACCTGCTGGAACGTTAAGGTCCAAACCGTCAAGAATGGTCGCCGGAGCCTGCCCGTTCAGACCGGCAAAGACCTTGCGGAGAGCATGTATGGAGAGGCTGGCCGACATCATTGCCACCTGAGCAAATGCTTATAGAGACATCCCAGGGCACATTCCAGGGCCAGACCGACTAGGCCGATGCCCACCATTCCCGCCACGACCAAGTCCAGGCGCTGCAAATCGCGGGCGCTCATGATCATGTAGCCCAGGCCGTAGCCTTGGCGCACGCCCGTGAACTCCGCCGCCACCAGGGTCATCCAGCCGATGCCCAGCCCGACCTTGATGCCCGTCAGCACAGACGGCATTGCTCCGGGCAGCAGCACCTTGAGCCAGATATCCCGCCTGCCGCCGCCGAGAGTGCGCACGGCGTCGACCAGCAGCGGATCGACGCCGCGGACGCCAGAGCAGGTGCCGAGCACAATGGGAAAAAATGCGCCGAGAAAGATGAGAAACACCGCCGAGCCGAAGCCGATGCCGAACCAGACGATGGCCAAGGGAATCCAGGCCAGCGGAGGAACGGGGCGCAAGAAGTCCACCAGCGGCGAAAGCGCCCTCCGGGCGCTGGGGCTTGCGCCCAGGGCCAGCCCCAGCGGGCCGCCGAGCAAAACGGCGAGCAGAACTCCAGTGAGCACCCGGCCCAGACTATAAAGAGCGTGCAAGGGCAGCAGATTGCCTGGCGGCATCCCATTCACGCACAGTTCCGCCAAGGCTGCGCCCACCTCCAGCGGGGAGATGAGCGCGGCCTTGGGCCCCGCTCCAAGCACGCAGACAAGCTGCCATAGGCAGACCGCCGCGGCGATGGAGCACAGTGCCCGGAGCCGGTTCATTACTTTGCCTTCCCGTCCTGTGAGGAGCCAAGAATCCGCTTGGTCAACGCGACAGGGTCCTCACCCTTAATATAGCCGATGGAACCGAGGAACCGGACGTATTCCTCTTCGCCGGCGATGCTGGGAGCGCTGGTGTATGTGACGTGCCCCATGGCGTTGCGCACCACGGTCTCGTCCATGCCCGTATGCTTCACGGCTATGGCCACAGCCTCATCCGTGCGCTCGGCGATAAAGCGAATGGCGCGCTCCTGCGCGCGGATCATGCCCTGCGCCTCCTTGGGGTGCGCGCGGACAAAGTCATCGCTGGCGGCCAGCACACAGCAGGGGTGGCCCTGCCAGATGTCTGCCGAAGTATGCAGCGCGCGGCCGATGCCCATGGTCTGAGCGCGGGATGGGTACGGCTCCCAGGCCACGAAGCCGTCAATTTGGCCGGCTTGGAGCGCGGTCAGCATATCCGGCGGGGCGAGGACGATGGTCTTGACCTTCTCCGCCGCGAGATCGGACAAGGCCAAAGCTTTGCGCAGCAGCAAATCCTGCACGGAACCGTTGCCAGGTATGGCCACGGTGCGCTCCTTGTCTTCCCCTTGCACCCAGGCGGAAGAAACCACCAGCGCGGAGCCTTCCGTGTTGGCCTGGGCCAACACCTGCACCCTGGCCGCGCCGCGAGCCACGGCCAGGGTCACCGGAGCCTCGCCCACGAAGGCCGCGTCCAGCGCTCCGGCGCCAAAGGCGGTCATTATCTCCGGCCCGGAGCGGAACACGCCGACGATCTTCACGTCCACGCCCTCATCCGCGTAAAAGCCTTTGTCCATGGCCACCCACAGGGGCAGGTGGTGCAGGTCGTTCTGCAAATAGGCCATGCGCACGGGCGCGGCGGGCGCGGCTTTGCGGCCGTAGGTGTAAAAGGAAAGCCCGGCCACCGCGGCGAGAACCAGCGCCAGGGCAATGATCCGTTTCCCGGAACGAGGTTTGGGCGGCGTCAATGATGTTTCAATCATGCGTGTATTCCTCTGCATTGGTTTGGAACGTATAAGTGAATCCGGCCAGGCCTATTCCAGGCATTGACGAGGCTCGGCGAGCCAAGCCCCCTGTTGCGGGCGTTCAGCTGACCGGTGACGGGATGTTCCGCAAACCCAGCCTGGGCAAAGGCGGCGGCGGCGCGCCGGGCGGCGGCGCAGGCAGAGGTGAGCAGCAGGTATACGGGGGCCTCGTGCCGGGCGCAGGCCGCGGCCAGGGCGTCAAGCTCCGCTTCCGGCAGGTAGTCCGGCACATTGCTCAGGTAGATGAAATCATGGCGCGTGCCGCTGCGCGCCAAATGGGAGACGATGCCACAGCGCTCGCTTTCTATGTGCGGCAGCAGGCGTCGCACCCGGGCCAAGGCCGTCTCCTTGAAGAAGAAATCCACTCCGAAGCGCCGCAAAAGAGCCTGCAAAACCTGCCCGCAGGAGATCTCCAAGCCGCGCTGCGCAAAGTGGTGGCACAGTTCGGGGTAGACCTGCCCGGAAAACCACTCGCGCAATTGAGCGGGGGAGCTGGTCTGCTCAATGGCCCGCAGCAGGCACAAAAAATAGTCCAGCTGAAAGTCGGCCAGATCAACAAAGGTGATGGATTCCGGCCGGGCCAGCACCGATGCGCCTTCCAAGAGCGCCATACCCGAGCCGCCGACGAACACCGGCCGGCGGACCCGCGCGCGGAAGAGGCGCAGAGCCATGCGCACCACGGCCGTGTCCTCGTTGGGCAGGTAAAATTTGCTGCCCTCGCCCCAGGCCGGAGAGGACGCGTTCATGCCGCGCCTCCGCCCGCAAAGGCCTGGGCCGCGAAATCCCAAAGGACGCAGTCCTCGCCGCCCTGGCGCAAAGACACCCGGCGCTCGCGGCAAAAAGCGCCGATGCGCGCGACGGCGATTCCATGTCCCGCGAAATGCTTCGCAACGGCGGCGCTTTTCTCCGGGCTGACGGCCAGCAAAAATCCGTAGGACATGAAGGCCAGCAGCCAGGAGGCCAGCGCGACGCCGGGCGGGGGAACGAGAGCGTTCAGGTCGATGCAGGCCCCGATGCCTGAACCTTCGGCGAGCATCGTCGCGGTTCCGGCAATGCCCGCCATACTGACGTCTTTGCCCGCGCGCACCAGCCCCGCCTCGGCCGCCTGTGGCAGCAAATCCAGGTGCGCGGGCAGCGTGGCGTCGTCCTCCGGCAGAGTGCAGTTCCAAAAGCCCATGCCGTCAAGCCAGCGGCCATTCGTGCGAGAGGCAAGCACCAGACAATCACCGGGTTGGGCGTCAAAGCTCGTGATGAGCCGCTTGGCCCGGCCCAGGATCGCCAGCGCGACGGAGCTATCGCCCCCGGTGCGCAGCACATGCCCGCCAACCACAGGCACCCGGTAGCGCTGGGCGCCGTCCTTCATGCCGCGGGCAACCTCGCGCGCAGAGTGTTCGTCCGGGGTGCCGATGACGTCCACCATGGCCAGCGGCCGCCCGCCCATGGCGTAGATGTCATTCACGTTGGCCAGTACCGCGCAGCGCCCCGCCAGGTAGGGGTTTTCGCGCACCATGCCCGCCACGATGCCCTCGGCCGCGAGAAGAAGATGCCCCTCGCCATCGGGGATGGCGGCGGCATCGTCGCCGTTTCTGATCCCGAAAGCCTCGGCCAGCCCGGTGAAGGCCTCGGCCACGGGACCAATGTGGCACTTGTTCCGGAAGACTTCGGACGCCCGCAGGACAGCGACGAGGTCTTGCAAATTCACTGTTCCGTCCATGGCTTGTCTCCTGGTACATTCTGTAGAGCCAGAATCATTCCTGACAAGGTATCCAGGCCGCTTGTGTGCCCAAGCCCGGCTATGGCCTCCACCTGTCCGGCCGCGCCCTCGGCGTCGCCGCGATGGATAGCGTCCAGCCAATCCGACAACGGCTGGGCTATCTGACCCACGGCGGAGCAACTGAGCAGAAAAGCGGAAAACTGCGTGGTGCGCATTCCGGCGTGAGCGGCCAGCCCCTCGCCAAACAGGCCCGGCAGGACGGCTCGCCTGCGGCTCAAGCCATGGAAACGAAGAGCCGCCAGCACTCCTGCCAAAAAATCATCGCCCGCCGGGGTGAGCCCCTCGCCCATGCCAGCCAGCTCCAGCCCGGCCATGGTAAAGCTGTCCCAGTCGCAATGGGCCAGGGCGGCTGCCAGACGCGCTCCCTGAGCCCATTCCCGCCGGTCCAGGTAGCCGGGCAAGCACCCCGCCAATTGCCCGGGGGACTCGTCCTCCGCGTTCTCGCCGCAGCGGCTCAGCATGGCGTGAAAGCCGCCGCGCGGCGGCAGGCTGGAAACTGCTTCCAGCGTCGCGGCCAGAGCCAGGCGGCGGCGCACCGTGCGGGCCATGGGCCGCGACTGCGTCATCGGCTCGAACTCGGCGAAGTCCCGGAAGCCGACAAGCTGCCGCCCTTCGGCGAACAGCCCCTTGGCGGTCACGGTCAGCTTCTGCCCTGGCGAAAGAAACGGCGGGAACCCGCTCCACAGTATGTTGTAGGGGTGGGCCGGCAACTCCGGGTTCCCAAGCGTCAGGTAGACCCCGTCTTCCGTCAGCAGATGGGCCGAGCGCTCGAATACGGCACTGATTTGGCCGCGCCGGCCCAAGCGCCCAGGCTTGAGCACGGCGCAGCCGAGGCTCCCCGTGACAACGTTGCGTCTCATGGCGTGACAGACTCCAAGAGCAGCGCCTCCAGGCCGGACAGCTCGATGCTTGCGCCAAGCTCCTTGATGGCCTGGGCGAAGCTGCCCTGGCAAAAGGGGCACATGGTCACCAGCATGTCTGCGCCGGTGGCGATGGCCTCGTTCACCCTGTCGCGCGCTATCTCCGCCGCCATTTGCGGGTAGTTGGCTTTCACGCCGCCGCCGGCGCCGCAGCAGCGGGATTGCTCCCTGCTGTTTGGCATCTCCACTAGGCGCACGCCGGGAATGGCGGCCAGAATCTCCCTGGGCTCGCCAAACAAACCCTGAGAGCGCCCTACGTGGCAGGGATCGTGAAAGGTGACGGTCTTCTCCACCCGCTTTACCGGCTTGATGCGCCCCTCGCGGATAAGCCGCACATAGACCTCGGAAAAGTGCAGCACCTCCACGTCAAAGGATTTGCCGAGCTTCTTGGCCCAAACGGGATAGTCGTGCTTGAGGGTCTTGGAACAGCCGCCGCAGGGCGTCACGATCTGCCGCGCCCCCGTGCTGGCGAAGAGATCCAGATTGCGGGCGATGAGCCCCTCGGCCGTCTCCAACTGGCCCGTGCGCAGAAGCGGGCTGGCGCAGCACTGTTCCCGTCCGCCCGCATAGGCATAGGGAATGCCCAGCCGCGTAAGGATGGTGACGCCGGTCTGCAGCATGGGCGGCATGCGGTACGAGGCTGTGCACCCGCCGAAGATCAGCAGCTCGGCGGAATCCACGGGCTTGTGTTCCGGCAGCATCCACTGGGACTGCTTGGTTGCGGGCTCGCCGTACGGGTTGCCGAACTCCTCGGCCAGGGCGCGCAGCTTTTTGTGCGCGGGCATGGGGCCCAGGCCCTTTTGCACGATTTCAGAGCGGATGCCCTCCCACAAGTGCACCAGGGGAATGGCGGTCTGGCAGACACTCTGGCAGCGCTCGCAGGTTGTGCAACGGTACAGGCGGTCCACCCACTCCGGCGTCAGCTCCGCCCGGCCCTCGTAATAATCTTTCAGGAAGTAGACTTTGGCCCTGGGCGAAAAGGTCTCGAACCCGCCACCGAACGGATAGGTGGGGCAGGAAACCTTGCAGAACCCGCAACGGGCGCAGGTGTCCACCGCGTTGGTCAATTCTTTCATCGTGTATTCTTCCGGCTGCCGGAGGGCGTGACCGCTGGTGCTCATGGCATGCTCCGTTTGTCTCAAGAGGCGTTGTGGCGTGAGTAGGAGATTCTGGCCGCCACGGGGGCGATCAGGGCCGTGCCGAAGAGGATGAGCCGCGAGAGGCTGACAAAGGGCAGAAACGGCAGCCCCGGCCCCTTCAGCTTGCCCGGATTCATGAGCCCGCGCGGGTCCAGCTTCTGCTTCTGCCGCTTGGCCCGCGCGAACTTGCCCGGGCCGAAGATCTTCTCAGCCATGGCGGCGAACCACATGCCACTGGCGTAGGCCTTGCCGCCATGGCGCGCTGCCACGTGCAGGGGGATCATGGCCTTGGCCATGCGCAGCGGGTACAAGAGCGCCCCGGCGTCATCGAGAATATAGACGAGGACCGCCAGGCGGCCGCCCTTGACCGCAAAGGCCTCCAGGCCGAGCTTGTCCTTGGGCAGCGTGGCCGTAAGTTCGCGCCAGCAGGCGGAGAAGCCCTCCAGCGGAATGTAGAACTCGCCCACCAGGGCGGAGGGGCCGACTTTCTTGATGCGCATGGGGTAGAAGCGGTCCGCCCACTCCGTCTCGGCTTCCATTTCCAACAATAACTTGCCGCCGTGGGCCAAAGTGAGGCGCGAGACTTCATCTCGGGTGGCGCCTGCGCCAAGAAAGGCGAGGCTGACGAGAAAGCCGCCTTCGATGACCGGAGGATGTCCGTCGGCTTCGGCGCGCATGGCGCAGTAGCCGGAGGACTGTACACTGGCGGAATAGGGTTCAAGGACGGTTTCCGCCTCGGTTAGGAAAGAGGCCACCTTGGCCGCAGTGGGCAGCCACAAGGCGTATGGCGTCAAATGCTCCGCGGCGCGGCAGGCCAGCCGCAGGCGGGTGATGACGCCCAGGCTGCCGCAGGTCTGGTGGAACACATCCATGTCCTGGCCGGAGTAGGTCGTCACTGCGCCGTCCAGCCCGGCGACGTCGATCTCCAGCACGTTGTCACGGATGGAGGCGTAGCGCAGGCTGCCGATGCCCACCCCGCCCATGGCGAACCAGCCGCCAACTGTCGAGGACGGCGCGCTGGTCGGGCAAACGCGGTTGTCGAGCCCGTGCGGGGCCAAGTCTTTGGAGAGCTGCTCCCACACGACGCCCGGCTCCACGTCCACCGTGGCGTTCGCCGCATCGACGGACAGCACACTGTTCATGTTGCTCAAATCGAGCACCAGCCCCCCCTTGCTGGGGATGGCGCCGCCATAGCCGGAGGTGGCCTGTCCGCGCGGGGTCACGGGGATGCCGCGTTTGCCCGCCAGCAGCAGGGCCTGCTGCACGTCCCCGACGCTGCGGGCCGCCACCACGACGGATGGCCGGTGCTTGATGAGCGCCATGAGCACGCCGGGCATCTCACCCAGGTCATGGTCATAGGAGCGCAGGATCTGCGGGTCGAAGGTGACGCGTTCGCCAAGGGCCTGCGCGTATTCTTCCTGGTATGTCATGGCGGTTCTCCTGGGCCTGGCGGCGTTGTGCGCGCCGCCAGGCCGTTTGCCTATGGAATCCATTGAGCGCAATCAGTCGGGCGGAATCAGATGTCTCCCTGGATCACCGCCAGGGCGGCGCGGGCCGCCTGCGCGTTGGTCGGGTACAGGAACACGCCGTTCTGGTGCAGAATCTTCTCCTGCTCGCTTAAAACCTGCGGGTCCGCATCCGTGCCGCACACATGGACGATGATCACCGGGCCGCCGTCGGCCAGCTCCTGCCGGTTCTTGTAGATAGCCTCGGAGAGCTCCATGGCGGGGTTGCGGTTGGCGCCGTAGCCCAGCACCAGGTCGAGCAGAACGACCTTCACGCTCGGGTCGGCCATGTCCTCGGCCAGGCGCTCCAGGCGCAGGCCAAGGTCGATGATGGGATGCGGGCGGCCCTGGGTGAACTCGTCCTCCCCCAGGTCGACGCAGCAGTGGGCCGCGCCCTTGGCGGGGTAATGCAGCTTGAGGTCCTTGCGCAGGGCCACGTTGGATTCGATGTCGATGGAGTCCTTGAGGATGAAGAGCGTCTCGTAGCAGAGGGTGCCGCCGCTATACAGGCCGCGCAGGTACTTGCGCGCCGGGGCGAGGCTCTTGACCCGCTTGCGCAGAGTGCGCGGAATCTCGAGCTCCGGGATCTTCTGGCCCATGGCGGCGAAGGCCGCCTCCTCCAGGGTGCCCACAAGCGTCATGCCCGCGTATTCCGGGCCGGAGTTGTCGCCGCCGAGCAGACAGGCCACGATCTCCAGGCCGCTGGCCTTGGCCTCGTCCAGCACGCGGGTCATCACCTCGGGCGCGCCCGGCTTGGAGAGCAGGATGAGGCGCTTGGTGGCGGGGTCTTTGGCCAGGGTGCGGATGGCCTGGCACATCATGATGCCCCCGATTTCCTGCCGCAGGTCGCGGCCGCCCACGCCGATGGCGTGGGAAACGCCGCCGCCGAAGCGGTCGATGAGGCAGGTGACCTCCTGAATGCCGGTGCCGGAGGCCGCGGCCAGGCCGATGTCGCCCCGGCGCACCACGTTGGCCAGGGCCAGGGCCACGCCGTTGATGATGGCCGTGCCGCAGTCTGGACCCATGAGCAGCAGGCCCTTGTCCACGGCGCGCTGCTTGAGCTCGGCCTCATCCTCCATGGAAATGTTGTCGGAAAACAGCATGACGTTGAGCCCCTGCTCCAGGGCGGCGGCCACGTCGAGCTTGGCGAACTGGCCCGGCAGGGAGATCATGGCGAAGTTGGCGTCGGGCAGGCGGCTGGCCGCCTCCTCCAAAGACTTGGGCTTCTCCTGCGTGGTCTCGCCGGTGGCGACGGTCTTGAGCCTGTTGTCCACTTCGGCCAGGGCGGCCTCAATGGCCGCGCCGCTTTCCGCCTCGATGCAGATGACCAGGTCGTTCGGCGTGGCCGCGGCCACGGTGTCATCCATGAGCCCAAGGTCGGTGAGCACCTTCTTGTTGCTGTCCGTTCCCAGCAGCGCCAAGACCTTTTTCACTCCCGGCAATTCCGCCGCCTGGCGGGAGATCTGCATCAAGCGGACAGAGTCCTGATATTGATTTTTGCGAACAGTAGCTTGCAATTGCATGGCTGCCTCGATGTCTGCGGTTGTCTGAACCGGCTATTTCACGATCCGCGTGCAGTTGGTGGACTGCTGCATGGCCGCGACGATATTTTCCTGGGAGGTGATGATGACCTCGGTGCCGCCCTTCTCCACGTACTCGATGGCGCTCTGGATCTTGGGGCCCATGCTGCCGGCCGGGAACTGGCCCTCGGCCAGGTACTTTTTGGCGTCGGCCACGGGCATCACGTCCACGGCGCGCTGGGTCGGCTTGCCGTAGTCCAGGCACACCTTGTCCACGCCGGTGAGGATGATGAACAGCTCGGCGCCGAGGTTGTAGGCGAGCAGCGCGGCCGTGGCGTCCTTGTCGATGACGCCGTCGGTGCCGACCACGCAGTCGGTGAGGTAGTTCACGGGAATGCCGCCGCCGCCGCAGGCGATGACCACGGTGTCGTTCTCGGCCAGGAACTTGATGGTGCTGAGTTCCAGCACCTTGCGCGGCTGTGGGGAGCACACGACCCGGCGCCAGCCGCGTCCCGCGTCCTCAATTATGTGCCAGCCCTCTTCGTCGCGGTACCGTTCCGCGTCTTCCTTGGTGTAGAAGGGGCCGATGGGCTTGGTGGGATTGGCGAAGGCCGGGTCGTTGGGGTTCACTACAACCTGGGTCAGCACCGTGGCGACCTCGCGCTGCATGCGATCTTCTTCCAGCACGGTGCGCATGCTGATTTCAAGCATGTGGCCGAGCAGGCCCTGGGACGAGGCCACGGCCACGTCCAGAGGCGGCACGGGGATGATGTCGCGCGCTTTTTCAAACTGGATGAGCAAGTTGCCCACCTGGGGGCCGTTGCCGTGGACGAGAATGAGCTGGTAGCCCTTGTGCAGAATGGCCAGCATTTGCCGGCAGGCGGCCTTGGCCTTTTCCAACTGGGTGGTGAAGGAGCCGTCGTCGCCGGCGTCCAAAATGGCGTTGCCGCCAAAGGCGACCACTGCGATTGGTTTCGTCATCGTCTCATCTCCTCTTTCGTACCGGTGGGGGGGATGGGCTCAGCACAGGCCCGGCATGGCGGCCAGGGCCTTGTGGAACGCGGCCATGGGCGCGCGGGCGATGCCCGTGCCGATTTGCCCCACGCCGGAGGCCTTGTGCAGCACGCCGGTATCGATGATTGGCGTGAGGCCCAGGCGCACCACCTTGCGGATGTCGACGCCGAGCGGCGCGGGGGTGAAGTCCACGGCGCCCGGCGCAAAGGCGGGGTTGGCCCCGGCGCAGATGGTGCGCATGGCCGCCATGGACTGCCGGGAATGCTGCATGGAGCCGCCCACGAAGGAGCTGATGCTCGGGGCCGCGCCGATGATCATGCCGCCAAGGCCCATGGTCTCCACGATGGCGCTGTCGCCGATGTCTCCTGCCGCGTCCTGCGGCCCATAGCCGGAGTAGTAGATGGCCTCGTCCATGGGCGCGGTGGGGGCGATGAACCACTGGTCCTTGATGCCGCCCACGCGCAGGGCGAAGTTGACGCCGTTGCGGCTCATGGCCGTGACCACTGTGGAGTTGGGGATGCCGTGAGCTGCGTCGGCCGCGGCCTTGCAGGCGGTCAGCGTCAGACTCAGGAAGGAGTGGTTGTTCTGGGAGATGAATTCGATGATGCGGGCGACGGTGCTGCGTTCGATGCTGGTGGCCAGCAGCATGGGCACCAGTTGGCGCAGCAGCAGCAGCGTGCAGGCGGCGCTGCGGGCGTGCACCTCGTCGCCCATGCTTGTGCCTTCTGCGATGATCTTGAAGATGTCCACACCCTCGTCCCTGGTGCGAAGCGCCGCGCGCAGGCTTGGGGCAAAGACGTCACGCATCCAGCGCAGGCGTTCGATGGTGCCCTCGTTGTAGGTGCCCATCCAGATGACATTGCCCTTGCCCTCGTTGAAGGTGGACCAGGACTTGTTGCCGTAGGTCACGTTCTCGGTGACGACGACCTGCATGGAGGGGGAGATGATGCCGCACATGGCGCCCACGCTGCCAAGCTCGTAATTGGGGCGCAGCTTGATGTCGCCACTTTTGAGCTTCGCCTCGAGCCCGGCGCGGTCGGCGACCCACCCTTCGAGTATGGCCGCCGCTTCCACGGCGCGCTGCTGCGGGTCGCACATGTCGTAGAAGTCTATGGGCGGGCCGGAGTGCAGCAGATTGTTCGGCTCCATGCCGGGAATGGCCTCAATGGCGGGCTGCACGTCCACCCACAGGGGGCGGCTGTCCATCATACGGCCGATGGTTTTGGCGTTGGCTTCCTCCACCGCCGCGCCCTGAAGCCGGGCGAGCTTGTCGATAAGGGCCACATCCCCACCAGCGGGTGGCCGCCAATCCACCTGGACGACCGGGGTGCCTTGTTCGGTCAAGTCATTATAAAAGCCTTCAAGGCCGATATTGACCACACTGAGACTTTGGCTGATGTCCGTCATTGCGTGCTCACTTTTGGATGAGATTGTTGTTCGGGTCTGAGACGGAAACCACGTCCAGGGCGCGTCCGCCCGGCGGCTCTCGTCGTAGGAACTTAGACCCACGGCCAGCAGGCTATCGACATGTCGAGCAGGCCCACTGTCCATTCGATAGAATCCGCTTCTTCTTGGCCATGCGGCGCGTCGGCTGCCCTTGCGGTTGTGCGGTCGTCGACGGCTTGGCCCTGCGCAACGCTCTCTTCACCGGTATTGAGGGAGGGCTTCGAGAGTGCTGACATGGTATTTCCCTTGCTTATACGTCTGGAGACAGTTGGCGCCTTCTCCAGTTAAGCAATCGGAGTGCCATTGGCATTTATCTTTTAAATTAAGTATATTATGTTGATCAAAGAATCTAAAAAGCGCAGAAGACGCGACAAAACAACGAAATTTCGTCGGCAGACAACGAAAATCCATTATTTTTGCTGATTCTTCATGGAAAGGTTGCCTGATCAGGCTCAATGCTATGGTGATGTCGTTCCCGCGGGCGCGCCGGGGCGTTCATCATCACCCGGCCGTTCCGAGGCCAGGAAGTAGTTGCCCCAAGCGCCGTGTGCCCCCCTAATGCATGACCAGAAATCATGTTGGGCCTTGGCCTTGAATTGGCAACTATTGTCCACCTAAATGCCGTGATAGCTAGTAAGTTACTGGTATCGCTTTTGGTGTCAGGTGATCCTTTACATTCGGAAAAATCGCTGATGCTCCACGACCATCTCAATCTATTCGACTGCCGCCCTCGCCACAGCGCGCATCGACAACTGGCTGAAAGACCTCATAAACAAGTGTCACCTTAACAGAAAGACTCCAAGATTTTAGGTCGCGGACAAACTACCCCTTCCCGGCTGCCCTAAACAAAGACACCACCTTGCCACTCTCGCGTTGCACGTCCAAGTAGTCGGCCCAGGCTTGCATCATGCGACAACGCTCCGGCAGATAGTCCGCGCGGTTATAGGCGTCCCGCACGCTGTTGCCTTCGGCATGGGCAAGCTGACGCTCAATCGCGTCCCGGTTCCAGCCCTGCTCGTTCAGCAGCGTTGACGCCATCGTACGGAAGCCGTGCCCCGTCATTTCTTCCTTGGAATATCCCAGACGACGCAACGCCCCATTCACGGTATTATCGCTCATGGGGCGTTCTGTGGAGCGCTCCGAGGGGAACAGGTAGCGGCCCTCTCCTGTAAGAGGACGGAGCGCCTTCAGAACAGCTAAGGCTTGCCGGGAGAGCGGGACGAGATGCAGGGCCTTCATCTTCATCTTGGCGGCAGGGATGCGCCACTCTGCGGTGTCCTCGTCAAACTCGCTCCACTCCGCGTGGCGAAGCTCACCAGGGCGCACGAAGGTGAGAGGAGCAAGGCGCAAGGCCTGTGCCACGACCTGTGAGCCTTCATAGCCCCACAGAGCGCGCAAAAGCGGTCCAATGGCCTTGGGGGTCGGTGATACTGGAACGGTGCCTTACGGTGACAGCCCGAAGCGCTCCCCGCAACGCGGGCGTGGGGTCATTCTCCACATAATCAGCGGCAATGGCGTAGCGAAAGATCTGTCCGCAGCACTGCAAGATGCGCCGAGCCGTTTCGTGGCACTCCCGCTCCTCGATCTTCTGGACGGCGTTGAGAATGGACCTGGGGGCAACTTGCTTGATTGGCAGGGCTCCAAGCGGGGGCAACAACTCGCGCTCGAGCTGGCGCATCTTGTTGTAAGCAGTGCTTTCGGTCCAGCCGGGGCGCTTTTCCTCATACCATTCCAAGGCGACTACCCGGAAAGTCAGCGCGTCCTCTGCGGCCTTGGCCTGCTCCTCTCTGCGGACTGCGCCGGGGTCAATGCCCTGCGCACCAGCTTACGAGCGGCCTCTCTGCACTCCCGTGCATCTGCAAGAGAGATGTCGGGGTAGACGCCCAGGCTCAGCAGCTTCTCTTTGCCGCCAAAGAGGTACTTAAAGCGCCACCACTTGCCCCCATTCGGGGTAATGAGCAGATAAAGCCCTCTTTCGTCCGTAATCTTACGGGGCTTCTCAGCGGCCTTGGCGTTCTTAATCGCGGTGGCCGTAAGCTTCCCGGCCATTTTGGGGTAACTCCTGTTGCCATTTTGGGGTCAACACGCACGGTTACCTCAAAAGTTACCCCGCTGTTACCCCAGATGACAACGGACCACAAAAGACAACCCCGAACATCACATTCGGGGTTAACTGTTGAAGCTCTAAGGCTTCCTGGACTATCTGGGACTGTCTCGGATTGTCTTCTGGTACCGGGAGGGGGAATCGAACCCCCAAGGCGTTGCCACCGGTGGATTTTGAGTCCACTGCGTCTACCAATTCCGCCATCCCGGCACGTGAGCGGATTTCATAGGAGATGCCACTTCCCGTGTCAAGCCGCGCGGGGACCCGGCGGCGGACAAAACTTGGCGGCGCGGCTTGCCAGGTGGGGGCTGCCGTGCTAGCCCTGGCCTCCCCGCAATATGCCGCAAGGCGAAGAAAAAGGAACGCGCCCATGGTCGTGCCCACCGGCTCACTCGTCAACGCCGCCGCCATCATCGCCGGAAGTTTGGCCGGCATGGCCCTGCACGGACGCTTTCCCGAGCGCTTCCGCCGCATCGTGTTCCAAGGCCTGGGGCTGTGCGTGCTGCTCATCGGCCTGCAAATGGCGCTCACGGTGAAAAACCCGCTGCTGCTCATCTTCTCCATACTGCTGGGCGGGCTTTTGGGCGAGTTGCTGCGCCTGGACACGGCTTTCGAACGCCTGGGCGAACGCGCCAAGACGTGCCTGCGCTCCGGCAACCCGGACTTCACCGAGGGGCTCATCACCGCCTCGCTCATTTTCTGCATCGGCGCCATGGCCATTGTGGGCAGCTTCGACGAAGGCATCCGCGGCGACGCGACCGTGCTCTACACCAAGAGCATCCTCGACGGCTTCGCCTCCGTGGCCCTGGCTTCCACCTTCGGGTCCGGCGTGCTGTTCTCTTTTGTGCCGGTGCTGCTCTACCAGGGCGGGTTGACCATTTTCGCGGGAATGTTCCAGCAGCACTTCACGCCCATGGTCATCAGTCAGCTCACCGCCACAGGCGGGCTGCTCATCCTGGGCATAGGGCTCACCCTGCTCGACATCAAGCGCGTCAATCTTTCAAACCTGCTGCCCTCGCTGGTGCTGGCCGTGGTGCTGGCGCTCGTCTTCGGCTAGCGGGCGGTTTGCGCATCAGAAGCAAAGCACTTGACCAAGGCCCCCATGGGCACGTACTACTTTTGCTGCACGCTCAAGCATTCCCGGCAGGCAAACGCCTGCGCAGCACGCCTCCCGGCTGTGCCGTCAGTTGACATTTGCGTGCGGCAAACCGGGATATGACCACGGAAGGAGACGACCCGCATGGATGTGGAATTGGCCAAGCCCTTCGTCAAGGCCGCCATGGATGTCATCGGCACCATGGCGTTCATAACTCCCCGTGCGGGGAAGCCTTTTGTCAAGAAGAACACCATCGCCACCGGCGATGTCACCGGGCTTGTGGGTCTCACGGGCGAAGGCAAACGCGGCAGCGTCTCCATCTCCTTCCAGAAATCCTGCGCCGTGGCCATGGTCAAGAACATGCTTGGAGACGACATCCAGGACATCATGCAGGACGTGAAGGACGCGGTGGGTGAAATAACCAACATGATTTCCGGGCAGGCCCGCGCCGGGCTGGCCGAAAAAGGCTTGGTGCTCCAGGGGTCCACGCCCACCGTCATCATGGGCGACAACCACAGCATCACGCACATCGCCAAGTCCCCCATCATGGCCATTCCCTTTGAGACCGATCAGGGGAATTTCACCATCGAGTTCTGCTTCGAGTAAGCAGCCCGCCCCCCACAAGCGCTGAAGAGGACTGTAGAATGGCCACGTTGGATGGGTTCCGCACCAAGGATTTCCTCGATCAGATCACCATCCTGAACGACATCGCCGGGAGCAAGGACCCTGCCCTGTTGCCCGCGCTGATCGATCTGTTCGAGCGCCCCACCGGCGATACCGGCGTGGACTACATGGTCGTGGGCGCGCTCAACGCGGTGCTTGGCACCAGCGAGTCCGCCGTGGACCTGGGCCTGACCAGCAGCCACGAATCCTTCCGCACCCTGTGCATCCGCACCGCCGGAGAGTACGCCTTCACCAGCGCGGCCGAACCCCTCGCGCGCATGGCGGTGGAAGAGACCGACCCCGATCTTCTTGTGGAAATCCTGGCCTCCCTGGCCAAAATCCGCCCTGCTGGCGGCGCCGCGGTGTTCCGTAATTTTCTGAACCACTCCGACCCCATGCTCGCGGCCATGGCCATGGAGATGGCCGGCGTCTACGCCGACCCCCTGGCCCTGCCCGCGCTTATGGACACGGTCCAGGCCGCCGGTTCGGACGACCTCTACGAAACCTGCGACATCACCACTTGGAAGGCCATCGACGCCCTGGCGGCCATCGCCACGCCGGAGAGCCTCGCCTTTCTCGTGGGCTGCGTGCACCACAAAAACCCCACGGCCCGGCGCATCATCACCGACGCCCTGGTGCGCCTGGGCGAAGCCGCCCTGCCGTACCTGGAGCCCGTGTACACAAACGGCGGCACCGACGACCGCATCCTGGCCTGCAACATCGCCGGGTTCATCGGCCAGCGCAAAGGGGCCGACGCCCTGGTGCGCGCCTTCGACTCCGGCCATTTCACCGACCCCAACGTGCGCTACGCGGCCTTCGAGGCCCTGGGGCGCATCGGCACCCTGAAAGGCCTGGTGTGCTTGGTTGACGGCCTGGAAGAGAA
>Ga0209800_10001307_pt1 | contig 27173 bp, 18 predicted proteins | sample Higcelweek8metaG_FD_187174 | JGI IMG/M metagenome (GOLD analysis project Ga0209800, IMG submission 187174) | Freshwater pond sediment microbial communities from the University of Edinburgh, under environmental carbon perturbations - High... | ecosystem: Environmental > Aquatic > Freshwater >...
TTTTTGCTTATGAACGTTGTGGTATCATTTTCAAGTTCAATACAGGTCAGGCCGGTTTTTTCAGGACTGGTATTGACAAATGTATTGTTTTCTATAAAGAGATTAGTGGCAGCCTCTGATTCTGATACTGTATCACGGGTGCTGCATGCAATAATTCCAGATTTGTCAGGGTTGACAATACAGTTATTTACCACCGCATGACCCGTTCCATTGACAGAGATTCCGCAAATGCATTTTTCAATCCGGTTTTCCTCAATGCAGCTTGACACGCCGGACGCGATTCTGATACCGCTCCCGCGACAGTTTCTTATCAGATTGCAGTGTACCTGAGTGTCACTGCATTTGACAAGTATTCCGTCAGATGAGCAATCTATAACAGTGTTGTATTCGACAATATGTCCGTAAAGTGTTGATCCTGCATTTTCACTTCCGGCAATTATCGCATGCGAGTATCCGGAAAATGAATTTTTTCGCAGAAGATGGTGCTTGATCGGGGAACTTACCCCTTTGTCACCATCAGAGACCATTAACGCAACTGATGTCCCGGACTGTGCTCTGACAGACTCAGACCTTGTAAATTGACAGTTCTCAACAATATTGCATTCCGCTCCGGAACCGCCGAAATATAATGTGCATGTTTCCTTCTGTGAAGTACCGCAATCAATAAATCTGATGTTTTCAAATCTGTTTCTCTGACAGGCTCCGATAACTGAAATCGCGCCATGCGGTGAGTCTTTAAAGGTGATTCCTGAAATTATCAGATCACTTGTATCATAAAGAAACCAGCAGCCTTTAATGATTTCGACATCTGCATTATCATCAGAAATGATTTTTATTGGTTTGTCAATTGTACCGCTGATCTGTATGGTGACATCTCCATCATATAAGCCATTCATCAGAACAATAGTCTGACCTGCTTCAACCTTTTCCATTGCACTTTCGATACTGCAGAAAGGCTGTTCGAATGTTCCATCCCCATCGGCAACTTCCGGTGAGACCCAAAAAAAATTCTGATCATCTCTATCGATCATTGTAGCCCTTTAAAAATCAATGTATTAAATACTATTCTTTTTTGGATGTGCTGTCGTCATTTTTATGAGAGCTTTCATCTTTTTTACTCATGAATTTTGAGATCTTGTTAATGAGGCCCGGTGCTGATGCAAGTATTTTACCTAAGACCGGATCGGATGGCGTCAGAGGGTGAACCTCTATATGGTCACCGCGAACTGAAATAAAGGCAATAGGTGTTATATTGATGCCTCCACCAGTACCACTGCCTTCGAGATTTTTACTGTTTTCGGCGCCGCCTGCTGCAAATCCGATTGATACGCGTGAAACCGGAATCAGGGTTACTTCCCCGGCAGTTATGGGTTCTCCAAAAATCGTCTCGGTTTTTGCTATGTACTTTATCTGATCAAGTGCAGTTTTTATAACATCAGAAAGTGACATTGTAATCCTCTCGCTTCAAAGGAATTTCAGTTCCTCATAAAATAATAGTATAACTGAATGGAGTCGAGAGAAACTTTCAGTCATTTGATTATAAAAAATTCAGGCTTGCAAATTGCTTTGCACTATTAGCAGGGAGGATTTTTATGGCAGGAAGATTTGGTTTTCTATTAATATTGTCTGGATTTGCTGTGTTTACTTTTGGCGGTAAGCCGGGGATAATAATCTCTGAACTCTACCGTGATCCGCCTGGCAGTGAAACAAGCATTGGCGGAGGAATAACTAATGAGTTTGTCGAGATAATGAATATCAGCCGCGATACAGTTGATCTAAGTAATCTGTGGTTGACTGATGGAAGTGAGTGCGATTCAGTGGTACAGTGGTCAAATCCTATTGCAGGATATGATTCCTGCGTATATGGGCCATTTTTTCTGAGGCCGTCGCAGTGCGCCCTGATACTTGACAGAGACTATACTGCGGCAATTAATGCTGACCGCTCATCAGCTTTGAGAATGGCACCGGGTACGCTTCTATTGACAGTAAGTGATAATGACCTTGGTAACGGGTTACAGTCCGATGATGGCCTGATGTTATATAAGGGAACTTCAAAACATATTGACACTATTATTTCACTTGCCGCTGATACAGAGTGGAAAGGGAAAACCATACCCAATGAGAAGCTGCGTTTATCTGAATTATCGGACATTGAGGGAGTTTCAATTGTGCCGGTTTCTTTTCTTTTTGACATACCGCGATATTCATTTTGCGAAAATGTTACTACTCCGGGGTATTTTGAAAAAATTAAAAACAGCTGGTTTGCAGAATGGATAGAAAACCCGGATTGTACTGAACAAAAGAATTCATGCTATAAAATGCGATGTCTGACAACCGACACATCAGTAATTTCAAATGTAAATTGGAAGGTAAGTGCCGGTGGAACTGTTGTGACGCAGGATGTAATGAGCTTTCAAGGCGCCTTCTTTGAAACTGCATTTGAGGCCCCGCGAAACTGTGGTGACATCGTATTTACTATTGATAATAGAATAAACTATCTTGTCGGTTCTAAAAGTTATTCATCCTCGGACAGCTGCATAAAAATAACTGAAATATATCCAAAGGCAAACAGCGGAGAATGTGAATGGTTCGAATTAGTAAATAGATCTGAACTCAATTCATTTGATCTTGCTCACTGGAAGTTTGGAAACCATGAAGATACTGTTGAGTTGACTGATAGAAAAATATTGCTCTCACCCCAAGAATATGTAGTTATATGTAAAGATACAGTATCGTTTAAAAGAAAATATTCAGTTTCAGTGAAACTCATTGAGCCTCCGCGCTGGCATACACTGAATAATGCCGCAGACACGATTCTGTTGATTTCAGGAGAGAATATACAGGCAGATATGGTCAATTATGACAGTAAAAAGTTAAAAGGCTGGAACTATCAGTCACTTGTAAGACTTGACAGAGTGCAGAAACAGGGAAGCCCGACATTGTGGAAAGTAAACAGTATCCCCGCACCGGGAGTTTCAGACAACAGTATTGTGCAGATAGACAAAATGAACATAAGTCCGATACCCTTTTCTCCAAATGGTGACAATAAAAACGATGTTCTCACAATTACAATTCCTCAGATAGGACAATCTGCCACCACTGTAGAGATTTATAGCTTCGGGGGAAAGAAAATCAGGACATTCGATCAGTTGTCTGAAAGCACCTGTATATGGGATGGAAGGAAATCTGATGGAAAAGCTGCTTCAACAGGCCCCTTTTTTGTTGTAATGGAAATGACTGCTGATGGAAAGAAAATGATATTTCGAAACAAGGGAATATTATGGAGGTGAAATTCAAAGCATTCCTTCTGGTATTATTTGTCAGCATATCGGCAGAACTGCTCCGATCGCCGTTTCCATCTGGATATTCAATGGGTACACTTGGTGCAATAATCCATGATGATATTGCAGACAACACACATTTGTCAATGGTTCCTGCAATACATAATCGTTCTTTTAAATGCGGAGCTGATCTCTCTATCGTAAATTACTATGACAAAATGAATAATTTGTGCGATCGTTCTCTGTATCAGTTATCTATTGGCGGATATTACAGGTGGAAACATATCTTACTTAAATTGAATATGAGTCATTTTGATGCATTGTCAACATACTTCGAGCAGTCTGCTTCATTGTCAGGTGATTTTTATATAATTGATATTATGGCACTTGGAATAGTATTCAGCGGTCAGAGGGTTAGTATAAGGGGAGTAGAAACAGGAGCGCATTTTACCGGAGTAATGGGGGGCTCGGCAAGTATAAGACTCGCACGTGTAAATATTTCTTTTAAATGCAGAAATCTCGTTGTGAAAAAGACGCAGACTCCGGGAGTTGATCCGTCGCTGCAATTTACATGCGGGATAGAGACTCCGCTTTCGCGGATAGGTTCGCAGGGATTTCTTATTGAAATAACCCCTGATGAACAGAAGCCGTTTCGATGGATTATGGGGGAGGAGATCTGGCTCAGAAATTGGCTTGGGGCACAGATCGCGATTGCCAATAATCCGTTACAGGTCGGTCTTGGAATCGCTGTTTCAATCAGTAAAGGTCTGTTTACAGGGTCAATAGTAAATAATGAGCAGCTTGGCTGGTCGAGAGGGTTGTATCTGGGGTGGAAGAAGTAGAAGAAGGATGAGGCTGAGGTTAAGGTTAAGAAAAAGAAGGAGGATCACCGTTTGTTTTTGGACGAACGGTGATTTAGAGGTCTGGATCAATTGTTGAACTGGGTTTTTATTCTTGAGAATACTTCGTCAATGGATCCTATTCCGTCAATGTCGCGTACAAGGCTCATCGGGCGGTAGTAGGAAAGGCAGGGTTCGCTCTGATTTTTGTATGTGTCAATACGGTTCTGTATGACTTTCGGGTCTGCATCATCAGCGCGTCCTTCTATTGTTGCCCGTTTTGCAAGGCGTGTACGGATCTCATGATCTGCAACCCTGATATTTATAACATGATCAAGACTGATACTGATTTCTTTTAGCATTTTGTCAAGCGCCTCTGCCTGCGGTAAGCTTCTTGGAAAACCATCGAGAAGAAATCCGTTCTTTACATCATCCTGGCTCAGACGTTCTTTAACCATTGCAATCGTTATATCATCCGGTACAAGCTGACCCTTTTCTGTAAAGGATTTGGCTGTACGCCCAAGCTCAGTGTTATTTTTCATGTGATAGCGAAACATATCGCCTGTAGAGATGTGCGGGACAGCCAGAAGATCACGTAATTTAAAAGCCTGAGTACCTTTACCAGCACCTGGCGGGCCAAAAAGGATAACATTTTTGCCGGACATTTCAATTCTCCTGAATTAATATTAGTTAAAAAATTAAGTTTCTATGCATTGTCACACTCTTCGCATATCAAAGATATCAAATGTATAATATAATCAGTTATTCTGATAAAGTGCAGCAAACAAGTTAAATTTATTCTGAAACAAACGATAAATAAGCAGTAAATTTGAATCATTATTCCATTAGTTATTGTAACTTTGAAGGCATGGTGCTATTTTAACATAAGGAATTATTCAGAATGGATTAAATTGCAGTTGGTATATGTAAGACTTTCTGTCAAAGCCCCTTCGAAAAAATATAAAGCTGAAAAAGAAAATAATAGATAACAATTGATAGAAAGATGTACTTTTGTACATCTTAGTTACTTGAAAGGCATTAATAATGGGATTAAAAGCTCCTCTACAGAATTACAAAATCGCAGCAGTGATCAGTGGTTTCAAGCTTGAGCGAATTGAAACTATCGGGGAAATTCATTCTACCGCATATATTTTCATACACGAAAAAACCGGAGCCAGAGTTCTGCATCTGTATAATGATGATTCTAATAATCTGTTTTCCATAGCATTCAGAACTCCTGTAAGTGACAGCACCGGAGTTCCTCATATACTTGAACACTCTGTACTCTGCGGATCAAAAAAATTCCCGATGAAAGACCCGTTTCAGGAGCTCCTTAAAGGATCTCTGCAGACATTTCTCAATGCCCTTACATATCCGGACAAGACTGTATATCCGGTATCATCTCAGGTTGAAAAGGATTTCTACAATCTCGTTGATGTCTATTGCGATGCTGTGTTTAATCCTCTTTTGACAGAGAATACATTCTATCAGGAAGGGTGGCATTTTGATGTCGAGGATGTGGAAAAGGATGCAGGCATAAAGGGCATAGTCTACAATGAGATGAAAGGCGTTTTTTCTAATTTTTCAAGTCATGTTGACAGAAGGACATTAAGTGCTCTGTTTCCTGATACATCCTATTATTTTGAAAGCGGCGGTGATCCGGAGCATATTACAGACTTGACATATGAACAATTTCGCGAGTTTCACGGCAAATATTATCATCCGTCAAATTCATTTGTTTTTCTGTATGGCAATTTACCATCAGAACAGACACTTGGATTTCTTGATAGAAATTATCTTGGGAAATTTGATTATCTTAAAATTGACTCAAGAGTAAATCTGCAGTCATTGTGGAATACTCCGAAATCTATAAGTATCACTGCGCCCGGATCAAAAGAGGATGACGGGACTGCGACAGTGGCCCTTATCTGGATTTTCGGCAATTCAACAGATCCTGTAACAACCCTTGCCGGAAAAATACTTTCACATTATCTGCTTGACACCGAGAGCAGTCCGCTTAAACGGGCGCTTATTGATTCAGGGCTTGGTGAAGATCTTGATGATATATCGGGGTTCGAGACAGATCTTGTTCAGACAGTGTTTGCGGCAGGTTTGCGTAAAAGTAAAGCTGAGCTGTCAGATAAGGTAGAGAGACTGATTCTTGATACTTTACAGCAGGAAATTGACAAGGGATTTGATCAGGAACTTCTTGAGGGCTCCATTCGTCAGATTGAGTTTGGTCTGCGTGAAATTACCGGTTCACATTTTCCTTATAATCTGCGCCTTGCAGAACGCTGCTATCGTTCATGGATTTATGACGGCGATCCGCTTGCACATATTGCATTTGAGAAACCGCTGTCTGTAATTAAAGAGGCAAATGCCGAAGGCTCCGGTTTTTTTATAGATCTTGTAAAGAAAAATCTTATTGAAAACAGTCACAGGGTACTTGCTGTCATTGAAGCATCATCTGAAAAAGGCAGGCAGCTTGAACAGCAGACTGTCGAACAGGCGCACAAACTGACTGCTCTTTTTAGCCGTGCAGATAAAGAGAAATATTTTGAATTGACAAAAGAACTGCTTCAGCAGCAGATGAAGCCATCCACTCCGGAGTCCCTTGCCACATTGCCGAAACTTGAAAAATCCGATCTGCCGTCAAAGGGTATAGAGATTCCCGCCATACGGTCAGACCTTGACGAGTGCACGATGTTTACACATCCTATTTTTACATCGGGTGTGGTTTATGTTGATATCGGATTTAATTTTCAGACAGTTCCGATGAGGCTTATTCCATATCTGTCACTTTACACAGAGATGATTACAAGGTGCGCGACAAAAGGATTTTCCTATGAAGATAATGCAAAAAGAATAGCACTCGCTACAGGAGGTATTGATACATCTGTGTCATGTAAGACAAAACCTGGAAGTAATGATGATCTCTTTTTCTACGGAATAATTCATGGTAAAGCAATCGCTCAGCATTGCGATGAGATGCTTGACATAATAAAAGATCTTCTTCAGACACCTGATCTTGCCAATAAAAAGCAGCTTAAGGATATACTTCTTGAGGAACGCAACGGACTGCATGCTTCGATTGTCGGTTCAGGTCATCATTTCGCAATGTCGCACGCATCGTCTTATGTGTCATTATCACGGTATCTTGATGAAATAATGGGCGGAATATCGCAGCTTAGATTTCTTGATAATATTGTAAAGAACATGGATCTTGACACATTGATAGACGCGCTGAAGGAGATTCACAGGATCGTGATAAATAAAAACTCTGCGTTTGTTTCCATAACCGCAGATGATCCGTCAATCGTGCTGCCATCAGTGAAAAGATTTATTGCTGGGCTTCCCGCAATGAAAGTCAATGTTGAAAAATATGAAAAACCTGCTGCTCAGGTTCATAATACTTACGGGGTTGAAATAAACTCAGCAGTCAATTTTGTCTCCCGTATATGGAAAATGCCACCGTTGACACCTGATCAGTTCGGACTTCAGTATCTCATATCCCGCTATCTGTCAACAGGATATCTCTGGGATAAAGTCAGAGTTGAAGGCGGTGCTTATGGCGGAATGTCTATTTCATCACTTGCCCATCCGGTTTTTGCATGTGTATCCTATCGTGATCCCAATCTTGGCGCAACACTTGAACACTTTGAAAAAGGGATCCGCAGTATTACTGATGGAATCGGGCAGGATAAAATTGATCAGAGTATTATAGGCGCGATAGGAAAAATTGATTCACCACAGCCTCCTCACTCACGTGGTTTAGGTGAAGCAATTGATATCATGATCGGTAATACTGCTGAATTTCGTCAGAAACTTCGTGAGGTGATTCTGAGTGCAGATTCGAAAAAACTTAGTGATATTGCGACGCAGATACTTGAAACCAGAGAAAGTGTTGTATCTGTACTCGGCGGAGCGGGTGCTTTTGATATAGCTGAAGAGAATGGTCTGAAGTTCCGGAGGGAACCTCTTTTACCTTGATTTACAATAAGTTATGAAAAATTACTTAGGATGTCAGTTTACGCAATTTGCGCATTGTAAAAGAAAAGTTGCAATGTGGTAATAATTTCGTTATCTTTATGTAAGCACTGTGACACTCAATTGTAAATAGTTCAAGACTTACAAGAGGATGACTTTGTGGAAAATCAAGATGTTAAAAGAATTATAGTCGTTGATGACACCTGTTCGATCTCATTTGCCCTTGGTGAATGGCTTAGAAGTGCAGGCGCTCATGATGTTTTGACTTTTGAAGATCCGCTTGAGGCTGTTGAGGAGATCAGAAAGAACGGAACACCTGATTTTATTATTACAGATTACAACATGCCCGGAATGAATGGTGTTGAATTTCTTGAAAAGGTCGGAGATGAGGCAGAATTCAAAGGAATTATCATGACAGCGTATCCTGCGGAGGTGGTATTTAAAAATGATAAAAAGAAATATGAGATTGTTGAGAAGAGAATTGGATTTATGGAGACAATAGCAAAGAAAATTCAGAAAATTGTCAATAAGACTGATTGTTCCTGAAATCTTGATAAATAAAGTTGTTCAGATCTGAAAATTGAAAAAACGTCAACCCTCGCCCCCTAAATCCCCCGCAGGGGGACTTTTTATTCTACAAGTCCCCCTGCGGGGGATTTAGGGGGCGAGGATGTTATATCAATCAAATTTACCGATAATAAAAGACCGCTTATGTCCTTTTTTCAACACTTAATGCATGATGAATGAAGTTTTCAGCACGCGCAAATGTTGAGACAAAAGGAGTTGAAAAGTCAAGTCCGGCAGCGGTGACTTCTGCTACAGAAATTCTCTTTGTAAAGCTGTCAACTCCAAGCGGTGATGCGAATCTGGCACCGCCCCCAGTAGGCAGTACGTGATTTGTGCCGATAAAATAGTCGCCTAAAGCCACAGGTGTATATTTTCCAAGAAATATTGCGGCAGCATTAGTAATTTCAGCAACATCTTTTTTATATGATTTTGTCATAATCTGCAGATGCTCAGGGCCAAAGGCATTGGAAAAAGAGATGCTTTCGCTTCTTGATTTACATACAATAACAGCAATGGAGTGATCGGGAAGTGAATAAAAACGGTCTCTGTGAGGCGACTCTTCTATTTCGTCAAGTACAGCCGACGCGATCTTTTTTGCAAATTGTTCATCTTCTGTCAGGCATATTGCGATTTCATCACCTGAGCCGTGCTCCGCCTGAGCAAGAAGGTCATACGCGACCCATGATGGATCCACTGAATTATCGGCAATGATTACTACTTCACTTGGACCCGCAATTGAGTCAATATCCACTGTGCCATAAACCAGCCGCTTTGCGGTTGCGACAAAGCTGTTTCCGGGCCCGACTATTTTGTCAACAGCTTTAATTGTTTTTGTACCGTATGCGAGTGCTCCGACAGACTGTGCCCCGCCGATTCTGTAGATTTCCGAAATACCAAGCAATTGAAGCGCGAAGGCAATCCCGGGATCAATGTCTCCGCGTGGAGGCGTTACCGCGACAATCTCTTTAACACCTGCGACCTGTGCAGGAATTGCATTCATGAGAACAGTAGACGGGTAAATGGTTTTGCCGCCGGGTATATAAAGTGCCACTCTGTTAAGCGGAGTGATAATCTGACTTAGAGTGCCCTCATTTGTTTTGAGGGAAAATCCTGATCTGATCTGCAGCTTGTGATATGCCCTGATCCGTGATTCTGCTTCACGGATGGCAGTGGTCAGATCTTTGGGTGCTTTTTTCGCCTGAGATGCGATTTCCTTTGCTGATACACGGAGGGATTTCGATGTCAGCCTGATATTGTCAAATTTTTCAGTGTATTCGAAGAGGGCATTATCACCACTGGTGCGAATATTTTCAAGAATTGACTGCACTGTACCTGTAACGGCTTCATTTCGTGCTTGACGGGCACAGTTGACTGTCCGGATAAATTTATTTCCGGCAGCCGTTCCTGACTTGACGATTGGTATTTTCTTTTTTCCAGCCACTTTGCAACCTTTGTCTAATATTTTTAACAATGATTCTTAATTCAGTATTGATAATGAAAAATGACAGAGAATAATTATCTGATGTCAGGAAAAATATGCCCGCAGTTATTCTTCAGTGTATTCAAATTCTATTGATTCTCCGCTTGACTGCCGCTCGATCATAGGCTGGAGGTCAAGAAACGAAGTCTTTACACCGAACTCTTTTTCAAGCACTTTCCCCAGTGCCTGAACACCAGCCTTTTCAGTATGGTAATGACCTGCATAAATAACATTGATTCCTGCTTCAAGTGCTGCATGATAATTCTGATGTATGGGCTCGCCGGTTATGAAGCAATCAATTCCTTTTTCAACAGCCTCTTCGAGTTCCTCTGCTCCGCCGCCGGAAACAATGGCAACACTGCTGATAAGATCTTTACCAAAAGGCAGGACGCTGCATTCTGTGCCGAGCTTTTCGCAGAGTATGTTGACAAGAGCACTACGCTCCATCTTTGTCTGCAATACTCCTTCAAAACCGATCTCGATGCCTTTATAAAAGCCGAATTGTCTGAGTTTACTTAAAGAAATCATTTTTGCGAGCTGAATATTATTTCCGACTTCTGGATGTAAATCAAGGGGAAGGTGGGACGCATAAAGATTGAGGTCACATTCCATAAGATATTGAACATGATCATAGCTGCGGCCGCTTATGCTTTTAATTCCGCCCCAGATGATTCCGTGATGCGTAATAAGCATCTGACAATCTTCACTTACCGCGGCTTCATAGCTCCCCATGCATGCGTCAACAGCAAGACCGATTTTTTTAATTGTATCACTGCCCTGTACCTGCAATCCATTACATGAATGATCTTTAATTGCTGCAGTATTAAGCAGATTGTCAAGATAGGCAACAATGTCATCACGGCTGACATCTGAAAACTTTTTAGTATTTGTTTTTTTCATAAGCACTCATTTCCAAAAGCTCTGGTATAAAAATTGTACAAGGTGGTATCAGAGAGTTATGTTAATCCCAGGAAAGCAAGAAAATCTTTCCCGCTGCCTTTTTCTGCACGTTTATTCCATTCGGCAATTCTGGCGTAATACGCATCATCCTGAATAATTTCTATTCTCACATTCGATACTTCAGCATCAAGATGAGAGAGCCCTTTTCTTGCTGATTTACAATCAACAATCCGGTTTAAATGTACCTTTTCAGGATCGCCGTTTTCATCAAAGTCAATCATGTATGGAAAAGTTCTGCATGTCATCGGCCTATCCTGATAAACTTTACATGCAATAATATGGGATAAAAATATGCAGCGGTCACTGCGTTTTTTCAGTCCCATCGCCATTTTTCCGGTCTTCAATTGAATCCATATGCCGGACTTCGGATCATAACTCATTTCTTCATCGGAATAAAATCTGACAAAATCGGAAGCCTTCTTTCCGGTTGCTTTACAGATACGTTTTACGTCGCTGTCTGTAACCGGAACAACCGGTTCACTGCAGCATGTGCCGCAGCGCCCGCAATGTATAACTTTAAATTTTCTGTCTATAGCTGTTTTTTTCATAATCATGCAAATGCCAGTAAATAAGCTTCAATAAACATATCTATGTCGCCATCAAGGACTGCCTGTGTATTTGATGTCTCAACATCGGTACGGTGATCTTTTACCATATTGTAAGGATGAAGTACATAGGAACGGATCTGGCTGCCCCATTCAATTTTTTTCTTTTCAGCAAGTTTAGACTGCCGTTCTCTTTCATCCTCTTCCTTGTAATGCTGACGAACACGGGCTTTTAGAAGCCGCATGGCAACATCGCGGTTTTTCATCTGTGAGCGTTCATTCTGACAGCAGACAACTATATTTGTCGGGATATGAGTCATGCGCACTGCACTGTCGGTTTTATTGACATGCTGACCGCCGGCACCGCTTGAGCGGTAGGTGTCTATACGGATGTCATCGTCAGCAAGTTCGTAGTCGTCAACCTCTTCCACAATAGGATAACAATAGACAGATGAAAATGATGTATGTCTTCGTGCGTTTGCGTCAAAAGGAGAAATCCGCACAAGACGATGAACCCCGCATTCAGCTTTCAAATGTCCATACGCATATTCACCCTGCACTTCGATAGTCACGCTTTTTATCCCCGCACCTTCACCTTCCTGAACGTCAAGAACATTGAATTTGAATTTTCTGCGCTCCATCCAGCGTGTGTACAGACGAAAAAGCATACTGGCCCAGTCACACGATTCCGTACCGCCTGCACCGCTGTGAATTGTGAGGATTGCAGGTGCGCTGTCGTCCTCACCGCTTAATTTACGGATAAATTCAATATGTGTAACATCTTTTTCAAGGGAATTCGCCTGATTGACAAGTTCAACAAGTGTGGCTTCGTCGTTTTCCTCTTTAGCAAGCTCAAAAAATTGCCCGAGCTCCTCAATATCTCTGGACGCTTTCTGCCATGGTTCAATAATCCGTTTGGCTTCTTTTATTGATTTTAAAACTTTATGGGCTTCTTTAGTATCATTCCAGAAGTCATTTTCTGCGGATTTATCTTCAAGTTCTTTGACAATTGCAAGCTTCCTGTCGATGTCAAAGATACCTCCGGAGGTTATCAATACGTGTCTTTAATTCTTTTATCTGTCCCGCTTCGATGCCTTCAGACATAATTTATCTCCTGTTTAATTTTTTACTATGCTTATCAAAATAGTTTTTGGCACTGTGATTATAGATACTATTAGAAAACAGAAGGCGGATAATTTCTTCAAATGAGAAATCTGTGGATGCCTGCTCTTTTCTTTGTACCGGAAGAATATATTTATTTCACTCTTAAAACCAGCCCTTTCAGGTATTCGCCTTCTTTATGTGCAATGTTTACCGGATGATCCGATCCTGCGCCCATAGTATGAAGCACCTGAACCGGGCGTCCGGAATCTGCGGCTGCTGCAAAAACAATCTGTCTGAAAAGTTTTGTGTCAACTGCATTTGAACAGGAGAATGTAAAAATGATTCCATCAGGAGCAATTTTTTTCATTGCAACGAGATTTATATCTTTATAACCGCGGGACGCACGCTCGATCTCTCCGGGGTGTTTGGCGAATTTCGGCGGATCAAGAACAATAAGATCAAATCTGTCTGGCATTTCACGAAGGTATCTGAACACATCTGCATTGACAAGAGAAATGTTTGGGTTTGCAAAGTTAAGTTCTGCGTTTTTACGAACAGTTTCAACAGCATTTTTTGATATGTCAACACACTCCGATGACTTGACACCTGCAGCCAGTGCGTTTACAGTAAAAGCCCCGCTGTATGAGAAACAGTCACACATTGTACGGCCCGGGGCATACTGTCTGATAAGAGCGCGGTTATTGCGCTGGTCAAAGAAGAAACCTGTTTTCTGACCGCTTCCAATATCAATAGTAAATTTTACCCCGTTTTCTCTCACAATAACATGTTCAGGAAGTGTTCCGAAACGAAGACCGTCACTGTCTTCAAGTCCTTCTCTTTTGCGTGATTCAGTATCGGAGCGCTCGTAGATAAATGATGGTTTACATAAAGTTGTGAGTGTGTCAAGTATCAACGTACGAAGGCAATCCATTCCTGCAGTGAGGATCTGCACAACAAGCCCGTCTCCGAATCTGTCAACAATAAGTCCCGGGAGAAAGTCTCCTTCAGAATTGATGAGGCGGCAGGAATCCGTTATTGAATCAAGTATGTCTGTGCGCTGCATTATTGCATGTTTTATTCTGCCTGTGAGTACTGAATTGTCAAATGACATATTGCCGGATGTAAGCACTCTGACTGCTATTGCAGAAAGTTTGTTGTAATAGCCGCTCCCGATAATTTCACCCTTGGAGGAAAGTATGCGGCAGAATTCGCCGGATGCTGCCTGTGAGCTGATTCTGTCAATTGCACCTGAAAAAATCCAGGGGTGTCCCATACGGACTGCTTTTTCCTTACCGGATTTGAGTGTAATTTCGAGCATTTAGGATCCTTTCGGTTATAATAATCGGCAAATTGGCCAGATTAATAATACCAGCCAGATAAATAATGAATGAAAATAGTTTATGCAGACAAAGTTAAAACGTACATTATGAATTCAGTAAGCAATGAATTTTAATTGTCAGGTAATATCCGGGTATACAACCGTGTTCTGATTGGAGTGAAAAACGGTATCAAGATGATGTTTAATTTCATTGATACGGAATGGTTTGGGGATTATTCCAAGTACACCTTCAGCAATGAACTGATTCGTCTTTTCATTGACATTGTATCCGGAAATGAAGAATGCCTTGACTGAAGAGTTAAGATTCCTCAGCTGGGTGTATGTTTCGTATCCGTCAATACCAGGCATTATTATGTCAATCAGTGCAAGATCGATTTTGTCTGAATGAATTTCATATAGTTTGACAGCTTCATTGCCGCTTCTGCAAACAATAACATTGTAACCGAGTTTATTAAGCATTTCAGCAGCCATTTCACGAATCAATTCATTATCATCAACTACAAGTATTGTCGGTAAACCATTTGATTCACCAAGTTTAATTTCTTTGTGATGATAGAAATCCTCAGATGCTGCGGCAGGAAAGTAAATCTCGAAACTTGAACCTTTGCCGGGTTCACTTTTTACATCAATTGCACCGGCATGGCTCTTGACAATACCAAAAACAGCCGGGAGCCCCAGCCCTGTTCCGATGCCTGGTTCTTTTGTTGTAAAAAAAGGCTCGAAAATTCTGCCCAGATCATCATTACTGATACCGGTACCTGTATCTTTAATACTGACATGCAGGTATTCCCCAGGGGTGAGCTGTGAAGAATTAAGAAGTTTGAAATCATCGGAAAAAGTAATCATGTCAGTTTCAAATGTAAGAGTTCCGCCCTCCGGCATTGCATCGTTTGCATTTAATGCTACATTGAGAAATGCATTTTTTAAAAGCAGCGGGTCCCCGAATATAAAAGGGGTTTTTGCATTCAGGTTCTTTTTTATAATAACCTTTTTATCAAAGGAACTGGTAAGGAACCTTACCAATTCATCAATTATCTGGTGCATATCGAGAATAATATTCTTTATTTTACCTTTGCGTGCGTAAGCAAGGAGCTGCGTTGTCAGGTCAGAGGCAAATTGTGACGCCTTTACTATTGCATCAACATATTTTTTTCTTCTGTCGTCATCCGGCAGGGAATCAAGTAAAATATCTGCATAACCTAAAATGGCACCCAGCTTATTATTAAAATCATGGGCTATACCCCCTGCAAGCTGACCGATTGCCTGCATTTTTTCAAGTTGATAAAGCCGGTCCTGCGCATCTCGGAGCTCTGTTGTATCCCTGATTGTACTGATAACAGAGATAACCTTGCCGAGTTCATCAAATTCAGGGATCATTATCCAGTCGTAAATACGATCAGGGTTATTGAATGTAATTTCAAAATGAGTGCCTGTTCCGCTTATAATAACCTTTTCAAGTGCAGACTCGCATAATAAAAGCTTACTCTGATTGTCAATAAAAGCTGCAAGCGAATTTCCGATAATGCGGTTTATTGTGATGTTGAGACATTTTTCGAATGCCGGATTGGCATAGAGACATTTTCCGCTGTTGTCATGACGAATAATAATATCGGCAGTATTTTCTGTGAGAGTACGGAACTTACGTTCACTTTCAGATAATTTCAGTTCTGTATTTTTACGCTCATCAATTGTCAAAATCAGAAGCTCATTGAGGCTGCGCATCTGCATCGTATATTTGAATTGAACAACTGCAATTGCAATTGCCCGTTCAATTTGCGGAAGATCAGGCGGCTTTACAATATAGGCAAGTGCTCCGGCTTCAGATGCACACTCTACCTTTTCAATTCGTTCTTCGGATGAAACTACAATTATTGGAAGCGGATGAGTAATCTGCAGCCGTTTCATTACTTCTATACCATCAATATCAGGTAAACCTATATCAATAACAATAAGATCAGGAGGCTGTAATGCAATTGCATTCAATCCGTCAGTGCCGGTAGTTGAAACACCAATTATTTCATGTCCGGCTTTTTTTAAAAGGGCACTGAGATGAGTCTGCATTGTAAGGTCATCTTCAATGATATAAATTTTCAGTTTTGGTGTCATGATTAAACCTTCAAAATAATGGTTTATTACATCTATGGGGTATAGTGTAACAAAAAAAACGATTAATTGATTACTGAATATAAATTACTTTTGTTATGCAAAAAACGTATAAAAAAGGATACTTTAAATGTAATTTTAATTAATGTAAATATAATTGATAACTGTCGGATGTAATAAAAGCTTGAATTTATCAGGAATTTTATATTTATTTAATTATCTTTTAATTATACTCATTGGGAGTATAATTTCTATAAGAAAATAAATATATTGAGTTTTAAAAAAAGTTTTTAATGGCTTCAGAAAGTTTAACAGAAAGTGAGTTCTGAATATGATAAGACAGATGTTTTTTTTAATAGGAATATTTTGTTCCCTTTCTTTTGGAGAAAAAAGTATGCTTGCTGTTGGTGATGCTGCTCCGGGATTCAGTTTGAAGGATGAAGGTGGTGTAGTTTACAATCTTGAAAACTATAAAGATAAAAATTTTGTGGTATTGATTTTCTATCCCGGAGATCAGACTCCTGTCTGTACAGCACAGCTATGTGCGATCCGTGATGAGTATGCAGTGTTTTCAGATAATGGTGCTGTGGTGTTCGGTATAAATCCTGCATCCGGCAAGTCGCATAAAAAGTTCTCTGAAAAAAATAAATTTCAGTTTCCGCTTCTTATTGATGAGAAAAAGAAAGTAGCAGACTTTTATAAAGCCGGCGGGCGTATGATGAATCAGCGGACAGTATATGTCATAGGTAAAGATGGACGGATTGTATTTGCAAAGCGTGGAAAACCTGAAGTCGCAGAGATTATAGGCAGTTTTAGAAAAGACAATACTGACACATTGAATGTGGATTTACAGATGAAATAACTCCTGACAATCAAGCTGGCGGTGTTATGCGCATGCTTTACTTGTCATAGTGGTTTGAATGGAATTGAACCATACAGCAAGAACTTATTTTCATATGCGGTCACAACGATGTAGAAAGTCGTTAAACCGGCATTGACGCATAATTGAAATTAAATAGCGCGAAAAAACATGTATTATTTGCAGGAATGATATATAGGTGCTTTTTCTAATCAATTAAATTAATTTTTTACTGTTAAGATGGATCTTTACTTGATAAATGGGCGGAAAATCTCTTATTATCCATATTTTTATGAGTATATCTCTTGCAGGAAAGAGATTCACATAATATTTTAAATATATGTTAATCTGAATGGATTGATATATTATTGATTTGTAAGACTGAGTATTATTTTCAGGGTTGGGAAATCAGTATTATTCCCGGCTTATGTTAATGATGATTACAGTAAATAATAGAATTAATATTTAATTATCACCCCAGTATAGAGCGGGAGGGCGCATGAAACGTCTTATGTGTTTAGCTTTAGTCTCTGTGGTCGCTATTGGCTTTACTTTTTCAGGCTGTTCGAAAAAAGTGGTCAAAGTTGAACCGCAACCAACGGTTACACCACCACCACCACCGCCACCACCACCGCCACCACCGCCACCACCACCGCCACCACCAGTGGAAGATGTAGGCGCAATTCTTCAGCAGTTGCTGCAACCGGTTTATTTTGCGTATGATAAGTACGATTTGCAATCTGATGGAATCAGTACATTGGAACGGATTGCAAGTTTCATAAAAGATCATCCAGGGGTTCGTCTAATGGCTGAAGGGCATTGCGATGAACGCGGCTCATCAGAGTACAATATGGGTCTGGGTGAAAACCGTGCAAAAGCAGTTCGTAATTATTTGACATCTTACGGAATTTCCAGTGATCGTATTGAGACTACATCATTTGGAAAAGAACGTCCTGTAAATTTTAATTGCGGTGCAGACGATGGTTGTCATGGTAAGAATCGTCGTGTTGAGTGGAGAGTTCTCGGATATTAATTTTAAGTTTACATATCTGTAATACAGGGCCGCTTTATTGCGGCCCTTTTTTTTCCGGATAACAATTTACTTCAAAAATAGTATAAAATTTAAATTTAAAAACAGTTTGCAGCAATTGAACTGTTCACTCCCGCTTGACTGCGGAAGTTAGGTTTTTCTCTATTCAGAATCGTGAATCTGCAGTTGTCTCTTTATTAATTCTATCATAAATCGCAATTGCATCAGAAAAATTCAACCAATTGACAGGAGCTGCAACTGCGTAGGTGCTTTTTCCGCTTTTTTTTGCGAGGTACATTGTTTCATCAGATTTTTCTAATAAAATATGTGCCATAGCCTGGAAATAACGATGCGGAAGCGGGTGCGGAAATTGGGTGGCATTCAGGGTGATTGGCCTGAGTGTTACAATACCAATGCTTCCGGATAGAGTATGTACAATACCCGGGCCGTAAATCTTTTCAACTGATAACATTTTATTTATTCTGTCAGCAACCTGAACAGCTCCATCGTGTTCAGTGTCCGGAAGAGCAATTAAAAATTCATCACCGCCGAATCGTCCGATAAAATCATTAGTTCGCGTGGCTTTTTTAAATACTTTGCCAAGAATTGATAATGCCCGGTCACCTGCTGCATGGCTGGATGTATCATTAATGGATTTTAAATTGTCAAGATCAAATGATAATAACGAAACTGATGTTTTCAAATGAAAAGATGAACGCAGTTCTTTAATCAGCAGTTGTATTGTATAGCGCCTGATGTTGACATCTGTCAGCTGATCTCTTGTTGCCATATCGTAAAGTTGAGCATTCTGTATTGCCACTGCTGCCTGATTTGCAAAAATGTTAAGCATTTCCAGATCTGATTTATGAATAATGTTTTTGTCAAGATAAATAATACCCAGTATTGTTTCTCCGACACGAAGAGGTATATATGTACTGGCGTTATGATAACAGATAGTTCCACCTGCAAGAGACCTGTTGATTGTATCGACTTCATTACTGTCAAGTACATCCTCAAGAACTATTTTTCCGGCAAATTTACCAATTCCTGCATGTATACGCAGTGCCGAGTCATCCTTTACAATGGCCAGGAAGCTCTGACATGTAGTCTGCAATACATCAATACCATCTGAATGATCTGTAAAATTATCTCTGACAGTGCTGCTTTTCTGCTCTGAAGTATCTTTTATGTCCCTGTGAGGTACGACTGCGAGAAATGAATTACTGAAACCAAGCAAACCCGAGAATTGCCACAGTATTCCCTGTAGCAAATCGTCAAGAGGCTGAATTTTGTGCATTTCAGGAGTAATATCAAGGATATAATTAAGTCCCTGTCTGCTTTTATTCAGTAAGTTGACAGTGTAAGCTGCTTTAAGGCCGACATCAACCCATAGAAGTAATTTATCTGTTCCTTCACTCTTGTCATAATAACCCTGAATATTAAGGCGCTGGAGCAGATCTCTAGGAGGATTTTCACTTGCATAACCGGTCTGGAGTATAATCTGTATAGTGCTGTTTGATTTACGAATTTCGGTAACTACCTGTTCTCCCGTCATTTCAGGCATAAAATAATCAAGTAATATAAGATCTACAGTGTTTTCTTCCAGGAGTTTCAATGCATCATGTCCGTTGCCGGCACACAATACGCGATGTCCCTCATGTTCAAGAACCATTTGGGTTGCTTCAAGATATTCAACATTGTCATCAACCAGCAGAATGACTCTCCCACTGGATTTTTCTTCTTTATATTTTCGTGCCATTTTTCATATACTCCTTATATTCTTTCAGGTTATTTATAATCCTAATAGTGAAAGTGGTACCGGAACTTACCTTGCTGTCAACACTGATTGTTCCCCCGAAATCATTCGTTATTATATCATAAACAATCGAAAGACCAAGACCTGTGCCTTTTCCGTATGGTTTTGTTGTAAACATAGGACTGAAAATACTTGACAATAAATTTTCAGGTATGCCGCAGCCAGTATCTGCAACTTTTATTATAGTTGTATCAATAGTATCATTTGACATTTCAAAATTGACAGTACCGCCGTTATTTGATTCCATTGCATCTATGGAATTGGAAATAAGATTGGTAAATACCTGTGTCATTTTTGTAGGTGAACCAAGTATCGGACTGAGAGACATGTCAATAGTACTTATAACTTTACAGTTGCTGTGTTTGAGCTGATGTGATAAAAAAAGTGTAACAGTATTTAAAATATCAGTAAGATAGAAAACCTGTATTTCTGTGCCTCTTATGTCCCGTGACTGTGCTTTGATACTTTTAATAAAATCTATTGCGCGTGCAGCCGCATTTCGGGCGAGCTGGGCTGATTGTGAAAATTCTTTGACTATTTCCCGGTGATCAGGAGCTGTAACTGAGGGATCATCAATGGAATTATTATATTCATTTGCCAGTTTTTTCATGTCAATAAGGCATGCGCGCAGGGTAGCAAGAGGTGTACTGATTTCGTGAGTAATACCGGCTGTAAACTTGCCAAGTGAAGCCATTTTTTCATAGGTTCTCAACCTGTCCTGGTTGCTCTGAAGCTGCTTCACGGCTGAATTCAAATTGCCGGCGCGCTCAGTCAGTTTACTATTAATAAATTCAAGCTCTTCTGACTGCTGTTTTCCTTTATTGTCGGCCTGTTCTTTTTTAGTAAACATAATAGCAGCCCATAATGATGAGCTTAATTGAGACGGGAAAAGGGAATTAAATGTATTTTCAAGTGAACTCAATTCGAAAATTGTAAAGCCTATCTGATTTGTATTGACAAATAGAGGCTCGATAATAATAAAATTATTATTAACTGATATTTCATCCGGAAGCAGACTTGCGGATTTGAAACTGATTCCGTCAGGCGGTATTTCATAACTGGAATGTTTACAATATGCATAAATAAGCTTCGATGTTTCAATGGGATTTTCAGGGTTTTCATATAGGGAAATAAAGCATGATGTCAAACCTATTGATGGAAGTTTATTTCCAATAATCTTTAGAATATTATTCATAATTCCATTTTGAAGTAATCCGCAATTAAGGGAATTAATGGCTGAAGTCTGTTCTGCAAACATGAATAGAGCTTTAGTATATTGCGCGGCTGCAACTTCACTGATAAGGACTCTTGCCTGAAGAATACATTTTTTTGCTGTCTGCTGATCGTCTTTGTCCAGTACTGATGGAAGATTTTCTTCAAGAATACTTAATGCAAGATGCCATAATTTATAATCATCCTTACTTACAAATGTTGTATGAAGAATTCTGCCGAAGGAATGAATAAAATTATTACCTGAAAGAGATTTCAGCTGGGATATGAAGCTATCAAGAAAAACGTTTACAATAGCAGCCGGCTGAGGAAATTTTAAGAGTCTGAGCTCTTTATGTACCCTTGTTTTAAATTGCTTCAATGATAACGATTCCGTAACGGAATGAAATTTATCTGCTGTGGAATTAATTTCCGCAATCTGATCTATTGCTTGTAAACCTGATGACTGACAGCCGCAAGAATGTCTGATTTTAAGAGATGAGGCGGTTCGTATATCTCTTTCCGGAAGCGCTTTACCGTTAAAATAGTCATTGAATATTTCAATTGCTTTCCAGCTTCTCTCATAAAGTTTCAGGCTGACTGTCGTAAGCGGGGGGTTGCAGATTTCAGCATAACTGCTGTCATTGAACCCGACTACACTTATTTGATCAGGAACACTGATTTCCTGTAATTTCAATTCGTGAATGACTCCTTTTGCAAGCAGATCTGATGCACATATTATAACATCCGGACTGCTCTCTGAATTGTCAAGTAGCTGGCGGGCACTTTTACGACCGGATTCAAAGGACCATCCGCCTGGAGCTGTAATATTTGATTTGTCAACTGAAATGCCATTGTCCGACATTGCTTTCTGAAATGCCAGCAGGCGATCCTGTGCATCAAAATTATCTTCAGGTCCTCTTACGAAACCGAACCTGCGATATCCATGGTCAAGAATAAGATGATTCAATAACTCAGTCATGCCATGTTTGTTGTCAACTAACAGATTAATCATTCCGTCAATTTTAGAGCCGATATTGATCATTGGAACCTGGAAGCCGCTTTTACATAGATTTTTTAGAATATTTTTGTGCTGCATGGTATGAAGCGAACCTGTATGTAGTATCATGGCGTCAAGCCTAATGTCTTTTAAAAGATCATAAATGACTGTACCTGATTTTTCAATATGCGCAATACCGCCGCTATCGTAACTGCTGCTGAAATATATTCCCTGAAAACAGATCAGATTTATATTGTATTTTTCCGATGCATCGCGAATGCCTTTAAGTGACTGAATATATTGCCCAGACCAGATTACCGGGATTGATACCCCAATTACAGGGTTTGATGATTGAAAGAGATTTTTCACGTCTTGTCGTTCCAGTAAATAATCCGTGTTTATGTTATAAAGTCCTTATTCATTGAGAATCTGCCGACAGCATCTGTAAAACCAGTCCATGGTACCGGTTCTTCAAAGTGGTAGCAGTTGCGGCCGTTCTTTTTTGCTTCATTCATTATTTCATCTGCTTTTGCAAGTATAATCTGAACCATTGCCTGAAAGTAAATGTGAGGCACAGGGTGTGGAAAATCATCAGTTGAATTGTCAATCGGTGTAAGCGTCACACGCCGATACTGCAGGTTATCGAATGCATATACCCGGGATTATACACTTTTTCGCGATTTAATAATTCAATTATGCGGTCTGCGACATTTTTTACACCTGTTGAATCAGTCTGCGGTAAAATAATAATGAATTCATCGCCTCCGTAACGTCCGATCGAATCATTGAATCGTGTTGCCTTTTTGAGTACCTTTCCAAGTTGAGAAAGTGCGCGGTCACCGGCAGAATAGCCGGAACTGTCATTTATTTTCTTTAATCCGTCAAGATCAAGCATGATAATTGAAATAGTTGATTTTGTATGAAATGCTGTTCGCAGCTCTTTTATAAACAGTTGTATCGCATATCTGCGTACGTTGACGCCGGTTAACTGGTCACGGGTGGCAATTTCGTAAAGCTGGGCATTTTGAATTGCGACAGCCGCCTGATTCGCGAAAATATTCAGCATTTCAAGATCTGTTTCATGAATGATGTTCTTATCTATATAAATAACGCCGATATGTGTATTACCAATCTGTAAAGGAATGAGCGTGCTTTTTTCATAGTATTGAACTAAACCCTTTTGTATAGAATCATTTATATATGATATCTCATCATTTTCAAGCACATCTTCCAGCAGAACTTTACCGCTGAATCTTCCAATCCCTGCATGTATTCTCAATGCCATATCTTCCTTGACTATCGCAAGGAAACCTTCATGGGTATTTGTTGATGATACAGCAGGTTTCTGATTTGGTAAAATTGCAAGAAAGGAATTTCCGAACCCGAGTAATCCGCTGAACTGCCAGAGTATTCCCTGAAAAAGATCATCAAGCGGCTGTATTTTATGCATTTCCGGTGTAATATTGAGGATATAATTCAGTCCCTGTCTGCTTTTATTCAGTAACGATACTGTAAATGCCGATTTCAGTGCTACATCTACCCATAAAAGCAATTTCTCTGTTCCTTCGCATTTGTCGTGATAACCCTGAATATTCAATCTGCGTAAAACGTCCCGCGGCGGATTTTCACTTGAATAGCCAGTCTGAAGAATTATCTGAATATCAGTATTGAATTTTCGTATTTCAATAACGGTTTCTTCACCGGTCATTTCAGGCATAAAATAATCAAGAAGAACCAAATCAATTGTTGAATGATGAAGAATGGAGAGAGCTTCCTTTCCGCTTGATGCAGTAATGACCTGATGTCCCTCGTGTTCCAGCACAAGTCTAATTGAGTCAAGATACTCCAGGTTGTCATCAACAAGCAGAATGCAGCTTCCATTTGATTTTTCAGTCTTATATTTTCTTGCCATTTAAAAAACTCCTAAATGGATTTTAACCTTATGGTAAAAGTTGTTCCTTTTTCCACTTCACTTTCAACATCAACAGTTCCTTTGAAATCATTACATATAATATCATTGATAATAGAAAGTCCAAGACCGGTACCCTGACCATAAGGTTTAGTTGTAAAAAGCGGCACAAATATGTTTTGTAAATATTTGTCCGGAATGCCGCAGCCGTTATCACTGATTTTAAGAGTAATTATATTATTCAGGTCTTTTTTATACTCAATAATTATCTGTTTATTATCCCTGTTTTCCAGTGCGTCAATAGCATTTGTAATAAGATTGGTGATTACCTGACTCATTTTTGTCGGAGAACCCAGAATTTCCACAGGACCTGTGTCTCCGAGAACATTGATCCTGCAGTTATTGCTTCTTATGGAATGTCCGAGAAATGTAAGCACATTTTTAATAATGTCAGAAATGTTGAAGATCATCTCCTCTGAGATTTTATTATCACGTGTCTGGGCTTTAATGCTTTTAATGAAATCAAATGCATGGTTCGCAGATTTTTCTGCAAGATCAATTGATCTGAGAATGTCATCAGCAATGTTGTGATGATCCTGGGGTGTAATATCCTTGTCGTCAATCGAACTGCTGTACTCACTTAGTAAAAGATCAATCTCTTCAAGTGATGCCCTGACAGTTGCAAGCGGCGTGTTCATTTCATGAGCGATGCCTGCAGTTAATTTCCCGATTGATGCCATTTTGTCTGACATCAGAAGCATATCCTGATTAATCTCAAGTTTTTTGTACATGGTATCAAGTTCAGAAGACCGTTTGCCAAGTTCATCGTTTGATTTTTCGAGCATGTCAAGCTGAATTTTAAGCGCATTTTCCGCTTTAATTACTTTCTCCTTGAAATTTGAACCCCAGATAGCCGCACTTAACTGAACAGGAAAAAGATCATAAAAAGAACTTTCTTCAAGTCCGAACTCGAAAAGTACAAAACCTATATTTTTATCACCAAAGTGCAGAGGCTCAAGAATCAATGATTTTTGCTGACTCAGTGGCAGAAAACCTTCAGGTATAAGCTGTGATGATTTAAATCTTATGCCGCAGTCGGGAATTGTGTACCGCCCCGTGCGGCTGAATGCAAGAAGCAGAATGCTGTCTGACAGAGGAGCGCGGGGGTCTTCATAAATTGACAGATAGCATGATCCAATACCCATCCCCGGAAGATCACCAGCAAGGAGATCTAATAATTTGTCTAAATCATTGGTTGTATTGAACGCATAATTAAGCGAATTGACAATAGCGTTTCGTTCCTGGGATAAAATCAATGTCGATTTCTGAAGCTGCTCGGCTGTTTCACTGAGATGAACTCTTGCTTTGTCAATAATTGATTTGTGTAAACAGTCATCTGATACCGAAAAAAGGTCAAGAGAAACCTCCATGGCATTAAGTATGTCAAGCCACTTGAAAAGATCATAGCGACATTTAATTGACAAATATAAAAGTTTGTCAAAACATGGTAAAAACTTCTGATCTGTATTGTCAGTTATTTCAGAAATAAAACTTTCAATCAGCATGTTACACCAGGAATATGTTTTTTCAGATTGTGGAAATTTCATCGCATTATATACACGATTCCTGATTTGATCTGTAATCTGGGCAGTATCCATTGTTTTAAAAGTACTCTCATTAACGCAATGACTGTAACGAATCCCAAAAACCTTTTCTATTGCATCCGGACCCTCAGAAAGGCAACCGCATGATTGACGGATGGACAAGGTGGCGGTTACAGTATATTTATCCTCAAGCGGAATGCCGCTTTTGTGATCACAAATTGCTTTTATTGCGATTCTTCCCTGTTCAGAATAATTAATGTCAATTGAAGAAATCCCTGGAAATGATGCATTTGTAATTACATCATTATTAAATCCGATTACAGAAACCTGCTCCGGAACTTTTATTTCCATTTCATTGAGTGCATCAACAGCTCCTGCAGCCTGATCATCATTTATGCAGATTACAGCATCAATGTCATTGCCGCATTTAGACATTATATCACGGGTTGCAGAGGCAGCCATCTCCCTGTCCCATGTTCCGCTCGCACTTGTCCATTTCGGATCCGGATTGATTCCATTTTCCTTAAGTATTGATATATATGCATTAAAGCGTTCGTTAGAATCAATGTTATCAAGAGGGCCCCGAAGAAATGCGATTTTTCCCCTCCGGTGTATACTAATCAGATGATTGATAATGTTTCTGATAGAATCAGTATTGTCAGTAACAATATTTGCGATTCCCTTTACATAAGATCCAATGCTGACCATAGGTTTGGGATTAAATGAACGGCACAGGTCAAATAATGTTTTTCTGTCAGCAAAATTTTTAATCGCCGAACTGCAGATAATCAGACCGTCAACACAATCTTTACTGATAAGATCGTATACAATATTGCCGGTATCACCGCTGTTCTTACCATCCGATTTAGTAAAGGGTTGCCGGTTACTGTTTAATCCTTCAAAAATCAGCAGGTTTACCCCGTACTTTTCAGCTGAATTTCTGATTGAATGAAAAAGAACCTGCGCACTGTTTGTCCAGAAGAATGGAAACGCAACAGCAATAGTAATATCTTTTTTTCCTGATGTCTTGAACAGAAGATTAGGTCTTCTCATAAAATTATCCGATATGCACAAATATTATTTCAGAATAAATTAAGTTTTTTCAACTCTAAATTTCTCAAGATCTTAGCAATACCTTCATAACAGAATACAAAGACAATATGAATTTTTTGTTATCTCATAAAAAAATATTGCGACAACATAAACACAATTATCTAATTATTATTGCAAAAATGCCACAAGTTATGGAAATTGGAATGGGTGGTGCGAATCTGAAATAACTCAAAGTAAACAGAAAATAATTATCAATCAGGATTCCAGTTCTGCGCAGAAGAAATAATAATTGCAATAAAAGCCATCATTACAGATGCGAATAGAATCTGTTCCCTGTGGTTATACTTTCGTTTGCTGATTTTCAGAGTTCCACTTTTTGCAGCCGCCGCGGTGTCTGCATCTGAAATTGATTGAGCAGGTTTGTCTGATATTTTAATAGAATCAGGTTTAAATGGTTTTTGAACTGCAGAGTTTGTTGCATCAGCTGT
>Ga0209800_10001308_pt1 | contig 27168 bp, 20 predicted proteins | sample Higcelweek8metaG_FD_187174 | JGI IMG/M metagenome (GOLD analysis project Ga0209800, IMG submission 187174) | Freshwater pond sediment microbial communities from the University of Edinburgh, under environmental carbon perturbations - High... | ecosystem: Environmental > Aquatic > Freshwater >...
CTCGCCGCTGTATGGTGTTACGGGTGAGGTCATTGAGTTAGATGGGATGAAGTCGTACTGTCCGGGTTACACTGTGACAGGATTTTTCTGGGATTTCGGTGACGGCAATCAGACGACAGGTGCTGGTCCGTCGCATACATACAGCAGGAGCGGGGAATATGATGTCAGGCTCGGTCTGACGCTCCGTTCGCAGTCGAGCGGTGATGTTCTCAAGCGGGCTGTAATGAAGAAGATCAGGATTTTCGACTCGCGGTCTGAGATGAATACATGGGCGACTGCGCATCCCACTGCTTCGCTGGATCCGGTTGATCTCAGGCAGTATGGGAATGTGAATATTCTTGGTCAGTATGCAGCTGATGACGAGTATCTGAAGGAGGCTGTTTTCCAGGTTGAGATACTCTCGTCGAAGACGAAGATGGATCTTGCCAATCCGATTTTCAGGAGCGTGCCGGCGAAGTATTCTGTGCAGGAGATATTTTATCCAGAGACCGGGACATACAGCTATATAATTGATCAGCAGATGAGTCTCATGGCGGCTTACCCGGCATACAGCGAGATGGTGTGGCTGGGGTTCCGGGGTGCCACGGTAAGGCTTTATGTGCTACAGGATCCTGCTGAGCGTGAGCTGAATATGTTGAAAAAGAATTACGGTGTCATGACCGACACCTATTTTGATGCGCGCAACAGGCTGGTTACGAATGCTTACCTGATGCTTGACCAGGTGGTGATGCTGATGAACAAGTATCCCTCGCTGAAGCTGGAGATAGGGGTTCACACAGACAATCAGGGGGTACCGAATACATTACAGGCTTTATCGCAGACCCGTGCGCAGGTTATTGTCAACTACCTGATCAACAGAGGCGTCAACGGAAGCAGGCTGACAGCCAGGGGTTATGGCAGTACCCGTCCCGTCGCCTCGAATGCCAACTGGCTTGACCGTCGATTGAACAGGAGGGTAGAGTTCAGTGTTGTGAAGTAGGCGGCTAAGCTTGCTGGAGTAATTATTAAAACCTATTCTGAACAGTTTATGAAGCATACACTGATAATAATTCTTTTTCTCATTCAATCTGTAATCCTGCTGCCGCAGACAATTCTGGTAATTGAGGGACAGGAGATTGTTGATACTGAAACCGGGATCTCGAATGGGTATAATATTCCCAGAAACCTTGTCACTACCCTTACTTTTAGAAACAATGCTCTCTTGTCTGTTAATTCAGTTGGATACATACTCCAGGCAGGAGATGAGAGACCAGGACTTAATAACAATCATCTTGACGGTGCGATAATTACGGGAAACAGGTTTACCTGGAACGGGACAGACACTGAAAGCTGGACACATGCCGTGTTCACCGGCTACAACCTTGGGGTATTAATTAAGTACAACTACCTCCTCAACACACCTAATGGCATTCAGAGAAAGTCCAACGGAATGACCGACGGATCAGGGGTTGTGGCTTATAACATAATCAAGAATCCCAAAGTTGGGATCGTCGTAAAAGGGATGAATGGAGTCAGGATATATAACAATACGCTCTATACTGACAAGACCACTGCTCAAACAGGCAGAGGATTAATCGATGTTCATACTAACACAGATAATGGGTTGAACGCACCATCTACAGGCACTAAAGTATTCAATAATGTCTTTTATACCAAGGATAATACTTATTGCATCAATGTAATGGATAAGGAGAGCCTGGTTGACTTCCAGTCAGATTACAATATATTTTTTTGTGAGGCGGGAACTCCCAGATTCAATGCCGGAGGCACGGACTTGACTTTTTCGGAATGGCAGAGGCTAGGGTACGACGTTCATTCGGTGATTAAAGACCCGAATTTTAATAATTTCACAGACTTTGTTCCTGCTGTGCGACTAGATTACGGAACTGACCTTGGCGAAATATTTTCGGATGGATTAGCCACAGATGCAGTATGGGGTACAGTAAGTCCGAAAACGGTAAAGCAGAATGGCACCTGGCAGGCGGGAGCACGTATTTATAGTGCTGCAACCAGTGACACTTTCAAGTTACCACATGGAGAAACAATAATTTACCCTAACCCGGCATATGGTTCTTTCAATGTTCTTTTGACTGATAAGGACCAGGCTTACACATCAATTAAGGTTTACGATTTCAACGGCAGACTGGTGCATTATGACCATCTGGGGTTTGAAAGGGTTAATACAATTATGCTTCCTGATTATATAACTTCAGGTATGTATACGGTTTTACTTGAATCAAACGATCTCGTTACTTCGAAAAGGCAAATTCTGATTATTGACTGACCCTGACTATTTCTTGATAAACTTCTGAGTCAGAAGTATCTTATCCGTTGAAATCATTACAATATAAACGCCGGACATCAGATGTGAGAGTTCGTATTGCTTCATGTACTGATTTTGGGACAACTCCTCAACCATGACCGTCCGCCCCTGGCTGTTAATTACAGAGAAAGTATACTTTTCGATGCCTTCGGGAGCGGTATAATCGACCGAGAACTGACCATTATTTGGGTTGGGATAAAGCTTCAGAAATCCCTTTTCCTGTTCCGGTGCGGTCACATGAAACTCAAGGGCGCCTGAAGTAGCTGACGATTTCAGATTATCGGTAGCTACTGCGTGGATTGAGTATGATCCCTCTTCGAGGCCTTTAAGAGTGAATGAAAAAGGGGAACTTGTCCTCTCGCCAAGCGCTATGTTCCCGTTATATAAAATGACCGATTCTATTGTACCGTCAGGATCATGTGCTGTAACCTCAATGACGACATTTACCGGAGTGGTATATGAACTACCCTTTATGGGTGAGGCAATAGAGATCACAGGTGGTTTGTTCGGCTGTACCGGAGGCGGTGTTGGTGTCGGGGTAGGAGTGGGAGTGGGAGTGGGAGTGGGAGTTGGTGTCGGAGTAGGTACTGGTGTAGGGGCTATGCAATTGTTGATGACAGATTGAGTGACTAATGCATCAGCCAGTGCCGCTTCTGATGTTTGCAGGGGATTTGCCGACGGCTTGGTGTATGAGAGTTTAACGACATCACCGTAATTAATCCGGCTGGAAAGTGTGAGGGACACCTTGTTCCCTGATACAGAGACTGTGCTTACTGTTCTGGCAGTACCGTTGACGGTGACAGAAAATGCTGAAACGGAAGGAGCTATTGAGGCTAAGTTAATGTTGTAGCTCATCACTATTATGGCGGGGGAGCCGTTTTCGACCGCTGCACTCATGAATACTGGCACGGCTGGTGTGTATGGGTTTGGGTCAGGTAACAGGATTACCGAGGTATAGGGCAGCAGTGTGACGCTACTGCTGTATTTGGTACCCTTGACATCAATCATTGGCTGCGAGAGTGAGAATGTTTTATTGGCAGTTGTCGGGTTATAGTAAAAATCGATCTTTGAAGTATCGCTGACAGCAACCGGAGATTTTTTTGAATTGCGGTCCTGGCTGGTAAAGGATTGCCAGTCTGCAAGGGTTCTGTTTTTACTACCGGTTGAAGGTGAGTATGTTTGAAAAACATCGTCGTCATCAAACGGTCTTGAATAGTAGTTATAGTCTGCTGTCCCAAAGGATGGGATATCATCCTCAGCACTTGAGAACTTCAATGCAAGTTGAGAGTTTGATTTTGCAATGAAAATATTATTCTTCAAACTATTATTCCTGATATTGCTTCCTGTAGCATTTTGAAAGAACATACCATACCCGTTATTAAAGGTGGTATTATTCTCAATAGTGTTCTGATATGATTTGCTTATCATAATTCCACCCTCAGAACAGTGGGCAACTGTATTATTTGAAATTGTTGTGTTATTGGAATTCACGTCAAGGTAAATGCCGCGGGCAATATGTCTGCCAGAATAGGGTGTCCCACTGGTATTCCCAATGACATTCATAACTATGTTGCCATCGATTTTTCTGGAAATACCTTCTGCAACGACATATATTCCCGCACCGTCATTTAGTGTCAACAGCACATTATTTATAAAATTATTCTGGATTGTTATTATGTCAGTGGTGGACGATAGTTTAATGCCACTGTAACCTACATTTTCAATTGAATTATACTTTATAATACATTCATTATTAGTAATAAGGATACCCGATGCGTATGTTCCATTTAATGCCTGACCGGGTATGATTCCGATATTTCTTATTCTATTTGAAAGAATGTTTTCCTTAACGCCAACTGCCCTGATTCCCAGCTGGTTGCAATTAGAGATAGAATTATCCGTGATGTTGGCGGCATCACCAAGCAGATGAATGCCATCTTGTCCGGCGAAATCAAGTGCTGAGTTTCTTATTGTCCAATAATTGCTGATATAATTCAGGCACGTGATAAGATTCGTGATCGACCCGGTCAGTTGAAGATCATCTATAACAATATAATCATGTTCATTGGTGTAAACCAATGTGTTAAGAGTTGCGACCTTTATTTCTTTGCCTGTTGGAGAGCCTGAACCAAAATGAACATATATCTTTCCCGATTTGTAATCATGATACCATTCTCCATACTCATTCAGAGTTCTGATATCATTCTGAATAAAATATCCATGTCCTGGTAAAGCGTTTTGGGTTGTTGCCAGTGAGGTATAGGTAATGTTACTGCCCGAATGGTCAATAATCTTACATCTGTCAAGAGTCCAGTCGTTTTTCCGGATAACTACTTCCGCTCCAGTCCAATCGATGGTTCCAGTTAGTTCATTATCTGTGATTGAAACATTTGTCGAAGCAGTCTCAAAGATGCTATAAACCTTGTCAGGCCAACGTCCCATTGCATGCTGGACCCCGTCAATTGTAACCATGTTGGTTTGAGCTTCTGAAGTTATCGTAGATGAATAAATTCCGTCACCCTCAGAAGTCCAGGTTTTCAAAGAGTTGAACCCTGTAATAACTGGCTTAGCACCTGTTCCATATGCGGTCAGGGTAATTGGGGAGCCAGCGACACCCGACTTGACAATATTAATAGTTCCATAAAAAGTATCACCTCTTCTGAACAGTATCCTATCTCCGGGTTTGATTAATGCAAATGCTGAATTTACTTTCGCAATTGTTGCCCAGGCTGTTGCATCTGAGGTTCCGGAATTCAGGTCGTTTCCTCCGGTTTTTACATAATAGTCAGTAGCAAAGGTGAAGCTGCTTAAGGCCAGAAAAATGAGAGAAAAAGTGGTCTTCATGAGGGCTTTTTCGTGTGACGAATGTATGTAATAATTTGACTAACGTACCTATTTTAACGACGAGAGGAGTATTTTGTTACATAAAACACCCTTCAATGCAGTGGGTAAATTAAGCGGAAAAAAACATTACCTCCGCATAAGAATATAGAGTTTTTGCAGTTTGTTAATAAAATCCCTATCTGTTTCAAATGAGTTTTCTTAAGTCGGAATCAATTCAGTATTTTACCAGATTCATTTCCAAGGGTCATGAACGGAGTGTAAGAGCTAAAAAGCAAATCTTCAGTTCTCTTATAATTAAGGGATTAAGTATTCTAACCAGTTTACTTTTACTTCCGATTACGCTAAGTTATGTTGATGCATCAGAATATGGTGTTTGGCTAACACTTAGTTCAATAGTGAGCTGGTTCGTTTTCTTTGACGTTGGTCTTACACAAGGTTTGCGAAATAAGCTTGCTGAAGCGAAGGCAAGAGGCGATGATGATCTGGCTCAAATACTTGTTAGTACGACTTTTGCAGTTTTGGGATTAATATTTTTGGGAATTTGGATTGTTTCTCTGATAGCCAATAATTTTCTGGACTGGTCAAAAATCCTGAAGGTATCAACCAGCATGCAATCAGAGGTTTCAACCCTGGCGATAATAGTCTTTACTTACTTTTGTCTTTCGTTTGTTCTGAGGATAATAACCACCGTAATGCTTGCTGATCAAAGACCAGCTGGCTCCTCTTTGATTAATTTAATCGGCCAGCTAATTTCTTTGGCTATTATTTTTGTTTTAGTCAAGACAACGGAAGGGTCTATTGTCAAATTAGGCCTGGCATTATGCATTAGCCCATTAATTGTTATGGTCATCGCTAATCTATTTCTTTTCAATGGATTATATCGAAGATACAAACCTTCATTATCAAAGGTAAAATTTTCACATGCCAAGGAGCTTTTCAATCTTGGTGTTGTTTTCTTTGTTCTTCAGATGGCAGTTATTATACAGTTTGAAACGGCAAATATTATCATCGCAAGGAACTTTGGTACTGAGGATGTAACATCATATAATGTCGTTCATAAGTACTTTGGTATGCTTAATATGGTATTCGCGATATTTCTTACCCCTTTCTGGTCAGCTTCGACAGAGGCGTTTCAGAAAGCTGATTACCAATGGATAAAAAATGGGATTCGGAGGTATAATCAGCTTAACGTACTGATGGTTGTTATAGGGTGCATTATGTTGGCCGTTTCCAGTTTCGTTTATCGAATTTGGCTTGGGGAGGGTACCGTTGATATATCCTTTACTCTATCACTTTATGGATTCTTATTCTTTAATACATCCATGTATGGTGGCAAATATGTGAGTTTTTTAAATGGCATCAGTGCATTAAGAATACAGTTTATTGCATGTTTGATTAGCCCCTTCTTGTTTATTGTATTGGTACTGTTCCTTATTAAAGTGTTAAATATGGGTGTACACGCACTATTTATTGCAGGTATAGCTGCAAATTTCAATACATTTATACTCGCTCCTATTCAGACAAATCAAGTATTGAACAAAGGTAAGAGAGGTATTTGGGTTAGGTGATTAAGGCGCAAATTTAACTTATCTCCTCAGGATATATTTTGGTAATAGGATACAATGATACTGAATATCAAGCAAATCGAAAGAAAAATTAAAGACAGAATATGGAGCTATAGCAAGGATAGGTTTTATCCGAATAGGATTAAGGACTCTCCTCTAATAAAAAATATTAACTATGACATTCTTGGCTATCAAAAAAGGGCTCTTGTCTGTTATTCACCTCATTATTATTTTCAAGATATCGATATCCAGACGCTTGGAAGGACTATTCCATTTGAGATATTCAAATTGATTAAAATTCTCTCCGAACTAGGATTCTGTATAGATATTATTTCAGTTAATGATATCAGGGCACTTGATTATGTGGGGTCCGTTGATTATTCCTTGATATTCGGATTTGGAGAAACGTTCTTCAAGATCACTCAGTTGCAGCCTAAAGCAAAATCAATTTTTTATGTAACTGAGAATCATCCTGAGTTTTCACTTAGGGAAGAAACAAAAAGGCTGGACTATTACTATGAGAGACATAAAAGAAAGGCTTCGATTGAAAGAAGCGGACGGTTTTACAGAGTAGAACATGTTGCGGTAAAATATGATCACGTCATCACATTAGGAGAGGCGGAACAATTTGCAGGGCAATATGAAAAGCCTTATTCACTTTTCCCAACGGGATTCCTTAATTCTAGATTTGTTAATAAACCAAAGGATCACTATGTTACTCGCAGGCATTTTCTATGGTTGGGTTCATCTGCTGTAATTCACAAGGGATTGGATTTGCTTATTGATATTTTTAGAGAACGTAATGATATCACTCTTCATATTTGCGGCCTTAATCCGAAATCAAGAAGGTTATTGGCAGTGCCACAGAAGAATAATATTATTGACTACGGTTTTGTGAATATAAATTCAGAACAATTTCTTAAAATTGTTGATGCTTGCTCCTTCTCTATATTGCCTTCCTGCTCGGAAGGGATGGCAACTTCAATAACTACCAGTATGTTACATGGATTGATACCTATAGTAATGAAGGATGCTGGGTTTAACAGGTTAGAGAATTATGCAATTTTCTTAGATAGCTTTAAAATAGATTATTTAAATGAAATGTTCTCCCGATTGGTTGAGTACGAGATGACCGACCTGGGAATTTTCTCCGAACAGGTTCGGGTATTTGCATCGGAAAATTTTAATCCTGCAGCCTATGAGGAGAGACTTAGATCAATTTTAATTGAGACTATCAAATAATCCTTTGGAAGGGTATAATGTAATAAGGCATGGTATAATGCAAGTTGTGGTTATGAAGAGTACTGAATTACTTAGGTTCAAATTTCAGATTTCACTGTGGAGAAAACTTTTCTAAATGGCATCATTGGTTGCGAATAAAAACAATTTTCGTCCTCTTAAAAATGTTGGACTCTTCGAGTATTTCGTGGTACTTGTCCTGATATTCTATGTTGGTTTTGCAAATGAACTCTTCTTGTTTCATACATTCAAGGATAAACCTCTGACCTTTTTTGTCCCTGTTCTCTTGTGCGGGATTCTTGTCTTGAAGCACAGAGTACAATTTAACAGGAATTTCTTTTTACTTATCTTCTTTTACCTGTTATACTTCATTGCGATTACAATAAAGTATAATAAGGTTTATCCATCACTATTTGTACAGTACCCGGCGATTTTCTTTACAGCGTATGTGATAATAAAGTCGTTGAAATACGAGTTGTTTAAAGTTTATGAGTACCTTCTATACATTCTATCAGTCATTGGATTATTTATGTGGGCAATACAGGTTGCTCTTGGAGGAGATACTCTATACGGCCTTCTAGCAAACATTCCAAACATTGATAAATTCTCACATGTCACAGGCGGAGGCTACAATATAATTTTGTTCTCGGTACAGCCTTCATTTGTTTCGGAGTTATTTAGTCAGTTACCACCCAGAAACTGCGGCTTTGCATGGGAACCAGGTGGTTTTGCAGTTTACTTATGTCTAGCCATTTTTATAAATCTTTTCATGATGAAAGGAGAAAGGTATAAGGCACGGCATCTTTTTGTTCTTCTGCTTGCTCTCCTTTCGACACAATCAACGACAGGCTTTTTTATAATGATAATTATAGGAGTATTCTATTACTTTAATACCAACCTAAAAACGATTTTTTTGGTATTGCCATTGATTGTTGTTGGTATTATTCTTGTTTTTTCTCTTCCGTTTATGTCAGAAAAAATTGTCAGTTTGGCATTGGATGTTAGAGATGTGGATGCAACAGTCGCAGCTGGTTATGGCAGGGAAGCATCGATCACTCCGCAGCGATTTACTTCTTTCGTAATTGCGATTAAAGACTTCTATCTTAATCCTGTGCTTGGTACTGGAGGAATTGCGGGCGAATCCTGGACTGATAAGATTGGGGTTAACATATCAGCGATTTCTGGTATCGGAAACGTTTTAGCTCATTTCGGACTTGTCGGTTTTTTGTTTTTTATGATAGTCACATTCAGGACTTCAATGATGCTTTCACGTCATTATTCATATAGGGGGAGCGCACTACTGTTTTTAATAATTTTAAGCATTTCCGTAAGCTATTATATTATGTTCTTACCGCTTATTGTCTGTTTCTGGATTTTCGGTTTATTTCAGGAGTAACTGTCAGAAAGAAAGTTAATCCCGTTTCTCATTTTTCTTTTAGTCTATTATTTTGAAACCAATGCAAGAGAATTACCCTAAAATATTGATCTTTAGTCAGTCATTTAACACCATATCCGGAGGAGGTATTACTCTAACCAGCCTGTTTGGGTCATGGCCGAAAGACAAAATTGCAGTACTCTCCTATCCCTTTATGCTTACTTATATTTCGGATGAAATTTGTGCCAACAACTACCAAATAGGATCAGAGGAATTACATTGGATTTTCCCTTTTTCCATCTTTAAGAAAAAATACGAATCAGGATTAGTTAAAACCACTAAGGAAAAGCCTCAGGTATTAAAAAGAAACAACCATCCAATCAGGAGCGAATTTTTATTGAGGCTGTTTAAGCCACTTTTAGAATGGATGGATCTAGTTCATTTCATATCAAGAATTAGCATTTCTAAAAGGCTGATTGAGTGGCTATCAGAATATGACCCCGACCTAATTTATTTTCAGATATCAAACAGGGAGAGTATAAACTTCGCAATGGATTTGGTTAATCATTTGAAAATTCCATCAGTAATTCACATGATGGATGATTGGCCTTCAACTATAGCCAGGAAAGGCATCCTTAAACCATTTTGGCAGAAGAAGATCGACGGCGAGTTCAGGCAACTTCTTAGTAGAATAGACCTTCATTTAAGTATTTGCCATGAAATGTCTACCGAGTACCAAAAAAGATATGGATACAAGTTCCTGTCATTTCACAATACCTTGGATCTTACCAGATGGACTCTCTTTACCAGAAAAGATCTGAGACTGAATGCCGGAACAAAGATTATTCTTTTCTCAGGCAGGATAGGTAAAGGAATCGAACAGTCATTATTTGAATTGGCTGCAGCGGTAGATATATTACGTTTAGAAGGAGTTGAAATCAGTTTGCATATCCAGTCACCGAGAAACGAGCCTGCAATTTTAGATCAACTCAAAAGTTATGGGTCAGTAAAAGTTAATCCGCCTATTGAGTATGAAAAAGTCCCGGAGCTGTATTCTAAAGCTGATATATTAGTCCTTGCCAATGATTTTAGTGCAGACGGCATCAGATTTTTAAAATACTCAATGCCAACCAAGGCTCCAGAATACATGATTTCTGGGACCCCAGTACTGGTTTATGCCTCTTCTGAAACAGCATTGTATAAACTATTTCATGAAAATGTGTGCGGCCACTGTGTGACAAATCAGAACTCAATTGAACTTGCAAATGCAGTTAAACTACTTTTAGAGGATCTAAGCTATAGGAAGACACTTAGTCGAAACGCGGTGGCCTACGCAATTGAACACTTCGACTCAAGAAAGGGTAGGGAAATGTTTCAGCAGCTTCTGATAAAAACAGCCAATAGAAATTAGGAGTAAGAGTACTAACCCATGGGGAAAAATATTTCTTTCATAAGAGTTTCGATAACATTTAGAGACAAAGGATTTGTGAATGTTGGATATAATTAAAATAGTGAATTTAATTGATTGACAGCTGGTGACTTGAATGTTCCAGCGCAAAAGGATTTTCATTATAATTTCTTATACTTTTGGGAATGAGAGTATTTAGTCTTGTGAAACGGGTTTTCAAAGTTCCTGTTCATGGATACCATTACCTTCTTAATTGTACAATCTTTGGATTGAACCAGGTCCGTATTGGAAAGCACTGGAGAATTGACGGCAGAATATTCATTCTAAATGAAGGGGAAATTTCAATTGGCCAGAACTTTACGGCAAACTCATCAAGATTTGCCAATCCCATTGGGGGCGATGGAATACTAAGGATAGTAGTTAGGGAAAATGGGCACTTAATCATGGGCAATCACGTCGGAATCTCAAACTCCACGATTGTATGCTGGAGAAAAATTGAAATTGGAGATCATGTTTCAATTGGAGGAGGTTGCAAAATATGGGATACAGACTTTCATTCAGCAGATCCAGTGGATCGCCAGCACAAGGATAACGCTAATGTAAAAACAGGCAGCGTCCAACTATGTGATTATTCATTTATTGGAGGGGGATCAATCATTTTAAAAGGAGTGCGCGTTGGGATGAATGCTGTTGTGGCAGCAGGCAGCGTTGTGACAAAGTCTATCCCTGACAATGAAATATGGGGAGGTAATCCAGCAAAATTTATTCGCAAACTTTGATTTTGAAAACTTATAAGTACCCAGAAGAATGATTTTTAATTCTCTCACATATTTGTTCTTTTTCCTGGTCGTTGTATTTGTTTTTTATCTCATCCCAGACAAGTTTCAGTGGTTATGGTTACTGATATCCAGTACATTTTTTTATTACAGCTTATCACCCATCTACCTTTTCCTTTATTTCTCTCTGGTAATCATTAATTACTTTTTGGGAATAACTATTGAGCGAATTGATGCAAAGCGCAATATCCTTTTCTTATTTAGTGTTGGTATTAACATCTGCGTATTAGCATTATTCAAGTATATTGGTTTCTTCCAGCTACTTACGAACCAAGTATTTGGTTTATCGGAGTCAGATCCCGTACTAGGCATAATATTACCCGTTGGGCTGTCATTCTTTATTTTTACAATCTTAGGTTATCTTATTGAAGTTAAGAGGGGTACGGTACAAGCTGAGAAACATATTGGGATATTCGCATCTTCGTTGATGTTTTTTCCAAAAATAATGCAGGGCCCTATTGAAAAGCCCGGGCAAATATTCCCACAGTTCAAGGAAGCGAAGTGCCTCAACTATGATGGTGTTGCTGAAGGTCTCAAACTAATGCTCTGGGGCTACTTTAAAAAGCTTGTGGTTGCAGACAGACTGGCATTATATGTTAATGCAATTTACGATAATTACGAGCATCATTCTGGGCTCTCCTTATTGGTAGCGACAATCTTATATGCATTTCAGATATATGCTGACTTTTCTGGCTATACAGATATTGCTCTGGGCTCCGCAAAAGTTCTTGGATTCAATCTAACTGAGAACTTTAAGAGACCATATTTCGCTACTTCAATCAAAGAATTCTGGAATCGATGGCACATATCGCTTTCAGTTTGGTTGCGAGATTACCTTTTTTTACCATTTGCTGTCACCATTGCTGGGAAATTGCGTCGAGCCAAATACCTTGGGCTGGGTGCGGATAAATGGGTTTTCATGATTGCATCAATAATTACATTTTCCATTTGTGGTCTTTGGCATGGAGAAGGACTCAATTTCCTAATTTGGGGGCTACTTTTTGGAATTTATTTGACAATTGCCAACTGGACCCTCGGGCTCAGCAAAAACCTGCGGAAGATACTTGGTATATCAAAGAAGTCAGTCTTGTACAAAGTTTATGGAATAATTATAACGTTTCTCCTTGTGTCATTCACATGGATCTTCTTCAGAGCTGATACAACTAATGATGCGATAAGTATAATAAAAAGCATCTCAAACCTGAGTGGTCCGTTATTTATCGTCAGGAGAACATTAATCTTTGGTATGGTCGGGTTAGGTATTTTATTATTTGTTGATGCTAAAAGAGAGTTTGGATTGTTTGGGAATCTAACTCTTAATCTAAAGTATGATATCATTGAACATATCAAGTATGTGGCCTTGATTCTGATTATATTGCTTATAGGTGTTTTTGATGGCGGGCAATTCATTTATTTTAAGTTTTAATGTATTGATATATTGATAATGAAGAAACAGCCTATTACTTTTATTACTAACTGTCTTCTTCTTATTTTCCTTGTCTTTATATCCGACCAGGTTATCGGGCGGGCTTTGCGCCACTTCTATTTCAAATCAGAATCCGGCGAGATTTATCAACTAAGGTATTCGCTTGACAGCACGAAAGCAGAAATTATAATTCTTGGTTCATCCAGGGCTAATCACCATTATGTGCCCGAAGTAATTGAACAGGAAGTTGATATGACCTGCTTTAACACGGGGGTGGATGCTAACTTCATGTTGAATAGCTGTGCCATTTATAAATCCATAGTTCATCGATACCACCCGAGAGTAGTATTATTGGATCTCAGTTTGAATGAACTTCTTTCTGGGACTGGGGGCTACGATGAATTGAGTTCTCTGCTTCCTTATTTTAGGAGTAAAGAAGAAATAAGAGACATTGTCTTGATGAAGAGCAAATTTGAAAGACAAAAGCTGATTAGTGAAATCTATCCATTCAATTCTGCCTCGCTGGCAATTGCAGAAGGAAACGTATTGAAGAACAACATCATCGAACCCAATGGTTATCTTCCTCTATATGGGAACATAAAAGATACAATCCTGAGATTTGATCAGCATAAAGAGCATATGCTGGATAGGAATAAAATATTTGTTTTGTCTCAAATTGCTTCTGACTGCAAGCAAAGAGACATCAGACTGATCTTAATCCAATCGCCACGCTATATTATTGCAAATCAGTACAAGATCGCATCTGTTCTTGATAGCCTTGAAGTATTATATAATCTTGAGTTCTGGGATTATTCAAATGCCCCAATGTTCCTTAATTCAAAATATTTTAACGATCAGGAGCATTTGAATGATTTGGGAGCGCATGAGTTTACCAAAATAGTTACACAACGTCTATTGGAATGAAGAAAATGTCTGCCAGAAATTATCTCATAATTCAACAGTCTGAGAATCCGAAGCCACAGAGAACCCAGTGACATGTCAAAATACTGTGATTCAAATCCCGTTAACAAACAAACAGTGTTCCATAACTTGGGTATAAACAGTAAACACTATTATGCAGCAGCCAAAAGTATTAATATTCGGACAACCTTTCAACAACAGACATGGCGGTGGTATTACCCTTTCGAACCTGTTCAAGGGCTGGGATAGGGACAGATTGGCTGTGACCGCAAGTGGACATGTCATGTATAATGTAACCACTGATGTCTGTGAAACCTATTACCAATTAGGAAGTAACGAATACAGGTGGCGCTTCCCATTCACATATCTTCAGCGCAAATTTCACTCAGGTCTCCTTAAGATTGCGAAGACTGATAATGGAAGTTCAGGTAATAATGACTTAGGCTTTCGATATTATTTTGTCAATAACATATTTTATCCGGCGCTGGAGTGGTTGGGGATCTATCACAGTGCTGCAGTATATTCTATGTCAGACGAGTTCAAGAAATGGTTGAAAGATTTTGATCCCCATATACTGTATCTGCAGATATCATCATACGACACAATCGTCTTCGCAAGGAAACTGCAGGACTTTCTTGAGATCCCAAGTGTTCTGCATATGATGGACGACTGGCCTTCAACTATCAGTCAAAAGGGTCCTTTCAGGAAGTACTGGGGGAAGAAGATAGATCGTGAACTCAGGTCTCTAATGGATAAAACAAGCCTTCAATTGAGTATAAGTGATGCCATGTCAGAGGAGTATCTCAGAAGATACAATAAGGTTTTTGTTCCTTTCCATAATCCGATCGACACATCGGTATGGGCAGATAAACGGAAGATGGATTATTCTATAAGAGACAATATCGTTCGAATTCTTTATTCTGGAAGAATAGGACCTGGAATTACAGACTCACTGGTAGAGATAGCTGGGACACTGGATGAAATTGAAATACCTGGCATTATACTGAAATTTCACATTCAATCCCCATCAGCCAATCCCGAAATAATTAAGAGACTGCTTAAATTCCATTGTACAGTCCTTAATCCTATAGTTGATTATTCGAAGCTTCCCGAAGTCTATTCGAATGCAGATATACTGTTAATCGCCAACGATTTCGACCGGAAGGGCCTGGCGTTTTTATTGTATTCCATGCCAACCAAAGCATCGGAGTACATGATATCCGGCACTCCCGTACTGGTGTATTCCCCATCATCCACAGCAGTTTCGAAATTCTTCTCCCAAAATGATTGTGGATGTTGTGTTACAGATAAGAATCGTACAAAACTGAAACAAGCCATAACAGAGCTGGTGACTAGTGAGGAATACAGGAGAAGTTTGGGCGGAAAGGCTAATCGGATAGCATTTGAGTTATTTAATTCGGATCTAGTCAGAACGAAATTTCATCATCTTCTTAAATCAATATTGAGCTAGCTCCTCTACTTCGCTGATATAGATAATGCGTACCTCAATGGAACAATCTAAAAATATTGTTGTTATCTCCTCAGATTTATATCCTGACGGTGGAGCTTCTGCTAACAGACACCTAGCTTGGTCTAGGGGATTAGTAGAAATTGGCAACGCCGTTACTTTCATTCTTCTTGCGCCCCAAAATATTTCAACCAATAATTTTACGATTGATGGCGTAAGGTTCATCAGCGTTCATAAAAGATATTTATTCTCTAAACTTGTTCAGAATCATAGTTCTATTGTGCCATTGCCTTCTGTTCCCAAAGGCAAAAGGACCTTGCTCCAGCTTGATAAAGAACGCAAAATTGACATTGTAATTCTTTTAGACACCCACGTATGGATGCTTAAACCTTTTCTTGATCTATGTAAAAGACGTCACATAAAGGTTTTCCACGAGAGAACGGAATTTCCCCTGATCACAATTAAAAGAGGCAAATTTGGGAGCCTTCATTATGATCTATACAAAAGGGTAATACTTAATCATCTCGATGGCATTTTCGTTATTTCTCAGACTCTAAGCAAGTACTTTTCTGAGCAGGTTAAGGATTCAGTGCCGATTCAGGTTATTAATATGATAGTAGACCCTGCGCGCTTTACTGTTTCATCAGATAATCCCTATGGAGATTTCAGATATATAGCATATTGCGGCGCAATGGATATAGAGAAAGACGGTGTTGACATTCTTATCCGTGCGTTCGGCAAGGCGATTCAATGCATAAATGGATATGACGATCTCAAGCTCCTTTTGATTGGAAGTGTTTCGGACAGACATATACTTGATAAGTATCATCAAGTAGTTAAAGAATCGGAATGCGAGGGCAGAGTGATCTTTACCGGTTTTGTTAGCCGGGAGACTATGCCAGGTTTATTAAATCATGCTGAGGCCCTGGTTCTGGCCAGGCCCAAGAGCAAACAAGCGGAGGGTGGCTTTCCTACAAAGCTAGGCGAATATCTGGCAACTGCCAAACCTGTCGTCATAACCAAAACTGGTGAAATAAGCTTTTTCCTGCAGGATGGAGAAAATGCTTTTATTGCTGAACCAGGTAGTGTTGATAGTTTTGCTCATAAGTTACTTGTCCTTTTCAATGATTACGCCGAAGCCGCCAACGTAGGCAGGAGAGGCCAGAAACTGGTCTATGACGACTTTAATTACCTACAGCAAGCGAGACGACTGAACGATTTCATCAGAAACCTTTAACAAATGAGAAAGAATCAAGATAGTGAACCTGTGAGCGAGGTTAATATTTCCGTTTTGGGCGATTTTTGTCCTATCAATAGAGTAGAGAAATCTATTCTTGATCAAGATTTTTCGGCATTTGAAGACGCAAGAAATGTTCTTTCCGGAAAGGATTTGGTAATTGCAAATGTTGAGTGTCCTTTGACCACATACAAGCATGGGATAAATAAGACAGGACCAAATCTAAGGGGAAACCCTCGGTCAGTTGAATTGTTAAAACTCCTGAATGTAAACGTCGCTACCCTGGCTAATAATCATATCCTTGATTTTGGGGAACAAGGATTGTCTGACACTATCAAAGTACTGAAAGAAAATAATATTGCCCCCTTTGGAGCTGGCCAGAGCCTTAATGAGGCAAGGAGGCCGCTTATTAAGACTATCAATGGTACGAGAATATGCGTTCTTAATGTTTGCGAAAGAGAGTTCAGCGTAGCAGGAGAGCATACCGCAGGAGCTAATCCCTTTGATATCATTTCGCTTTTGAATGACATCGATACTGTTAAAACTGATTCTGATTTCATGATATTGCTGTATCATGGTGGTATTGAGTCATATAATTTGCCTACTCCGGAAATGCATAGAAACCTGACTTTTCTGGCTGGTAGGGGAGTTGACTTGATAGTCTGTAACCATCAGCATGTGTTCAGCGGATACCAGAAAGCAGGGAAGTGTCATATTTTTTACGGACTTGGTAATTTCATTTTTGACTGGCCCTCAATAAGGGAGGAGCCCTGGAATTATGGGATGATACTCAACCTGGTTATTAATGGAGATGAGTTGAAGAGGTTTAAGCTGATACCTTATGAACAGTGCAATGGCATTCCGGGAGTAAAAATTAATGGGAAAATCAGTGAGCGGATAGAAAAGGATCTCGAGGCGTTAAATCTAAAAATGACAGAGAATTCCATATCTCAGGAGTGGAGTGACTTTTTGTCCCGTCAAAAGGATGAGATTTTATCAGACCTGTTTGTCCAGAACCGATACATAAGGTATATTCTTAAACGATCCGGGGTTCTTAATTTCTTGATCACCCGACAACACCGCAGGCGAATTTATAATTATTTGAATTGCATCTCTCTGTCTGAGTTGGCCCGGGATTCACTGAAGGTTGGGATTTCCTAAAAGTTATGTAAGTAAACAAATGGGTTTTCAATAAGGAGCAGATCGCTACCTTTTAACAATATAACAATCCATTAATGGGTTATATGTGAAGGCCACTATAATTAAAAATCGAAGTAGATGAAAATAGCTTTATTCAAGACATCAAATAAAGAAAATGAAAGAAGGCTTCCAATCCACCCCGAGCACTTGGAATTCTTACCCTCTGCTGTTTGGCAATTCTTGTATCTGGAAAAAGGTTATGGCATCGATTTCGGATTGACAGACAGCGAGTTATCTGCTCACTGTGCTGCATTCATGGAGCGCGATGAACTTTTCAGGGAATGTGACATCTTGATTCTGCCGAAACCGACAATTTCTGATATTTCCTTAATGCATGAAGGGCAGGTGCTTTGGGGTTGGGTACATTGCGTTCAGCAGATTGATATTGCCCAGGCAGCAATAGAAAGAAAAGTAACCCTTGTAGCATGGGAAGCAATGAATCATTGGGATCCAAATGGAAAGAAGAGCCACCACATATTCTATAAAAACAATGAGCTTGCGGGATATGCTGCTGTCCTTCATGTGCTAGAGCTTTTAGGACTTGATGGTCACTATGGACCCAGACAGAAGGTTTCTCTGATCAGTTACGGCTCAGTTACAAGGGGGGCAATCTATGCTTTGCAGGGCAGAGGGTTCAATAACCTGCATGTTTTCACAAGGCGTCCTCCGTACCTTGTTGCTGATCAAAATCCAGATGTATATTTCTACCATCTGGAAAAGCACGATGGTCAGTATTATGTTATGCCACAACTGGCTCAGAAAAGAGGTCTGATGGATGAACTTATTGAATCAGACATAATAATTAATGGAATACTTCAAGATCCGCTTCACCCGGAAGTCTTTATAAAGACATCGGACCTTAGTCGCCTGAAAAGAAATACAATTATTATTGACATAAGTTGCGATGAAGGAATGGGCTTCGAGTTCGCCAGACCGACTACATTCGTGGAACCAATTCTTGTGCTGACTAACGGAGTTAAGTACTATTCTGTTGATCATGTACCCACGTATTTATGGAACGCAGCCAGTCGAGAAATCTCCAAGGCCCTGACACCATTTTTGGTTGAACTTGTCAGAAACTCGTTTGACTTTCATTGTCATACGACCCTGTCACGAGCTATTGAAATTGAACATGGTATTGTCCTTAATCCTTATATAATTGATTTTCAAAAGCGGGAGAAGACTTATCCATACAACCATATTAAAATGTAATCATTACGTCAATTTATCAGAGCAACCCATCATAAGAAATGAAAAATTATTATTACAGGATTGCCAAACGGAAGCTGGGCTGGTGGCTGAAAACTAACCTTGTTTCTAAAAGAATAATCCAAAGCCATATTCGGAAAAGAAATGCCAAAAACCAGGATTCTTTGATGGAATATATTGAGACCGCTCAAAGAGTTGAGGTCGGTAAGTCTGATTTGAGGGTTGGTTTGGTCAAAGATGAAGATGATCTGTCATTCGGGCTATATACTTACTGGCCAAAATTTGAAAGATTCTTAAGAAATAATGCAATCCCATATTCCTTTCTCAATGTTCACAGTGAAGACTGGATAAAGGAAGCTAAAAATTATGATCTGATTGTATGGAGGCCCTTTTCAGATCCGGCTTCGATGTATGAGCAATACACAAAAATATCATTTATTGAAAAGTATCTGAAAATCAGATGCCACCCTAGCTCGGAGGAGTTATGGTCATATGAAGATAAGGTTCGAGTGTACTTTTTACTTTCCTCATTCAACTTACCAATCATTCCAACCTTCATATCTTTCAGTGAACAGGAATGCCTTGATAAATTAAGAAGCTTCGATTACCCATTGGTGAGCAAGGCCAACGTAGGGTCATCATCATTTAGTGTAAAAAAACTGAATAACAAATATTCAGCTAAAAGGTATATTCAAAAAGCCTTTTCGAAAGGTGTTGATACCGGATTCCCCTTTTATAGGCAAAAGGGGTATGTATACTTTCAGAAGTATGTAGACGATGCACCATATGACCTGAGAATAATCATAGTTGGGCGCAAAATATTCGGTTATTACCGCATGAAGCCAGCACACGATTTCAGAGCGTCCGGTGCCGGTATTCAAAGGGATGGAGAACATTTGCCTGTGGACGCCGTAAAACTTGCATTTAGAGTGAAAGAATTAATGCCAAGCTCAATGCTGGCTGTAGATTTTCTAAAATCAGCGAGCGAAGACCACCATCAAATCATAGAAACATCAATTAATATCGATATTTTATCTCCTGGCCAGCTTTGGTGTGGTGGAACGCCTGGTTATTATACATTGGATGGCGAAACGCTTGAGTTTCATCCAGGGAAACTCTGGCTTCAGGAATTGATCATGGAGGAGTTGATTAATAGTATGAAGGATAAGGTAGCGTCCGGACCTGCAAGATTTTCAGATCCTGTCAAAGATTAGTCTATAGGTGCTTATGATAATTCACTTACAAGTCACAGAGTTATGGAGAACCGAATCCCCGTAAAATCAATCCATTGCAGGAAAATCTTAAATTCTCATGGGGAATTTACCAATGAATTTATCATTTACCTGAATAATGGGTCTATTGGCAGGAGCGCGTCACCCAAAGGTGAAACAATTAGTATTTATGAAGATAAACATGTTGATATAAGCCCCAATAAAATAATAGCTGAGTTAAAAACAGACAGAGCCATTTTCGAACCTTTGAATCAGGAAGACTTCGACCAGTATCTTGAGGAAAAGATTGTTTCTTTTGGCAGAAATAACACCTATGCTTTATCATTGGCTTTTTACGATGCCAATGAACATTTTATGCAGACTGGTACAGTCGAGAATGTGAAAGCTCAAACTGGCCATATTCCCAAACTATGTATGAATATCTTGAATGGGGGGTATCATGCATATACCAATCCGGTACAGAGTGACTTCTCTGAATTTTTACTTGTTGCGAAGACAAATGACTTGACGTCTGTTTTAGAAGAGCACAATTTGATTCAAAACAGAGTCAGGAATAAATTGAAGAATAAGGATAAAATATATATTAATAATAACATTGTTCACAAATCTGATCATTGTGATAATCGTGACTGGTTAGACCTTTTGCAGGCTACCATTAAAGAACTGGGATTAGAGGCGAATTATGATTTGATGATTGATGCCAGTGCAGGCGACCTATGGACCGGGAAGGAATATAGATTTAAGGTAACCAATGATTTGTCTTTGGCAAAGGAAGAGATGTGTACTTATTGGGTTGACTTAATTAAGAACAATAATTTAAGTATTCTCGAAGATCCCTTTCAGGAGACAGACTTCGAATCTTGGCATAAGCTCACGAACAATCAAACGGGATGCAAGATAGTGGGCGATAATCTTTACTCCGGCGACCCCCAAAAAATTGCCCAAGGTATAGAAATGAATTACACCCATGGAATAATTCTTAAACCCAACCAGGCTGGTACTGTATCAAATACAATAAAATCTATTAATCTGGTACAGCGGAACAATCATATTCTCATAATGTCACATCGATCAATTAGTACTGAATCCACATTTTTAGCACATATATCAAATAAGTACAACGCCGAATATATTAAAAATGGGCCGCTTCTGACGGATTACTCTTCAATTATACGGTTAAACGAATTCATTCGCCTAACAGGGTTGGGATATGAATGAAGTTACACGGATATCAACCATCAGGCATGGCCAGACGTTATATAATTTGGAAAATCGATATGCCGGTTCAATTGATATACCCTTAAACGAACAAGGAATTAAGGATGCGAAAAATGCTGCGATTAAACTAAAAGAACATGAATTCGACATAGTGATAACTTCTGACTTAAAAAGAACAATCCAGACTGCTGAGCTACTAATCGCCGGGCGTAACATTCGAATCATTCAGAGTAAGCTATGCAGTGAAAGAAATTACGGCGAGATGCAAGGATTGACATATATTGAAGTTGAGGCTTTAAAACCACGGATTCTGTATCTGAAACTTAATAATGACTTTCATTCTTTAAATCCCCCAGGCGGCGAGACTTTCCCTGCGTTAAGAAGAAGGGCGAAAGCATTTTCTCAATTCATTTCTCAAAATTTCAACGGTTCCAATATTCTGGTAGTATCAAGCAGTGCTTTTATGCAACAATTACACGGTGTATTTCGTGGTACAAACTGGTCGGAAGCATTAAGAAATGAAATCCATAATCTTGAATGTACCACTTTTACTTATTCTGACAGGAAGTTATTGGAAGAGGTGGCTGTAAGATTGCTGGTGGAAAACGGGAATGATCGTTAATTTTGTTATCCGGGACTCACCTTATCACCAGGTATATCACTTTGTTGATTTAACGAAAAATAAGACTTCTATATGGTCGATTCTGTAGTGAATAAAAGAGTTGACATTGTAATCCTGATGAATGCATTAGCAATGGGAGGGGCCGAAAAACAGAGCCTGCTTCTGGCCAAAGCGTTGGGGGGGCATTATAATGTACACTATGTTGTACAGAAGAATAAGCCCAGAATGAAACAGCATGTTGAGTTCATTGCATCAGAAGGGATAAATTACATTCAGTTATCCGGCAATTTTATTTCACGGTTATGGCAGTTGGTTAGGTATGTTAAAAGAAACAACGTGAAGCTCCTGATTGCGATGCTGACACTTGATAATGCGATGGCTTCGTTCGTGTCATTGCTTACAGGAATAAAATGTATTGGAGGTGTCAGAAGTTCTTACCTGCCATTTGTTAAATTTTGGGTTACATGGTTGGCACAGAGATATATACTGGATCACGTAGTGTTCAATAATCACTACGGAAGAGAGCTTTTCATAAAGAAAGGATTTTCAGAAAAGAAATCTTCTGTAATTCATAATTCAATAAATAATATTGAAGAGGAAACAATCCGTCAGCCAGGGGATATCGTCAAGATTTTATCAGTGGGACGATTTACATTTGCGAAGGATTATCTTACTGCTCTGAGAGCGGTAGATTTACTTAATAAGAAGGATATCAGGAATGAGATCGAATACATAATTGTTGGGGACGGAGAGTATCTGTGGAAGGTTAATGGATGGGTTCAGTCTTTAAAAATGAATAATGTGAGAGTAGTAATCAATCCTCGAAGTCTTGACTCTTATTACCGTGAAGCAGACATCTATCTAATGAGTTCTATATCTGAGGGACTGCCAAACAGTATCATGGAAGCATACAACTATTCTTTACCGGTTGTAACCACAGATGTCGGTGATGCCAGCTACCTGGTAGAGGATGGAATGAGTGGATACTTGGTTCCTGCTGGTGATTTCTTTTCCCTTTCAGAAAGGCTTGAAGATCTGATATTGAACTACGATAGAAGAATCACTTTTGGCATAAATGGACACAAACATATATTAAACACCTTTTCTGAAGATATCTTCCGAAGCAGATACATAGACCTGGTAAATAGTCTATTGAAATAGTTCCTCATTTGTCATCAGGTATTAAACTAACGAGTGCAGGATAAAACCCATTTATCTGAAGTTTTAGAACTTTTTCTGTGGTCAGGGAATTTACCTGGATCCGAGGTAAAGAAAGAAGATGATCAGAATGCTTAAGCGTGATATTCCCGGTCTGTGTCGTTGTCGCCGTATTGAATCCGCATCTCCTTGCAATTTCCACCTCCCTTGCCCCGAATTTGCCTAACGGATAACTGAAGTGGTTTACCCTGCACCGTGATCTTTCTTCTATTATCTTTTTTGATTCGTAAATCTCAGTGAATGCTTGTTCATCCGACAGGTTGCAGAGGTTATAGTGATTGAGTGTATGAGATCCTATTGAAAAGAGTGGGTCAGCGACAAGTGAATTTATGTTGTTCCAGGTCAGGCATAAGGTCGATGCATAATCAGATATTTGAAAACCATAGTGCGAAAAAAACTTATTAAGTTCATTATCAAGATTTTGCTGATTCAGTTTCATAAAATGGTTTCGGATTGTACTAAAAGCCTTTTCTTTCTGACTGTAACTGTAACATTTGACATCAATCCTGCCTGAAGGGAATAAGTAGCCGATATTACTGACCTTCAGCAGAAGGTCCTCCAGCAGATACCACCATAGAACCGCCTTCTTCTCGGGGAATGAGTTTGTTACATAAATTGTGAATGGTACTTTGTGCTTGCGCAGAATCGGGAACGCGAAATCCAAATTGTCTTTGTACCCATCATCAAAAGTGAAAGCCACAAACTTCCTTCTGGTATTCGTGTTGTCACTGATCCACTCAGGCAAAGTATCCATGGAAATAAAATCATACCCGCTCTTTAAAAAGAACTCAATGATGCTCTCGAGCTGTTCAGGCGATATCTCAAGGCTTAGGTGATTGTGAATTCTCGGATTGTTCGTAAAGGGGATAACCCTGTGCATCATCAAAATGTGCCCTCGTCCACCAAAAAATGGTTTTGTCAGATTATGAATACCTGTGTAATATATGCCAGGAGATAAAGTTTTTGTAAGTACTTTTTGAATGTAATTTCCCATGCCAGGATAATGCGCTAAATCAAACTGTTTGTTATGATTGGAAAGTAACTAATTAATAAACACAAATATTATTCTTTTATTTTGTCTAAGCAGGCTGTAAGTTAGTGAAATTCAATATCATTTTTTGCCACTCAGTAAATAGATGGTTTCAAAGCAATAAATCGGGAATCAACATTTCAATCCATAGTCATTCCGGGATACCGGTCAAGCAAATGGAGAGATTTGAATCTTTTTTGTCTTTTTGGTAAAATGAGATCTGCACGTGCAGTAATATAAACAGAGTTTTTTAGTTATAAAAGAGTCCCACAGTTTAAAGAATAGATGAGAATAGGTGTAATTGGGTCGAGAGGCATCCCTGATATTCAGGGAGGCATTGAAACCCATTGTCAGGAATTATACACACGATTGGCCTTAATCGAGGGGAATCATGTAACCATTTACCGGCGAAAGCCATATCTGGACAAGGAGAAAAAGAATGCCGTATTTAAAAACATTCGTTTTATTGACATTAGCGTGCCACAAAATAAATCTTTTGAGACTTTTTTGCATTCCCTCTTCTCCACGGTTCATGCCATTTTCCAGAAGTATGATATTGTTCATTACCATAACACTGGCCCCGGGTTCTTTATTCCAATTGTAAAACTCTCCGGGGCGAAAGTTGTATTTACCTATCACAATGTTAGTTATACTCAAAAGAAATGGAATAGATTCGCTAAATATTTTTTGACCATATCAGAAAAGATAAGCCTTACCTGGTCCGATTTCATCATCTATATTTCCGATGTTATCAGGTCCGAAATGAAGGAACGATACAATATTGCTGACAATAGGTCAAAGATCGTTTTTAACGGCGTAAGGTTACCTGAAAAATCATCTGAATCAGATTACCTCAATGAGCTTGGTCTTGAAAAGAATGGATATATTCTTAGTGTAGGCAGGTTCATGGAAGAAAAAGGTTTTGATTATCTGATAAGAGCCTATAAAGCAACAGGAAAAAGCAATATTAAGCTCGTTTTAGCCGGAGATACGGATTATCCGACTGAGTATTCAAGAAAACTCAAGATGCTGGCCAACGAGAATGGGATTATTTTAACAGGTTTCATTAAAGGGGAGAAGTTGAGACAACTTTTCTCGTTTGCACGGCTATTTGTAATATCATCATATTCTGAGGGACTGCCAATAGCCTTGCTTGAGGCAATGAGCTATGACCTGGACGTTCTGGCTAGCGATATCCCAGCCAATTCAGAAATCAGATTGGACAAAAATGACTATTTTCGAACGGGGGATGAAGAAGCTCTTGCTCAGGCAATCCTGAAGAAGCTTTCAGTGCCATCCCGGAGATCTTTCCGACACGTTCTGTCTGAAAGGTATGATTGGGATATCATTACAGAAGAGACAAATCAAGTTTATCAAACACTAATATCATAGCTAATGAAAATCAAAGCAGGAATAATAGGTCTTGGCAAAATGGGTTTATCACATGCTGCGATCGTGAATCCTCACCCGGATGTTGACCTGGTTGGAGTCTGTGACACATCCTCAATTGTGCTTGAAGCCTTTAAAAAGTTCAGTAAAGTCGGGGTATACGATGACTATAAAAGGATGATTGATGTTGAAAAGCCTGATTTCGTTATCGTGGCTTCTCCAACGAAATTCCATTATGAAATGGTCAATTATGCCCTTGATCGGGGTATACATACTTTTTGTGAAAAACCCTTCAGTCTGACTATCGAAGAGGGAAGGAAACTTGTAAAGAAGGCAGAGGATAAAGGTATAGTCAACCAGGTTGGATTCCATAACCATTTTATCGGCACATTCAGGGAACTGAAGCGCTTGCTTAAATCCGGAGTACTCGGAGAACTGGTACACTTTTCAGGAGAAGCCTACGGACCTGTTGTTCTTCGTGAGAAGGGAGAAACCTGGCGCTCTGACCCGAAGGAGGGAGGTGGTTGTCTCTTTGACTATGCGTCTCATGTTATCAACCTGATTCAGGAAATCTTTGGCACTCCGGTTAAAGCCAGCGGGTCCCAACTCAAGAAGATTTACTCGAAAAAGGTGGAGGACGCTGTCTACTCAATACTGACACTGGAATCAGGAGTCACCGGAGTACTTTCAGTTAACTGGAGCGATGAAACTTATAGGAAAATGTCCACCTCACTTATGGTTATGGGTAAAAAAGGCAAAATAACCTGTGATGCCACCGAATTGAAGATTTATCTCAAGGAGGCCAACCCTAAAGAAAATCTGGATAAGGGCTGGACCATAAAATATATTACTGACCTTGCAATACCTGTTGCTTTCTATCTGAGAGGAGAAGAATATAGTGCTCAGATTGATCACTTCGTCCAGTGTGTCCTTAATAATAAACAGGGGGAAATAAACTCCTTTGCTCAGGCCCTTAAGACTGACGAGACAATTAACTTAATTATTGAAGACTCAAAAAGGTAGACCATGAAGATGGAAAAGGTATTGTTTGGTGATAATCAGTTTTTTGCTGTTAATCACCTGTCAGACGAAAAGTCAAGGGAACAGGCAATCCGGTTTAAGGATGACGCCTCAATAATAAGGGTACTTGACCAGGCTATTGAAATTGGGATTAATACTTTCATGTGCACCACTCATGACCGGATTGGTAACGTATGCAACCATTTACGAACCAATCCTGAAAAATACAGGGATTTCAAGATCTTTCCTTGTATGCCTTATGCACACAAGTATGCTAATGCTGTTACTGAATTGGGAATTCTCGGCACGGTGAAACAATATGTACCAGGAAATATTTTCAGCACATTTACAAAAGGGGGCGTTGCATATCTGAACAAGGACTTCATCA
>Ga0209800_10001309_pt1 | contig 27154 bp, 30 predicted proteins | sample Higcelweek8metaG_FD_187174 | JGI IMG/M metagenome (GOLD analysis project Ga0209800, IMG submission 187174) | Freshwater pond sediment microbial communities from the University of Edinburgh, under environmental carbon perturbations - High... | ecosystem: Environmental > Aquatic > Freshwater >...
ATCTCGACCTTATGCGCCTGAACAGCTCACGCCTGCTGGCCGCCATGAAGGATTAGGTCTCGGAGAAAAGCCCCCCGAGTCATCCCCGCGAAAGCGGGGATCCATAACTCGGCAACACGCATTAACGAGAAATCTAGATTCCCGCTTTCGCGGGAATGACGCAGGTTTTTTCTTGGTCGCCATGAAGGATTAGGGCTGGCAAACCTCGCGAAACCCTAATTCTCCTTTCAGCAAAGGATAACGGCGCGCGATTTCACCCCGCATCACCGCCGCCGTTTCGGCATAGCGTTCTTTGGGCTCCTTCAACACTTGAAGAGCCTGCGCAAGGGGAAGGCTTTCAAGTTGCTCGGCATAATCATACCAGTCCTGATAACGCGGCGTTGTTTCAAGCAACCGCTTAAAGACGGCAGAAGAAGCATCAATAAATTCACTTGTTATAATCTCTGGCTTGTTCGCGGCCTCCCATGCGTCGACCTCTTTTTGATGCTCTGGATGCGCGTCAGGCAAAAACTGACGGAACCGCAACATATGATACATATCGCGAATGCAATACTGGACGCGATCTAATTGGCTTGTGCCCGATCCATCGGGAACGGCGTTTTCAAGAGCGTCCAGCTTGTCCATAGCATCCTGTGGTGAGGCTGCATGCATTTCAAAATATTCCAAACCAAGGCCACCCCACTTAAAAACGTGATCATAAGCAAAATAATCGGGAAGACCGAGAGCCTTGATGCCTTCCTTATTTGCCCACCAAGGACGGAAATTTGTGTCATGCGGCCCACGCATACAAAGTTGTGAGCGCAGGCACATATAAAGAAAACAACCATTTTCATGCCATTCTTCAATGCAACGAAGCTTATGCTCTTGCGGCGTCTCCTCCGTTTCAAGGATCAGCTTATTGGCCCGCAAGGCAACGTCGTTGAGCGAAAAGACGGTGGGAGTGTTTTGGGAAGCTTCTGTCATAACGTCTTCTTTCAAAATAGGGGCTTGGTTGTAGGCGAGTGTATCAAACCATTATCGAAAGACAACGACTTTGGCGCGGGTGAAGCACCAGAGACTCTTGTGGCGCAGGACACGAGCCACTTTGGTTTGTTAACCTTATTTTCCCTCTTAAAAGACATTTTGAGGCTTGAAATCGCTCCATCGGCAAAAGGTCCTAGAATCTGGGTTGGAAATACCGATTCCGAGGCCCTGAAGGCCCCTAGGACGCGCGAAGCGAAGAAGCCCGCTACACCCCTACCTGACAGGAATAAAAACCTCTCTACGAGCCTTAAAACGCATCCTAGGACTATTTCACGTTTTGTTCTCGTTTTAGGGTTAACGCCAAAACAAGTCCTTCAGCTATACGACCGCTATAGTTGCATTAGTTTCAGGAAAATATGTTACACTGGCCATGCCTTAACTACATGGCGACGAACAAAAATTAGACCACCTATTTTACCATACTCATTTCGATGATAGGATATTTCACATGGGCAAACCTGTTTCTATCCCGTCCACAGAAGGCATTCGTTCGGACTGGGAATCAGCTCGGAGCAGTATTTTTGTGATTGCGGCATCCACGGCAGTGAGCACCGTCAACGCTGTTTTGAGCATTCAACGACTCTTAGCAGGCGATCCTAACCACCCATTTTGGTTGCCCTTTGTTGGGACATTATGTGGCGTAGCCTTGATAGGGCATTGTGTTTCTACACACCGTCGTCTCTTTTATCCCAAATCGCTTACACCTAAGCCGTAACTAAGCCGCGATCATCCCTGTCAAATCGCTCACGATTTGTTGGACGAGGGTTTGGTCGTCGCCTTCGGCCATCACGCGCACAAGGGCTTCGGTGCCCGACTTGCGGACAAGCACGCGGCCAGAGCCGTTGAGTTTGTCTTCAGCGGTTTTGATGGCGGCTTGGAAGGCCGGATCGTTCATCACGTCGCGGCTGACGCGCACGCTTTTCAGAAGTTGGGGCACGGGCTCGAAGACGCGGCAGACTTGGCTGGCTGGGGCACGGCGGTCACAGATCACAGCCAGAACTTGCAGCGCGGTCAAAAGGCCGTCGCCGGTGGTGCTGTAGTCGCTGAGCACCATATGGCCCGATTGCTCGCCGCCAAGGTTGCAGCCGCTCGCGCGCATTTCTTCCACGACATAACGATCGCCCACAGCCGTGCGGGCCATGCCGATGCCATTCGCCTTCAAAAAACGCTCTAAACCCAGATTGGACATGACGGTCGTGACCAGCTTGCCGCCCTTCAATTGACCGCTTTTCTGCCACGCCAGCGCGATCAGCCCCATCAGTTGGTCGCCATCAATCACTTGGCCTTTTTCATCCACCATAATGAGGCGATCCGCGTCGCCATCCAGCGCGATGCCGACATCCGCGCCGTGCAAAAGCACCGTCTCGCGCAGCAAATTGGTATGCGTCGCGCCACAACGATCATTGATGTTGCGGCCATCGGGATGCACACCGATGGCAATCACTTCCGCGCCCAATTCCCACAGCACCGTGGGCGCAACCTTGTACGCCGCGCCATTGGCGCAATCGACAATGATCTTCAGCCCGTCAAGACGCAGACCATTGGGAAACGTGCCCTTCACAAACTCGACATAGCGGCCCGCTGCATCTTCAAGCCGCGAGGCCTTGCCCAGCTTACCCGAAGGCGCGAGGTCCTGATCTTCGTCTTCCATCAACTTCTCGATCTGGCTTTCCAGCTCGTCCGACAGTTTCTGGCCATCCGGCCCGAACAGCTTGATGCCGTTATCTTCATAAGGATTGTGCGAGGCCGAAATCATCACCCCCAAATCGGCCCGCAAGCTTTTGGTCAGCATGGCGACGGCAGGCGTCGGAATGGGGCTGAGCAAGATCACATCCATGCCCTGCGCAATAAAACCGGCGGTGAGCGCGGGCTCCAGCAAATAACCCGACAGGCGCGTGTCCTTGCCGATCACAACACGATGCGTATGCTCGCCGCGACGGAAAAGCCGCGCCGCTGCCATGGCCACACGCAAAGCGGTAGTGGCCGTCATCGGTTCCTGATTGGCGCGACCCCGAATCCCGTCCGTGCCGAAAAGTTTGCGTTTCATACGATAATCCCCGTTCCTTCAGAGGTCGCCGTCGGCACCGAGCCGCGACGGCTGCCCGTCGGCTTGTCGCTCGATGGAGGCTTGGAAACCACGTCACGGCGATCGATTGTTTCGCCGCGCAACAGCGCGTCCACCTCGTCGCCCGACAGTGTTTCATATTCCAAAAGGGCTTCGGCGATTTTTTTCAAATCCGCGCTGTAGGACGTTAGAATCTCCCGCGCCTTGGCTTCGCCGCCTTCGATCAGGCCCCGCACTTCATCATCGATCATCTTAGCCGTTTCTTCCGACATATTTTGTGTTTGCGCGACGGAATGCCCCAAGAAGACTTCTTGCTCGTTCGCGTTATAGCGCACGCGGCCCAGCTTGTCGGACATGCCGAACTCGGTCACCATACGACGCGCCAGGTTGGTCGCTTGGGAAATATCACTGCTTGCGCCCGTCGTGATGTTCTCCTTGCCGAAGGTCAGCTCTTCCGCCATACGCCCGCCAAACAGCATAGCCAAACGCGAGGTCAGCTCGATATAGGTCTGGCTGTACTTGTCGCGCTCTGGCAGGTTCATGGTCACGCCGAGGGCGCGGCCTCGCGGAATGATGGTCACTTTGTGCAGCGGGTCGCTTTGCGGCGTGTGAATCCCGACCAGCGCATGGCCAGCCTCGTGATAGGCCGTCAGCTCGCGCTCCTTATCCGTCATGACCATGGAACGACGCTCTGCGCCCATCATCACCTTGTCCTTGGCTGATTCAAAATCCTCCATCTCGACGCTGCCCTTGTTCCGCCGCGCCGCCATCAAGGCCGCTTCGTTGACAAGGTTCGCCAAATCCGCCCCCGAGAAACCCGGAGTCCCCCGCGCGATCGTCCGCGCATCGACATTGGCCGCCAGCGGGACTTTACGCATATGCACCTTCAAGATACGCTCGCGTCCCATGATGTCGGGGTTGGGCACCACGACCTGACGGTCAAAGCGGCCCGGACGCAGCAAAGCAGGGTCCAGCACATCGGGGCGGTTGGTCGCGGCGATCAGGATCACGCCCTCATTCGCTTCAAATCCGTCCATCTCCACCAGCAACTGGTTGAGCGTTTGTTCGCGCTCATCATTGCCGCCGCCAAGGCCTGCGCCGCGATGACGGCCTACGGCGTCAATCTCGTCGATAAAGATGATGCAGGGCGCGTTCTTCTTGCCTTGCTCAAACATATCGCGAACGCGGCTGGCCCCGACGCCAACAAACATCTCGACAAAGTCGGAACCGGAGATCGTGAAGAACGGCACATCGGCCTCGCCCGCTACCGCCCGCGCGATCAGGGTTTTACCCGTTCCCGGCGGGCCGACCAGCAAAACGCCCTTGGGGATTTTGCCGCCCAGCTTCTGGAACTTCTGCGGATCGCGCAGGAACTCGACGACTTCTTCCAGCTCCTGCTTCGCTTCCTCGACGCCCGCCACATCCTCGAACATGACCTTGCCCGTTTTCTCGGTCAAAAGCCGCGCCTTGCTGCGGCCAAAGCTCATGGCCCCGCGCCCGCCGCCCGCGTTCATCTGGCGCATATAAAAAACATAGACCGCGATCATCAGCAGCATCGGCCAAGAGGAAATCAAAACGCTCCAGAAGGTCACCTCGTCATTCGTGGCCGGAACGGCCTCTACCTTCACATTGTGGGTAATAAGGCGGTCAACAATAGTCGTGTTTTCGGGAAGATAGGTCACAAACCCCGCCCCGCCATCGGCCATATGACCATAAATCAGGTTGCCCTTCATCCGCACGTCAGAGACATGCCCTTCGTCCACCCGCGCCAGAAAATCGCTGAACGGCATCATGGCCTGCTTGGCGGGATTGGCCTCCTCGACGAGACTGGCCAGCGCATAAAGCATCAGGCCGATGCCAACAATCAAAAGGATATTCTTCGTGGTGATATTCAACGTCCTGACCTTTCGGCAAAGGAAGGGAGTGCGAGGCCTTGGAGGGACCCGCACGACTGGGCTCACGCTATGACCCGATAAGATTTTTCCGTATCGTCATTGCGAGGAGGCCTTGGCCGACGAAGCAATCCAGCCCTGCTGTCTGAAAGCTGGGGACTGGATCGCCACGTCGCTACGCTCCTCGCGATGACGACTGAGATACACGCCCTCAATCCGGGTCATTCCATCAGGCCATCACCCTAAGATATAGGAAATCCTGCCCCCTTTGCAACCTTACTCAGGCGGATTTCTCGCCCAGAGCCTCCTGATAAAAAGCGGTTACAACAGACTGGTTTTCCTCAAAGAAGTCGGGAAGAACCTTAAGCTCGTCTCCAGCCCACAAGGCAGGCAGCGCGGCCCGCGCCCGTCCCCACTGCACCCGCTTGCGCAAAGAGGGGGCCAAACGGTCCAGAAGCTCATGCGGCTGACGGCCCAAAGCGCGGACTTCCAGCCCAGTCTCATCGCCCTCGTAACGAACCTGCCACCGCCCATCCCACAGGACGCTTTGCCCCGCTGCGATGGGCAGCACGTCGGTCGCATCGGCAGCCTCGCGGATGAAAAGGGCCTTGGCGCACAGCTCGCCCTTCACAATCAGGCAACCGGCCAGCGTCCGCGCGCCCTCCTCATCCTGATCGGCCAGCCAGTCCATAAGCGGCAGCAGTTGGCGGCGACGAGGGGCGTAATCTTCGCTCCGGTTGATAGCTTCCAGCAGCCTTGTCACCGCCCGCAGCCCCACGGCCCGAGGCACCCCGCGCAGGGCCACCAGATCAAGCCGGACCATCCCGCCATCCAGCCGCGTCACACTCTCGCGCAGCAGGGCCGAGGCATAGTGGTCAAGGGCCTCCTTGGCCTCCCGCGCCCGCGCCCCAAGGTCAAGGAGCCGCTCAACCGTAAAGCCTTCTTCTTCAAGCAAGGGCCCCAGACGTCGCAGGCGGCCCCGCGCATATTTGTCCTTTTCGTTGCTGGGGTCCGTGACAAAGGCGATCCCCGCCGCCGCGCAGGTCGCCTCAAGCCGCGCCTTGGGCACCTCCAGCAAAGGCCGCCACAAGGTTACATCTCCCATAGAGGTAGCGAGAGCCATCCCCGCCAGCCCGTCTATCCCGCTGCCCTTGGCAAAGCGCATCAGAATGGTTTCGGCCTGATCGCCTGCATGGTGAGCTAAAAACAGATGCCTGATCCCCACCTCGCGGCAAGCCTGTAGCAACAGGGCATACCGCGCGTCTCGTGCCCGCACATGAATGCGGCTCTCCACCACCTCATGCACCCATGGCAAGATCCGCGCCTCAATCCCCATGGCCTCAAGCCGCGCCGCCACCGCTGCCGCCTCAGCCGCCGATTCATCACGTAGTCCATGCTCAACGATGAGGCCGAGGAGCCTGCCGTCCGCCCCCTCGCCCCCATACCGCTTCAAGCAAAAGGCCAAAGCCATACTGTCCGGCCCACCCGAGACAGCCACCGCCACCCGCTCGCCCTGCCCAAGCCCCACCTTGCGCATCAAGCATGAAAATTCATCCTGTGAAAGAAGTTCGGACACCAGTCAACCCCGCGCGTGTACCCATCGCACTTCAAGAGTTGGGGGCGATGCTTAAAAATTGCGTCATCCCCGCGAAAGCGGGGATCCACGTTGATCCAAAGGGATAGCTTCAACAGGTAGATTCCCGCTTTCGCGGGAATGACGCAGGTTTTTATGTCACAGCACCAACTTTTGAAGCACGAAGAGTTAAAAAACAAAAACCTTTCCCCTTTTTATCAAGGAAAGGTTTTTGATGAAAGGAAGAACAGGGCTTCGTTATTGAAGCGCATAGTTCGTCATACCTGCTTGGCTCATACAACCTTCGAGCTTCAACCGGGTCACATCCGTGATGACGGCGGCCCCTTCGAGCTTCTGGAGGGGCGTTTTGTTTGCCTTATCCTCCGTCTTCGACCAACGATAGGCGTAGACAACTTGCTCATCGGGACGCGAAGCGGGGCCAACGGCGATGGTCATCGTCGGGAGGCCGCCCATCATCTCGACGTGCATGCCCGTCTGTTGTTGCGCGCAAGTCTCAAAGCTTTGCCTGACAACCTCCGGCATAGGCACTGTGAGGCCCTCACAGGTTTTAATGTCGGCAAAGGTCTGACGCTGCTTGTCGCTCAAAGAATCTCCCTTGAGTCCCCCCTTGGGCTGGGCATTAAGACAACCGTTATAAACAGAAACTTCGCCCGAAGGGATGAAATAGGTCTCTTCACTATTACAATCTCCCTCATCAATCTGCCCAGACAAAGACGACTTAGCCTGTTGTGCAAATTGATAAGCGTAACCACCATCGCGCATGGGAATCTTGCGCCAAAAGTCGGGCTGCTTTTCGACAAGGCAGTTGCGCTTTTGTTGAGTCAGTTTGGTTTGGGCAGCCTTAAAAACATTGGCTGGTGTTGGTTCGCTTTTAAACTTAGGGGATCCACAAACCGCGACACCCGCAAAAAGTAAAGCTGCTGCAACACAAGCTGAATTCATGAGTGTCGATTTCAGTGAATGTGCTTCTTCACGAGACATGTTAAAATCCTCTTTCCAAGTTTATCTCCAAAGCAATATGGCTCTTCTATTCGATACAACAAAACCCACATTTTAGACAAGCCGTTTATTGCTTCCCCCAAACAAAAACCCCTCTTCTGAAACCAAAAGAGGGGTTTTTGAAAACGGGTCCTTGCCCAAGCTTACGAAGCCTTGGCGGCCTTTTCGGGCTTGTTGTAGGTTGTCTTTTCCGCGATACGGGCAGATTTGCCGCGACGCGAGCGCAGATAGTACAGCTTGGCGCGACGGACATCACCACGACGGATCAGCGTGATCGATTCGAGGTTCGGGCTGTAAAGCGGGAACACGCGCTCCACCCCTTCGCCATAGCTAATCTTGCGAACGGTAAAGGACGAGTTGATACCGGCATTCTTACGAGCGATGCAGACGCCTTCATAGGCCTGAATACGCGAACGCGTGCCTTCAACAACTTTCACATTGACGCGGACCGTATCACCGGGTCCAAAGTCGGGGATCGAAGCGGCTAGCTTTTCAAGCTGCTGCTGTTCAAATTTCTGTAACAAGTTCATCTTTTTTCTCCTTGAGGGTTGTCCCTATACATGGTCTTTGCGCAAAGCTCAATGGTTTCGATGGCCTTTTAACGCTTTTTTTCATCTTTTTTGCTTTGAAGCCAGTTTTCCCATAAATCGGGGCGGCGCAAACGGGTGATTTCCTGCGCTTTTTCCTGTCGCCACGCATTAACCTTTTCATGATGACCGGAAAGCAGGACCTCTGGCACCGCCCGCCCCTCCCACACAGGGGGGCGCGTATAATGGGGGTATTCCAAAAGGCCGCCGGTAAAGCTTTCCTCGACCACTGTTTCGGCATTGCCCATGACGCTGGGAATAAGCCGGACACAGGCCTCCAGAAGGGCCAGAGAGGCCACTTCCCCGCCCGCCAGCACAAAGTCACCCAGCGAGACTTCCTCTAGCTCCTCAGCCTCCAGAACGCGCTGATCGAGGCCTTCATAACGCCCACACAGAAGCAAGAGCGAGGGCGCCGCGACAAACGCCTCAACCAGTTCTTGGTTAAGGACACGGCCTCGCGGCGAAAGGTAAACGCGCCGCGCTGCTCGCCCGAACTTTTCTTCCATCCCCCGAAGTGCCGCCGCCACGACGTCGGGCTTCATCACCATCCCCGCCCCGCCGCCATAGGGCGTGTCGTCCACCGTCTTGTGCCGATCGGTCGCAAAGTCGCGGATATTCGACACATCCAGCCGCCACAGCCCATCCTCAAGCGCCCGCCCCGCAAGGCTCCCCCCCAAAGGGCCGGGAAACATTTCGGGAAACAACGTCAGGACTTGAGCGTGCCAAGGGGGGGCATTCGGGGGTCGGCATTCGGGGGTCGGGGGAAGAAGGGGATCATTCATCTTTTTTTTCTTCCTTCAACCAGCCATCGGGAATGACGATCTCGACAAAGCCGCCTTGCGTGTCCACGGTGGGGACGAAAGCGTCCTTAAACGGAAGCATGAAGCTTTTGCCGGTTAGGGGCTGGATTTCCAGAAAAGCGCCTGCGCCGTAATCATGCACGTCGGTCACATCACCTATTTTCTTGCCCGCCCCATCCTGCGCGACAAGGCCGATCAGATCCGCGAAATAATATTCGCCTTCTTCGCTTTCGGGCAACGACTCGCGATCAACATACAGTTTCACGCCCTTCATCATTTCGGACTGCTCACGCGTCGTGCAGCCTTCAAGCGCAACGATGGTGTGATCCTTGCCGACACCTTTGGGTGTAAGCACAAAAGTCCGCGTGCCCTTTTCATCCGTCAGCGGCGCATAGTCAAACACAGAATCGGGATCATCCGTGAAGCTACCCAGTTTCAGCAGCCCACGCACCCCATGCGGCCCCAGAAAAACACCAACGCATATTTTTTTGTTTGTCATATCGACTCCACTTTAAACGAAACCCGCGCCCCGTGCACAACGCGCAGAATATGGACATTCTTCACTTTAACAACAAAAAGGATTCGATAATCGCCAAATAGCAAATGGCGAATTTTGTGAACTCCTGCCGAAGATTCAGGAGCTATAGGACATCGCGCAGGCAAACTCTTGAGACTTTGAATCTCTTCCCACAATTCACGAACGTAACTCTGGGCCCGCGATGGATTATCAACGGCGATATAGCCTTTGATTTCCAACAAATCCGCCATGGCGCGAGGCGTAAAGATCAAGTCGTAACTCATTTACGGCCTGTTTTCTTTGCAACCTTCAACCCCAGCATAGCCATAGCCTCTTCCTCGGTGTGCGAGCGACCCGCTTCCATTTCATCAATCGCCTGATCTAACTTCAACCGATCCTCGACATATTGGGACATATCCAGCAAATGCTGGTACGATTTGGCATCTTGCACAACGAACTCGGCGCGGCCATTGACGGTCAGGATGGTGGGGCGGCCCGTCTTTTTCAGCTTCTTGGCAAAAGCCTTCGTGTTGCGCGCAAAATCAGTCAGCGAGTGAATGTCGTCCAGATGGATCATAGCGGCCTCTTTTCCTTATGTGTTAATTCACTGTGAATTGTAACACACCACCTCAACGCCGCCAAACAAAAACCGCCGCACCCCCAAAAGGACGCGGCGGCTTTTAACTCTGCCTACCTTACTCCGCAGCAGCGGCAGCAGCTTCAGCGGCCTTGGCGGCGGCGGCAGCTTCCTGCTTCATGCGTTCTTGAGCCTTGGCGCGGGGCGCAGACTTCTTGGGGGTTTCGCGCTTTTCAACTTTACCACCGAGCTTGGCATCGGCCAGCATACGGGCGACGCGGTCGGTCGGCTGGGCCCCAACGCCGATCCAGTACTTCACGCGCTCTTCAACGAACTTGACGCGCTCGCCACTTTCACGGGGCAGCATAGGATTATACGAACCGACCTTTTCAAGATATTTGCCGTCGCGTGGGGCGCGGGAATCCGCAACCACGATGAAATAATACGGACGCTTCTTTGCGCCGTGACGGGCCAAACGCATGCTGATCATTTTACTCTTCTCCTTGGTTATAAGTTACGATCATTTCTTTTTCCGCTTTCGCCAGACCCTCTGGCCCAAAACGCAAAACCTGTTGTTACCGGCTCCCCCGCATCATGCCACCCATGCTGCGCAGAAAACCGGATTTTCCGAGACGCTGAATCTGCTTCATCATCTTCTGCATCTCGAGAAACTGTTTAATCAGACGATTGACATCCGCCACATCCACGCCCGCGCCCTGCGCGATGCGCCGCTTGCGCGAGGCGTTGAGCAAATCGGCGTTCTTGCGCTCGACCTTTGTCATAGACTGGATAATCGCCTCTTGGCGCACGATCATCTTTTCATCGACATTCGCCTTGGCAAGCTGGTCCTTCATCTTCGCGATACCGGGAAGCATCCCCATAAAGCCGGACAAGCCGCCCATCTTGCGCACTTGCTGCATCTGTTTAGCCAGATCGTTGAAGTCGAAGCCCTTGCCCTCAATGAACTTACGCGCCATATCCTCGGCGACATCGTGATCCATCGTGGCCGCAGCTTTCTCGACCAGCGAGACGACATCGCCCATTCCCAGAATGCGGCCCGCGAGGCGATCGGGGTGATAGACCTCAAGCGCATCGACCTTCTCACCCGTGCCCAGAAGCTTGATGGGCCGCCCCGTGATCGCCCGCATGGACAAAGCCGCGCCGCCTCGTGCATCGCCGTCGATACGGGTCAAAACGATGCCCGTGATGCCGATCTTTTCCTCAAAATGCTTGGCCGTGTTGACGGCATCCTGTCCCGTCATCGCATCGACGACTAGCAGCTTTTCATGCGGCTGCGCCAGCTCGCTGACAGCGGCGGCTTCGGCCATCAGCTCCTCGTCAATCGACAGGCGGCCCGCCGTATCGAGGATCACAACGTCATAACTCTCAAGCCGCGCCACATCCAACGCGCGGCGCGTAATCTCAAGCGGCTGTTGCCCCGCGACGATCGGCAAGCTCTCAACACCGACCTGCGTCCCGAGCACCGCCAATTGCTCCTGAGCCGCCGGACGGCGCACGTCAAGCGAGGCGAGCAGCACCTTTTTGCGCTCAACCTCTTTCAGCCTTTTGGCGAGTTTTCCCGCCGTCGTCGTCTTGCCAGAGCCCTGTAAGCCCAGCATCATGACAATAGCAGGCGGCGTCACCGCAAGGTTCAACTCTTCCGCCTGCGCACCCAAAAGCTCGACCAGATTGTCATGAACGATCTTGATGACCTGCTGTCCAGGCGTGACCGAGCGGATGACTTCCTGCCCAACCGCACGTTCTTTGACCTTGGCCACAAAATCCTTGACGACAGGCAACGCGACGTCAGCCTCAAGCAACGCCACGCGCACTTCACGCATCGCCTCGCCCACATCGGCTTCGGTCAGCGCACCACGCCGCGTTAGGCGGTCGAAAATACCGGTCAGTTTTGAACTTAACGAGTCAAACATCCGCAGGTTTCATCCAATACACAAAAGGGCCAGTGCTCGCAACGCGAGGACTGACCTTGCACTCCCGTTTTCAAGATCGTGACCGACCCCGCCCGTTCGTGCTTTTTTAGCTTTCCTTTCAGGAAACAACGACTTTGTATCTCATCCCCCCGCCAGAGTCAAACCGCTGGTTTCTTTTTCAAGGAGGAATAAAGGGTCTGAAAATGACGATAAAAAGCAATTCGTCCTATAGCAGGAAGATAACACTTGACATTTAAGCCTTGTGGGTGTAGAAAAGGAGGTCTCTTGGATTCGAAACGGATTGGGCTTATGAAGAGAATGGAGAAGGTTATGAGCGTTATTGTCCTTAGAAGCGGGGAAGTTGCCATTACCCGTGCAACGCATGTGGTCATTACCCTTCCATCGGCCCAACCTTGACGTGAAAGCAGGACCATCGACCATGAAACTCTCCCAAATCGCGCTTGTTATCATGCTGTCCGCCGTCACGGCGTTTGCTGTTGGCAAATACACGGCTGCCCCCGCACCCGCCGCCGCCAAGCAGGAAACGGCCTATCAAAGGGTTCTTAAATCCAACACCCTTCGCTGCGGCTATATCCCCTATTCCTATGCCTTTCGGCTTGATCCCAACACGGGCAAAATGTCCGGCGTCATGTATGATGTTGTCGAAGAAATTGGCCGCCTGAACCACATCAAGATCGACTGGGCTGAAGAGCTGACATGGGCCACAGTGGCCACCTCAATCGAAACGGGACGTGTTGATGCGCTGTGCAGCGGCATCTGGATCGAAACCCAGAACGCCAAGTTCATGGCATATTCTACGCCACTTTATTATAACAGCATCGGCGTTTATGCCCGCGCCAACGAAGATCGTTTTCACAAACTCTCGGACCTGAACGCTCCGAATGTACGTTTTATAACCCGCGATGGAGGAACGCCCGAAGTCATTTCACGGCAAGACTTCCCCGCCGCGACTCAGGTTAGCCTACCAAGCGGCATCTCCGATGGTGAACTCATTGAATCGGTCACCTCGGGCAAAGCCGATATCCTTCTTTATGGCGATGATTTCTTAAGCGAGTATGTCATCCAGAATCCAACAAAACTCAAAAACATTTTCCCGAATCAGAAGGTTCGGATTTATCCCTTAGCAATGGGGCTCCCAATGCTTGATGTTGGTCTCAAAAACATGATCGACAGTACGCTCGAAGAAATGCGTGGCAGCAAGTTTATCGAAAAGTCCCTGAAAAAGAATGCTCCGGAAGGAAGCTGGGTTCCCGACCTCTCTGCTCTTAAGGAAGACAAATGAAACTCTCGCACCTAGCTCTTGTTGTCGCGCTGTCTGCCGTCACGGCGTTTGCGGTTAGCAAATATACGGCTGCCCCCGCCCCCTCCGCCGCCAAACAGGAAACAGCCTTTGAGCGCGTCATGCGCACGGGGACGCTGCGGTGCGGGTATATTATCTCGCCGCCTTTCTTGGCCGTCGATCCTGCAACAGGAACCAAGTCAGGCCTTGCCATTGACTATGTCACCGCGATCGGTAGAGAACTGGGCCTTAAGATCGAGTGGGCAGAAGAGGTCGGCTGGGGCGTTTTTGCAGAAGGCCTAAAGGCTGGACGCTATGACGCCCTATGCTATCCGCTTTGGGAGGCTGGGCAGCGAGCCAAGGTTGCCCTTTTCACAACACCGCTTTATGACAGCGACCTGTCCATGTTAAGCCGCGCCGATGATATGCGCTTTAAAGACGGCCTTAAAAGCATCAACAAAACAGACGTTATCATGGCAACGGTTGAAGGCGACGTTTCTCAAGCCCTTCATGCGCAGCAATTTCCGTTGACCAAAGAGCTTGCGCTGCCCGCTGGAACGGATAGCGGCCAGTATTTCATGAACATCGTGACCCGCAAAGCGGACGTAGGCCCTGTCTTTAAATACGAAATGGAAAAGTTCAACGAGAACTCGCCCACTAAGTTGAAAATCATTGGGAACAACGAACCGGTTCAATCTTTCAGAACAGGCCTTACCGTCGCGCAAGGGGAAGTTAACCTCAAGCTCATGCTTGACTCGGCCATCCATACGCTGCTTAGAAGTGGTGAAGCCGCCACCATCATTGCAAAATATCCGGGTGTTTCTGTTCCGCTAAACCAGAACTAACGTGAAAGAAGGACGTCAACCATGAAACTCTCGCACCTAGCCCTTGTTGTTGCGCTGTCTGCCGTCACGGCGTTTGCGGTTGGCAAATACACGGCTGCCCCCGCCCCCTCCGCCGCCAAGCAGGAAACAGCCTTCGAGCGCGTGATGCGCACGGGGACGTTGAGGTGTGGGTATGCTGTTATGCCACCACAGCTATCGCGGGATCCGAATACGGGCGCGATGTCCGGCGTTTCGTATGATATTCTAACCGAAGCCGCCAAACGGCTTAACATCAAAGTCGATTGGGCCGAAGAAATTACATTCATGACTGTCGCAGAAGGATTTAAGTCAGCGCGTTATGATTCTTTCTGCCTGACGGCCTATCGTTGGGTTCCGTGGGCGCGTGCTGTTGAGTTCACTACGCCTCTTTTCTATAGCACAACCGACGTTTATGTCCGGACTAACGATCATCGTTTTGATACCAATGCCAAAGCGATTGATAGCCCAACTGTTACAGTTGCAGCCATCGACGGCGAAGCCAGCACCTTTATTCGCGCCCAAGATTTTCCACAAAGCGCCACCTATTCAATGCCGCTCAGTACAGACCTGTCTCTTGTGCTAGAAGCCGTCGCATCAAATAAAGCCGACGTGGCCTTGGCAAACCCGCTGACTATTATGCCCTATCTCACAGCCAATCCGGGCAAAATCCAACGCGCTGAAGGCATAAGGCCTATTCGAGCCTATGCTCATTCCTTCGTCTTCGGCAAAGGGGAACATGACCTTACCTCTATGTTCGATGTCGCTTTGACCGAAATGCTCACAGACGGCACGATCGACAAAATCCTCGACAAATACGAGGCAATACCGGATAGTTTCGTGCGCATCAAAAGCCCAATCGCCTATCACGAGAAGACAGAAACAAAGTAAGTCACCATGAAACAACGTACCCCCCCGCGTCATTCCCGCGAAAGCGGGAATCCAGTTTCACTTTGAAACAGTCACTGGATTCCGGATTCAATTTTCTTTCGTCTCCTTTGGAGCCGAAAAGAAAATCGCTCCGGAAAGACGCAGGAAGAAACACCAAATTTAGGACAAACCTATGAAACTCTCCCAAATCGCCCTTGTTGTCGCGCTGTCTGCCGTCACGGCGTTTGCGGTTGGCAAATATACGCCTGCCACCGCACCCTCCGCCGCCAAGCAGGAAACAGCCTTCGAGCGTGTCATGCGCACGGGGACGTTGAGGTGTGGGTATTATGTGTTTGCACCCGCCACCATTCGTGATCCGAATACGGGCAAGCTTTCTGGCCTTTCCATTGATATGATGGAAAAGATTGCCCAACGTGCAGGGATTAAAGTCGAGTGGACAGAAGAAGTCACCTTTAGCAATTGGGTTCTTCCGCTTCAAGGCAATCGCTTTGATGCCGCCTGTACCCCCATGTGGCCAGAAATCCCGCTTGCCAAAGCCGTTTCGTTTACCGAGCCCCTTTTCTATGCTGGCCTTTATCCGCTGGTTCGCGCCGATGACACCCGCTTTGCCGACGACCAGTCGCGCCTTAACGCGCCGGATGTGACTTTTCTCACGCAAGACGGCAACGCGACAGACATTTTGGCCCGTGACGCTTTTCCGAATGCCAAGTTCTACACCGTCTCGGCCATGGTCAGCGGCGGCGAGTATTACCAGTCTATCCTCGCCAAGAAAGCCGATGCCGTCCTGACGGATCGCAATTTACTTGCCCAGTTCAAAAAGATGAACGGAGAAACGCTTCGCTTCGTCGATAGTAACCACCCCGTCAAAGTTCAAGCCTTCTCGCTAGTTGTGGGACAAAACGAAATGCTTTTGAAAAACTTTCTCGACCAAGCTATTCACGAATTAAACAATAACGGCGACATGGATCGTATCCTTAGAAAGTGGGAAGACGAACCCGGCCTCACCTATCTGCGCGTCGCGCCACCCTTCGGACAAACGGGCCGCTAACCCATGACCGTCCTCGATATTCTCATCACCTATCACATTGCCTTTTTGCAAGGGCTGGCGGTGACGCTTCAGCTTTGCGCCGTTATCTGGAGCGTCGGGATCGCGGGCGGCATCGCGCTTGGCATTGCGGGGGCACAAAGCAAAGGCTGGGGCCGCGTGGTGCAATGGACCTCGTTCGGTTTCTCCGCTATTCCCGCGTTGGTCATTTTGTTCTGGCTGCATTATCCGGCGCAGGCTGTGTTCAACGTCGTGATTGATCCTTTCTATACCGCCGCCTTCACGCTTGCGCTCGTCAACCTGTTTGGCGTGGGCGAAGTGGTGCGTCAGGCGGTCAGTGATTTTCCGGCGCAATATCTGACGGCTGGGCGCGTATGCGGCATGACGACGCGCCAGATTGTGCGGCATGTCCAGCTTCCCATCCTGTTCCGCCAACTTTTGCCTTCTATCCTGATCCTGCAAGTCGGGATGCTGCACGCGTCGCTGTTCGCCAGCCTGATCTCGGTCGAAGAAATCTTCCGCGTCGCCCAACGCATCAACAGCATCATCTATCGCCCCATCGAGATTTATACTGCGCTGGCTTTGTTCTTCTTGGCCGTGTGCTTGCCGATCAATCTTTTCGCCGCATGGCTGAAAAAACGTTACACCCGCGATTATTCAGAGAGATAGTCTATGCTGACCGCCCGCAATCTGTCCTTTGCCTATAGCGACGGGAAACCTGTTTTCGAGAAGGTTGATCTCGACATTGAACAAGGCGGCATCACCGTCTTGATCGGGCCGAGCGGCACAGGTAAGACCACCTTGCTGCGCTGTCTTGCGCTTCTTGATCCGCCACGCGGCGGCGAGATTGTGGTGGATGAAACGCGCTTTACCTTTCCCGATGCAAGCCAGACAAAACCCGCGCCGCCATGGCCCGCTCTGACCGCCGTTTTTCAGCAGCTCTTCTTGTGGCCGCATCTGACCTTGCGCGAAAATATCCTGCTCCCCGTCCGCCTGCGCGGCGCAACAAACGGCGAGGCGGAGTTGGACAAGCTGATCGAGGCCTTTGACATGCAGGCCTTTATCGAACGCTTCCCCAACGAGGCCTCACTGGGGCAACGCCAACGTGTTGCGCTTGCCCGCGCCCTTATGCTGAAGCCGCGCTATCTGTTGCTGGATGAGATCACATCGGCCCTTGATGTCGAGCAAATCGCGAAGATTCTGGGCTATCTTAAAACCCTGCGCGGCCAGAATATCGGCATCTTCATCATCACGCACTTGCTGGGCTTTGCGCGTCATGCGGCGGATCAGGTTCTCTTCATGGCCGACGGCACAATCGCCGAGCATGGCGGGCCGGAAATCCTGAAAAACCCGAAGACGGATCGGCTCTATCAATTCCTGTCGGTGATTGCGGCGGCGAGTTAACGCCTAGCTGGACTAGCCTAAGAGTGCCTTTTTTCCCTCTCCCCCTGCGGGAGAGGACGTAAAAACTTAGGCTTAGCGTAAGCTAAGTCTATAGTTTTTACTGGTGAGGGGGTAAGACTCTGCTGGTTTTTACCCCCACTCTTGCAAAATCTAAGGGCTTGCTACCGCAAACCCAAGATTTTGCTTTCTCCCCCGCCAGGGGGGAGAGATAAAGACAAGGCCCTTACTTACACGTCCCGCTGCCAAACAAAACAGCCATCCCACACGGCGAACCGAATAGCGCGACCGGATCATAACCAACCTTGGGTACGGTCTTGAAAAGCTGTGTGCTCTCGGCCAGTTCGCCAAAGCTCTGCTGAATCAGACGGCCATAGAACTGGCCACGCGCGCTGCGATCCTTGCCCTGCGCCATCGCCTCGCAGCTCCGGTCAAGATAATTGTCTGTTATCATGTCACCCGCGACAAGCGTCGTAACGCGCCGCTCGGGGAACCTCAGGCGAATGGCGTTCGCGCCGATCCGCTTGGCATAGCCGTTCAGATCCTCCAACCCATAAGGATAGCTGGCCGCCTTGGCGCAGTTCTTCAAATCAACCGGCTTGAACGGCGAGCCCGTCGGGCCTGAGGGCCGCATATTCGTCATATAAAGATAAGAGGACGGATTGGCGGCGAGAAACCGCGTTGTAATCCGCTCTTTCTCCAGAATATCAGGGGCCTTCCCCACCGCCGCATAACGCTGAACGAAATCCGCGCCGGTGCCATGTCCCACGATGACAACATCCTCAAGCGACGGGAAACGGTTTTTGTCAGTGAGGAACAGCAGCATAAGATCAAGAGCCGTAAATGAACTCACCCCCTGTGGGTCGGGCTTGATAATAGACGCGCCGCCAAACTGCCACGGATCATCCAAAGGCCAACGCGCAACCGTCCGCCCATAATTCGGCAAATGCTGCGCAAAACGAACGATGTCAATGTCCAGCGAGAATTGCGGCGCGAGGATCAGCGGCGGCTCTTCCTCCGACCCCGCCAGCGTCATCAGCATCGCTACACCTTCGCCAGAGTTGCGCTGGATATCATGAATAAAAAGGATCACCCGCTTGGTCCGACCATGATCCTCGGTCAGTGGCATATTGCTGGCGATGGGTAAAAGCTGTTCCTTCGTCTCCGCGCCCGCCCCCAAGGGAAAGATGGGGAAAAACTGTTTCGGCAGGGCAGAAATCAGGGGCGGATTGCTTTCCCGCTCCTGCACGGCCGGAGCTGCGCCCACAGCTTCTTTCTTGCCTTCCATCGTTTCAATCGCGGGCAGCTTGCTTTTGACATAGGCAGGCAACGGCGGCGGTTCCTTGATGTCAATCGGGTTGTCTTCCCTGCTCGGCACGGGAGCTGATGACCCAACCGAAGCGGACGGCGCGGCAGCAGACGATGAAACACCGCCATTGCTATAGGTGCGTCCTGTCGCTTCGTCATAGACACTGATGACACTCTCGGTTGGCTCCGGCTCAATCATTGGCGCGGTATAAACTTTGTAAGGCGGTGGCGCGGCCTCTTGCTTCGGCTGTTCTGGTGCCTCTAGCCGCTTGGCCGTAATCACCTCCGACTCCTGCGCTGGTGACGATTTAGATTCTTTTTTGTTTCCAGCCGTCTTGCTTGAGGCCTTGGCCTTTGGCGAAACCGCCTCGTCCTCATCCTCCGGCGCATCGGGGATCAACTCGCCAACCGAATGGCCGACCGTATCGAAAATCTCGCCAATCGAAAAAACCTTATTCCCGCCCGCACCATCGGCTCCGCCAGAGGTAAAGGTCCGCGCCTTATAATTGACCTTAGCCCACGCAGAAGTTGTGCAGGGAGCAAGCCCCACAACCAAGGCCAAAAGGAGAAATCCGGCTTGAGTCTTTTTCGCACTCATGAAACAATCGCTCCCGACAAACATTCTGTTTGTCCCTTCATACCCCAAATCCAGCCGAACTGAAATAAGAACATCAAGAGCCCCACGAATGGAAAGGCCACCATGTCTGAGTTTGGACAACGTATTTTGCTGCTTATCCCCCACCCTGACGACGAAGTCGTCTCCTGCGCTGCGACAGCTCGCCGCGCGATCCAGGCTGGCAGCCAGATTTACGCCCTTTACTTGACCCATGGCTGTATTGCCTATGACACCCTGTGGCCGTGGCAGCGCGGCACCTTTAGCGCGGCCCTCTCACGCCGCCGCGAAGAGTCTCTTGCCGCCGCGCTACGGATCGGCCTGATCCCCACTGGTTTTTCGGACCTGCCCGCCCGCCATCTGCGCACCCATTTATCGCAAACGGCCCAAGACATCAAAGCCGCCATCGACCGCCACAAGATCGACCAGCTCTGGGTCCCCGCATATGAAGGCGGCAATGCGGATCACGATTGCGTGAACGGCCTTGTCAGCCTGATGGCACCGCACTGGAAGCTTCCTGTCCTTGAGTTCGCCGAATATAATTTCTGCGGCGGTAAAGCGAACGCCCAGACCTTCCCCGCCGCGAATGGCACAGAAACCACGCTCTTGCTCACGCCTGACGAGCAAGCTGAAAAGAAAGCCTTGCTGAAAATCTATGTCTCGGAGCAAAAGAATCTAGGATACATCGGCACGACGCAGGAAAGCTACCGGCCGCTCGCCGCCTATGACTACAGCAAGCCGCCACACGAAGGCACCTTGTGGTACACGCGCTTTCACTGGGTGCCGTTTGGCCACCCGCGCATCGACTTTACGAGGCCGCAGGAGGTTTGCGCAGCTCTTGCTTCCTGGCCTGAAGCAACCAGCGGCTCTCCTGAATTTGCCACACCAGAAGACCGGGCACATACAGAATAAGGTCACGGCACCGCCGCACGACAGCCAGCGCCGCCGCAATATCGGGCGTGAGGCCGAGCATCGAGCCAAACAGCATAAAGCCCGCCTCTTGCACACCCAGCGCACCCGGAACGGCAAAAGCCGCCGTGCTTGTGGCCTGAATCAACGACTCGATCATCATGGCCTCCAGCAGCGAAATCGGATGCCCCAGATAATAGAGGGCTAGCCATATCTCAAAACTGCACAACGCCCATGACGCAAACTGCCACATGAAACAGGCGAACGCCTTGCCTCGACGGCGATACATCGTGCGCACGGCATGGTCCAGCTTCGCGCCGCTTCCGGCAAACTTTTTCCACTTATCACGCAGCAGCAAGCCAAAGATTTTCTCGAACAAGCCGAACAGCCCGACCTTTTGGATGTAAAACAACGCGCCAACAGCAGGGGCGGTAATCAAGAGCCCCCAAAGAAGCTGCATCCCCAGATTTTCGTTTGAGACGCGCAGCACAAAGAACGCCACGCCGATCAGCACAAAGACAAACTGCGCAAGGATCGACAGCGTAATCTCGACAACAGTTGAAGCAATAGAAGGTGCCTTGCGAATGCCGTGTTTGATCATCAGGCGGACGGACAAAATCTCCCCACCAATACGGGCGACAGGCATCAAATTATTCACCGAGGCGCGGATCCACAGCACATACATGAAAAACGGCTTGCCCGCCTTGACCTTGCCGGGCAAAAGCGGTTGCCACCCCATAACGCAAGCCCAAAGCGGCACCAGATGAAACAGGCTGGTGATCAAAATCCCCCAGCCCGCTTGTCCCAGAGCCGCCATAACCTCATCATAGCCCGACCGCGCGATCAGCAACGTCGCGGCGACAAGCCCAAGGAGTCCAAGAAGAGAAGCCATCCGTATCATGGCCGATACCTATACGAGAAAAAGCGGAAGGGGGCTAATGAAAAAGCCCCCCACCCCTTGCTACTGGCTAGTGCCCAAGAACAGACCGCGCTGGAGCAGACGACAGGCCCTACGCGCCCGCTTAAACAGTTTATCAAGCTTCTGGCCATCCTTCGGGGATACATCCGCATAAAGCTCGCCATTATCAAATGATGAAATAGCAATATAAGAATTGAACTTTGTAACCATCCCCACTTCTTTAAACACGGCTTGGAAATGAGTGAGGCCATGTTGCTTCATAGGATTCTGGGCATTTGTTTCGAAATCATCAAAACGTCCATATACTGAAAGACCTGTCGTACCCTTAGGAATCTTAGGCATTTCCCATGGTTTTCTATTCCATCTAAAACCAAGGTTTGGGTTGTGATGCCACAGCGAAACTTCTGTGCCGTTCTGTAACACAGCAGCTATCCAATACAACATTCGCGCAGATCTAACTTTTTTTGAATAAATCATTTCCATCCTCGTAAAGGTAAGTATTTCCCCACCGACAGTGCTGTCTGTTCTATCAAAAGAAGCAATGCGCGTAATGGTTAAAATGGCAGATAGGTGTTAACCAGGCCCCGAAATACAGGAACCACCCCGGTCCGTTGGCGCACGTGTAAACTCTTTGACAAAGAAACAACCATTGATAAGATGGTCTTTATAAACAAAAAAGGTTACCTCCATGCTTTTTGGCGTCCACAATCATTACAATAATAACAGCAACACGATTGGAGACTTCAACGCCCCCCATCTGTGCTGTCTCATCAGTGAAGTGCCTGTTCGCCTGACAGATCAGGGAATTGTTATCTTCAATCTCGATAAAATGCTCGACCTCAACGAAAAAATTAAGCTTGCTAACGGGTTACACATTGGCCTTAAGAAGAAATATGGCTACGGACTCTCTTTTGCCACCAGCGGTTTGTCTGATTGCTGTATTGAGAGTGAGCTGTCTCCTTTTTACAAAACGATGAAGGAAATAGCGTCCCCCATCATCACAATATATGCAGGATCAAAGCTCTTTGACGATGAATGGATTGGTGTGCCAGAGGACCTGAAGGTCGATCACATTGTCAATTCATTTGAAACCACAGCGAGTGAGATTGTGACTATTCTTGCCCCTTCACCCGAAGATAAGATCCAGCCGCCAGAAGGATGGGCAACATATGAAAGAATGTTAAGAAAGCTATACATGGGGGCCAAACAGAAAGCTTTGGCCCTATAAACAACGCCATTTCATGTCGCTTTTGGTCGAACTCGTAGTCGTTCGATCCTTCAGGATGTTCCATAAACAAAAACCCCCTTACGGGGGTCTTTGTTTATGGTGCACCCGAAGAGATTCGAACTCCTAGCCTTCTGATTCGTAGTCAGATGCTCTATCCAGTTGAGCTACGGGTGCACATGCCGTCCGGCAAGGTGGGCAAGTTAGACAATCACGCTGTGAAAAGCAAAGCTTTTTTCGCTTTCTTTTCCACTATTTTGCAAATTATTCCTTCGGGATTAACCAACTATGACCCCGAAAAGGGGCCGCCCTACTCCCCCGCCGCCTGATCCGGCCTTTCGACCGCATAAGGCCGCGCAGTGCGATAGAAGGAGCCCTTATCCTTCTCATACTTGCCGATAATTTTCTCCAGCGTCTGATCGTTGCGCATCAAATCCAGCACGCTGTCCAGCAGGGACTTCAACTCGAACGCGCCCTTCTCGACCGCCAGATAGATCGGGAAAACCCTGAACGGCTTTTCAACAGCAATATTCCGCAGCTTGCCCCCATTCATGCGATTAAACGCAAGCCCCATACTGTTGGTGATAAAAGTCACATCGGCCTTGCGGGTCGCAACATCCATCAGCGGCGCGGCATAGTCCGTCGATTGCGGCAGGGAGTGAAGCTTGGCCTTAGGATACAAAGCCTTGGCTTCCTGAGCGGGGAACGTCCCGTCCACCCCCGATACCGTCACAGACGGATCGTTAATCTTCTCCCACGCTCCGTCAAAGCGGTGATCGTCGGCGCGAACCCAAATCCCGATGGGCTCATAATAAAGCGGCCCGACAAACTCTGTTAGTTTTGCCGTCGGAGGAAACCCCCAAAGGGCCGTGCAGACCAAATCATAGCGGTCGGTCTTCAGCCCCTCATAGCCCGTGGTATAGGAAAGCTCCTCCGTCCACTCGACCTTCCAGTCCAGACGATGGGCCATTTCTTCCAGCGTATCGACCAGAATGCCGGACATCTTCCCCGTGTTCGGGTCCTTGTTCACAACGAAATCATAAAGGATATAGCCGCACCGCAGCGTCTTGGTGCGTGAAACACGCTCGTAAACCGTCTCCGCCTTGGCCGCCTGAGGGGCCCGCGCCAGTTGCTTGCCTGCCACGACACTGCCCAGCCATCCGGCCACAAATGCAAGAACGATAACGCCCATAATCTGTCCAATTTTCATATGCTAACCCGTTTTCTGAAGAGTCCCCGCTTACGGAAGTCTTTTCTATACGCCCAAACCCGATTCCAACCAATAACGCTTATCTACACCCTTTCCGCCCCATTGTCAAGTGTTTTTTCCTGTTATAGGATTATTGAATACAGCATCTTCGCCGCCCGGCTTCCCTTCTTGCTTGAAAAAAAAGAAACCGCTCTTGCATTTCCCCTGCATTTTCCCTAGAAAGACGTTTCGGCTCAAGCGGCGAAATGCGCGCCCTTCGGCTTGGGACCGTTTTTGTGCGCCTTGGCGCTATGGACGCATCAGAAAGAAGCTGGAAACAATGAGAAAAGACATCCATCCCGATTATCACAAGATTACCGTCGTCATGACCGACGGCACCGAGTTCGTGACGCACAGCACCTATGGCGCGGAAGGCAGCCGTCTGCAACTGGACATCGACTCCAAGACGCACCCCGCATGGACTGGCCAGCATCGCATGATCAACAAGGGCGGCCAGCTCGCCAAGTTCAACAAGCGTTTCGCCGGCCTTGGTGCAACGAAGTCGAGCGAGGAAGCCCCTGCCGCTTCTGCTCCCGAAGCCAAGGAAGACAAGATCAAGCTGACCACCAAGGCAGCCGCTCCGGCCAAGAAGAAAAAGGCCTAAGCATTACCGCTTAAAAAAACGCGGCCCACCGCAAGGGGGCCGCGTTTTTATTTGCTTTCAGGCCATAAGTCGTTACGATCCAAGAATATTTAAAAACCTATGGGATTTATGATGTTTGAACCTGCCTATACCGTGACCGACAATGTCGTCACCCCCGATCCAGACTCGTCGATGACCATAACAAAGCCCAAAGAACCAACAGATCGTTTCTTCTCGGCGATCGTGACCACGCTGAAAAAAGAAACGCCGCTGCTGCTCGATATCCTCCAGCGGCTCAACCTTCCCTTTGACCTGTGCCTGGAAACAGCCAACGAGAATCTTCACTGCATCATGACGGGGCAAAAAAACAGCAGCGGCAAGTGCCCGCTGAAATCCGACTATCTGGTCCAGATGTACCGCATTATCCAGTTTGCCGCCGAGGAAATGCTCATCCCCTACAACAGCACAATCCCCTTATCCTCACTGTTTCCAGAAAACACGGAGGTGCTGAAGAAAAACAATCTGGAGAACACGTCCGTTGGCAGCTATGCCACACGACGGCTCGAGCCGCTGCTTCCCCCACTTGAACAAGCAACCACCCCCCACATCAAATGGCAGATGTTCCTTGACGGTGCCGCAAGGGCAAAGCAAAAGAAAAAAAAACAAGGCCGCCGCACAGCCAAAATGGCTGTGTCAGAACCAGCACCTTAATTACAAGGATCGCTTGGCGGGTCGATAATCTGGATTCCCTGAATCATGCCAAAGTTCGGCACTTCCCCAGCCTCCAGCTTTTCACGCACCATCGCGTCAAGGCGCAGAATGCGCAGGTAAAGAAGATGCGTGCGCTCAAGAAGCGAGCGCAGCCCCTGCGGCAATTGCTCAAGCTCCGGCCCCGTCGGATTTTCGCATTCCTCGGCGGTCGGCAGTGAAAATTGCGGCGAGGCAAACTGCTCCGGCGAAATCTCGCCCGACAGCAAAGCCTTCATTGCCAAAAGCCACGTCATCACCTGAATAAGGCGAGCCGAAACACGCGTGTGCTGATAGCCCACGTGAAGGTTGTGCGGCAAATCCTGATGCCGTCCCGACGACTGTTCCTGAAACGCGATATAGTTACGCGCCTCGACTGTCAGGGCCACGCCTTCTTCAAAAGTGCGGTCCAAAAGGGTTGCGGTTTTACTCATGACTGACTCCTTCACTTCACGGCAGTGCCCCCATCGGGCGCGTCTTGATCCTCTACCCCTAGCACAAGGAGTCTTAAAAAGACGTGTAGCCAAGTTTAACAAGCACTTAAGATTGTTGCCAAGCCCCCCAAGGCACGCTAAGGCGCCTTCGCTCCTTGAAAAACAAGAAAAAGATATCTTGGGCTGGGGCCCCTAAGAATAAAAACACAGGCCTTAACCAAAAAGACGTCATTTCCGTGAAAGCGGAAATCCAGTTCACTTTGCCGCTGATCGAGTTATTCCGAAGGACGTTGGCACAAAAAACGGTTATTTACCGCTAACCACGAAAAAAAGCTTGAGGAGACCCCCTCGTCAAGACTACAAAGACGAACACTGTTGGGGCGTAGCCAAGCGGTAAGGCAGTGGATTTTGATTCCACCATGCGGAGGTTCGATCCCTCCCGCCCCAACCATTCAGTCACTAACCACGAACCTCCGCTTTATCTTTTTGCGCACCCACGTGCGCAGGGGTTCGATCCCTCCCGTCGCCGTCCCGCCGATTTCACTTGTCATTCTCACGTCTCTATGGCTTCGTTTATAGACTATACTGATCGCTCTTCAAGAGTTGGGGGCGATGCTTAAAAATTGCGTCATCCCCGCGAAAGCGGGGATCCATGTTGATCCAAAGGGATAGCTTCAACAGGTAGATTCCCGCTTTCGCGGGAATGACTCGACTTTTATGTCATTGTGCCAACTTTTAAAGTACGAAGAGTATGTAAGTTTCATTTTTGTACATTAGAAACGAAGATGGCAACATGCCCCAGTCATTGATAACGTTCTGGAACAAATATCGGGAAGGGGGTGCGCCCTATTTCCATCCGGATGACGCGCCTGTTCTATCGGCTCTGGGCAAAAATGATGTGCTATCCGACAACATTAAAACCTTCCCAGATTATGCAACAGATCATCAGTTTGCCCGACGAGGGTCGCATCGTATCGATCTCTCTTTAAGACCCGTTCCCTATGGCGGTGATCTGAAGAATGCCGACATCATTATTCTGCTTCTCAATCCTGGTCTGTCTTACACAGACTATTACGGTGAGTTTAACTCGCAGGACTATAGGGAAGCGTTACAAAAAAACCTTCGCCAAAATCTTCAAGGGGAAGATTACCCTTTCATTTGGCTGAATCCAGATTTTTGCTGGCATGAAGGCTTTATATGGTGGGAGAAAAAGCTCCGCCCCATCCTGAGCTACCTCGCGGAACAGAATTATCAAGGATATTACTTGAAAGCACTACAAGCCCTGTCCCACCGCATCGGAATGATAGAGCTTCTCCCCTATCATTCAGCTAAATCTCCGCATGAGCGATTGGTCAACAACCTGCCGTCCGTTGCTGCCGCGAAGACTTATGTTCAACAAACAGTTTGGCCAAAAGCAAAGGACAACAACAAGCTTCTGCTTGTTACACGTTCCAATAAAAAATGGGGCATTACGCAAGCGTCCAAGAATGTAGTTATTTACGATAGGAACGAGGCTGTTGGCGCGAGTTTGGGCCTCAATAGCCGAGGCGGCAATGCAATCTTACGACACCTTCGCTTTCTTCGTTAACGCTTCTTGCGCCCCTTCCCCTTCTTTTTCTGGGGCACAGCAGAAGCGGGCTCTGTCTCTTTCTTTTCTTTGCCCTTCCTCTGGCGCGGCGAGGTGG
>Ga0209800_10001311_pt1 | contig 27135 bp, 20 predicted proteins | sample Higcelweek8metaG_FD_187174 | JGI IMG/M metagenome (GOLD analysis project Ga0209800, IMG submission 187174) | Freshwater pond sediment microbial communities from the University of Edinburgh, under environmental carbon perturbations - High... | ecosystem: Environmental > Aquatic > Freshwater >...
ATAGCAGCGCGCGCGGCGTCAATACGCTCTTGATCGCGGTTCATCCCCACGTGTGTGGGGAATAGGTCTTTTGCGGCCTGCTCGATCTTCGCGCGATCGGTTCATCCCCACGTGTGTGGGGAATAGAGGTTCAGCAGCAGAATTGCGACCTTATTGTCCGGTTCATCCCCACGTGTGTGGGGAATAGTATCAGGTAGTGGTGTCTATTACTTCTTTAAGCGGTTCATCCCCACGTGTGTGGGGAATAGTCGTCCGGCACACCAGAGTTTTTGCCACCTTGCGGTTCATCCCCACGTGTGTGGGGAATAGAGGCCGCAACCAGTAAAGAGGCTCTTGCCAAGCGGTTCATCCCCACGTGTGTGGGGAATAGGAAGTGAGAGCCTCGCGCATCGGTCAAATCTACGGTTCATCCCCACGTGTGTGGGGAATAGCTGTTTCCCGCTACCACCGCCCCTACCGGAACCGGTTCATCCCCACGTGTGTGGGGAATAGAAAGAAGTGTCGGCGTACGGACTCAGGCAAGGCGGTTCATCCCCACGTGTGTGGGGAATAGTTTCCCATTGCTTAAACTTTTTATCTTCTTTGCGGTTCATCCCCACGTGTGTGGGGAATAGTTTATTGGTCGGACCATATAAGGATTAGGTTTCGGTTCATCCCCACGTGTGTGGGGAATAGGAGCCTCTTCGCGGTCGTGAGGTGTATTACTGCGGTTCATCCCCACGTGTGTGGGGAATAGCTAGTAGAATAGTCAAAAAAACGCGGCTTCCACGGTTCATCCCCACGTGTGTGGGGAATAGTCGATATGTCGATTGATATGTTTAGAGGCTGGCGGTTCATCCCCACGTGTGTGGGGAATAGCCAATACCGTAAAAAAACAAGCCCACGAAAACCGGTTCATCCCCACGTGTGTGGGGAATAGTTGAAGGCACCGAGAAACGAAAGCGCCAGAAACGGTTCATCCCCACGTGTGTGGGGAATAGGCCAGCCCTCGGACGTGATTTCTCCGACTTTGCGGTTCATCCCCACGTGTGTGGGGAATAGTCGCGGCGGCGGCGGTTTCGATGCGGTCGAAACGGTTCATCCCCACGTGTGTGGGGAATAGCTGGTGGAAAATCAAAAGCCGGCTTCCGTTCACGGTTCATCCCCACGTGTGTGGGGAATAGTGTTAGGAGTATCACATTTTTGCCCAATGCCGCGGTTCATCCCCACGTGTGTGGGGAATAGTGCACTAGCTGAATCATCTGCACCCCACGTATCGGTTCATCCCCACGTGTGTGGGGAATAGCCGGTGTTTGGGTTCTCTTTGCTATCATAGTACGGTTCATCCCCACGTGTGTGGGGAATAGGATAGTTTGCATTTTATCCGACCAGCCCGCTACGGTTCATCCCCACGTGTGTGGGGAATAGTTTATTACTGATTTTTAGGTGTATCGGTGGTGCGGTTCATCCCCACGTGTGTGGGGAATAGTCGTTGTAACCGCACAGGCGCAAATTATCGAGCGGTTCATCCCCACGTGTGTGGGGAATAGCCGATCATACAATGCAAAGCCTTGTAGGGGGTCGGTTCATCCCCACGTGTGTGGGGAATAGGGACAGCGTTTGTACTCAGAGCCGGTCTTGACCGGTTCATCCCCACGTGTGTGGGGAATAGTTTTTCAAGTTGGATTTTCACATCATCACATCCGGTTCATCCCCACGTGTGTGGGGAATAGCACCGTGGCGAATGTAGTGCAAATCTGTTGCGCGGTTCATCCCCACGTGTGTGGGGAATAGCTACCCCGTCAGTGCCGCCGCAGTCGCAGGCGCGGTTCATCCCCACGTGTGTGGGGAATAGCTACCCCGTCAGTGCCGCCGCAGTCGCAGGCGCGGTTCATCCCCACGTGTGTGGGGAATAGCGACGGAGTCTTTAGATAAAGTACACCGTTTGCGGTTCATCCCCACGTGTGTGGGGAATAGTAACACATAATCTATAGTCGCCCCGCCTTGCGGCGGTTCATCCCCACGTGTGTGGGGAATAGATAGGAATATCAGGATTACACCCACGCGTAGACGGTTCATCCCCACGTGTGTGGGGAATAGTTTATAAGCGCATCAACCAACTCTCGCTTTTCATCTTCAGCTTCTTTGTCGCGTGCGGCGTAACCGGCGTAGAAACGGTTCATCCCCACGTGTGTGGGGAATAGAACGTCAATGTCAGAATTTGCCTCGACATACACGGTTCATCCCCACGTGTGTGGGGAATAGGTGATTTCCTGAACAATCCATTTTCCGCCAGACGGTTCATCCCCACGTGTGTGGGGAATAGAGCTTTGGACTGTTTTTTGCAAACCTCGACAGCGGTTCATCCCCACGTGTGTGGGGAATAGTGAAGTCCGTCTGGCAAATTTATGCTTTCCGCGGTTCATCCCCACGTGTGTGGGGAATAGGCGGCTCTGGCTCGTGCGCGTGCGCTTGTTATCGGTTCATCCCCACGTGTGTGGGGAATAGACGGGCTTATCCGGGTTTACGGTTTCGACTGGCGGTTCATCCCCACGTGTGTGGGGAATAGTTGTTTCATGGCAGAAATAACCGTCCTTGCATCGGTTCATCCCCACGTGTGTGGGGAATAGCATAACGCGGTGAAAACCCCGGCTACGGGTGCCGGTTCATCCCCACGTGTGTGGGGAATAGATCCCCGCTTGACGACAGTACGGGGTTTATTGCGGTTCATCCCCACGTGTGTGGGGAATAGCCGGTTTTTTCCTGTTTTATGGCGCCGTGACCCGGTTCATCCCCACGTGTGTGGGGAATAGACTGAGGGACGCGACAACCCCGACCACTCGCTAGGTTCATCCCCACGTGTGTGGGGAATAGTAATCGGCGGCGTAGTTTGCGGCCTCGTCGTCCGGTTCATCCCCACGTGTGTGGGGAATAGTGAATGATTTATTTGACATGGACACGCGATCGCGGTTCATCCCCACGTGTGTGGGGAATAGTCTGCCATTGTTTCGTGATTAACAACACTTTCCGGTTCATCCCCACGTGTGTGGGGAATAGTCACGAACCTCCAGAAAGCAAAAGACGACAAACGGTTCATCCCCACGTGTGTGGGGAATAGTCACCCGCCCGTGTAGAAAATGCGGCAAACGACGGTTCATCCCCACGTGTGTGGGGAATAGAGCACTTAAACGGCTTTCAGCGCGACTCAATCCGGTTCATCCCCACGTGTGTGGGGAATAGTGCGCCATCATCTGTTTAACCATCGCGGTTTCGGTTCATCCCCACGTGTGTGGGGAATAGCTCTGTTGACTTGTTCAATTTGTCTTCGAGTTCGGTTCATCCCCACGTGTGTGGGGAATAGGATACTATAGGGAGAAGAAGTTGAAGAAGTTGCGGTTCATCCCCACGTGTGTGGGGAATAGCGTTTTTGCTCAACCAGGAGCGACCCGCCTCGCGGTTCATCCCCACGTGTGTGGGGAATAGGCCGTCGCTCTTTCTCCCTCTTCGTACACGTACGGTTCATCCCCACGTGTGTGGGGAATAGCATTACTGGGTTTTAAGGCCGATAACGCTGGTCGGTTCATCCCCACGTGTGTGGGGAATAGTAACCCTGCGGGGATAGCGACGTTATGGCGGTCGGTTCATCCCCACGTGTGTGGGGAATAGCAGAAGCCCCGTGGCGGCAAGGGGGATCGTCTCGGTTCATCCCCACGTGTGTGGGGAATAGCGATACTCTTTTGTAGCCCCTGACTCATGCCCCGGTTCATCCCCACGTGTGTGGGGAATAGACCTGTGGCAATTTACCATCCCATCTTTTAATCGGTTCATCCCCACGTGTGTGGGGAATAGAAAGAGAAGAAACTTTTGTAGCATTTTCATAACGGTTCATCCCCACGTGTGTGGGGAATAGTCATACGCAAAAGCAGATTATCTGCTCTAGGACGGTTCATCCCCACGTGTGTGGGGAATAGCCGGTTTTTTCCTGTTTGACGGCGCCGTGCCCCGGTTCATCCCCACGTGTGTGGGGAATAGTTTTGAATATTGCACACTGACAACCGGATACTCGGTTCATCCCCACGTGTGTGGGGAATAGATCATTATACATATAGATTTTATGAATATGTCCGGTTCATCCCCACGTGTGTGGGGAATAGTGGCTATGCAAAATGAAAATTTAATCTTTGATCGGTTCATCCCCACGTGTGTGGGGAATAGATATTACCCCCCCTCGCAGCGGTTTGAATCGTCGGTTCATCCCCACGTGTGTGGGGAATAGATGAACGGCCAGTCCCTGAGACCGCCTAAAAACGGTTCATCCCCACGTGTGTGGGGAATAGCATGGGGCAAAGCCTACCGCCCCGCAATCAATGCGGTTCATCCCCACGTGTGTGGGGAATAGCGGTTGAAGAAGACTTGGTGAAAAACAAGTTTCGGTTCATCCCCACGTGTGTGGGGAATAGTCTAAAAGCCTGTATAGTAGTTTTCAAAGATCAAGTAAAAAACGAGGTCATTTCTTGATTGGACGGGATATGAGTTTTAATCCATCGAAATCGATAACCTCTCTGTCGGGACTGCCATACGTACGAATGTCGTATGATTGTTCTGTGTTAGAAGAGAAGATCATTATTGAATTCAAATGCCACTTGGTTGTTATCTTCTGCCAGAGCTTATCACGTACCCGGGCATTAATTGTAGCGACGAATACACCGGATTTAACCTCAAGTGCTAATCGCGACATCTCTCCCCTCTGCGATGGGGTAGATTTCTCCAGCATAATCACTACCATATATCAGCTCCTTCAAATCGGAAATGATACGCTTCATTATCTTTGTTTCTTTAAAGCGGTCACGGCATTTAAACCGCACCCGCCGCTCAACGTCATCAGTGCTTTCTTTGACCACCTGAAATGCCGAAGGGACTGTGATCTCAGTTTTATACAGATCAGCTATGTCGTACACGAATGAAAGCTGCTTGCCTGTATGCACGAACCCTATGCCCGGTGAAAGCCCGCACGCAAGAATTGCCGCGTGAGAAATGCCGTAGAGACATGAGTTTGCCGAAGAAAGTGCGCGATTAAGGGGGTCGCCGTAATTCCAGTTATCCTGATCATAAGATCTGCCCGACCATATAACACCAAACTCATTCGCAAGCTCCGCATACCGGGCACGAACACGAATGCCTTCCATGCCTCTTATCTGCTCTATACTTTTTTCTGGTGGGATCGTCTCGTTAAACCGCCACTGATACATCTGGCGAACGACTTTGCCGCGTAAAGCCTCGTTTGCCCAAAGTTCAGCCTGTCGCAGAAGATTTCGAGAAGAGTAGGTTCCGTTGTAGCCTGAAGAATAAAATCTGACACCCGATTCTCCGGTCCATGCGACAAGGCACCTGCTTTCTGATATACGCTTTATCGCTTCGTGTGTTATTGTTGTGCCAGGTCCCAGCATTAGAACAGTCAGCGTCTCAATAGGGACGGGTATTACCTTATCGAGATAATGAAGACCGATAGACTTTTGATACTGGTCTATGCAGCCCATCTCAAAATAGAGATAAGACCAATTGTCCTCAAACTTCGGTAATTCCTGCAGATCACGGTTTTGCATGCTACCTCCGAATCATTCTGAATAAAACTCCTTATCTAAAATCTCTTGAGAAATATATCGCGATGCCTGACGAATGATGGCCTTAAGTGTGCCGGTATCCATTTCTGAGTGTCTTGGGACTGTCAGATTTTGATTATTACCTGATACATTTCTTCTAAGTTTTACATGACTGCCTTTTTGCCGTTCAAAAACAAATCCATATCTTGCAAAAATGGCTATGACCTCATCACCTGATAGGCGTTTAAGCTTGGGCATAAACGGTATCCAGTTCATAGGTGATAATGATACCGGGATTTTCAACATAACCAAGTTCTGCCATATCCTCATCTTCAAGATGCAACGAGATTGCCTCTTGCAAATTAGTGACCACCTCGTCAAGTGTTGCTCCCTGCGTTACTACAGGCAGATCGTAACAGGTTCCCACATAGCCAGATTCGTTACCTTCATAGACAACTGCTTTTATAGAACGTTGCAGGTGTTTCATTGTATTACCTCGAACTAATTTATTCTTGAGATAGTTATCAATCCAAATCCAAAGGCTTTTGCACTTCCAATGCCGTTATAGAGAGCTTGCGTAAATTGATCTTTGTCTGCAATCTCAAGAATGCCGTTATACACTACAGAATTAAACGTCAGTTGATGTGATTGTTTAGACGGACTGCTCTTCGCTCCCTCGCCGGAAACATCAACATCAATAATCTTAAATCCATGATTTTCAGCCTTATGAATTAACCACTTAACCTGATCATCATATTTGTTAACTGGCAGTCGTTTCTTATCAACTTTTTTCGTTGGATTTGCCCGCAACAGAAACTTCAACTTGTTACCATTATTCAGGTGCTGAATTTTGCTTCGGTAATCAAGCTGTTGACAAGAAACTACATAGTTATCCGGTAGTTTATTCACATCAGGAGCAAGTTCTGAAACAATGAGAACAGAGAGTGTGTTTTTAGCACTCGATAGAGGAGAGATGTTATAATCTTCAATTCTGTATATTACTCTGCCGGTCGCATTATCCTTTATGTCAGGGATCAATTTACATAATGTTCTGTGTAGCTGATAACAATCAAGAATATCTCTTTTTACCTCTCTTGAGCGCATATTTAAATCAAGTTTTGATAGAAACATTTCTATCTCCTATTCGTTTTCATCATAAATAACATCTTTTATTACAGTCTTGGTCACTACATATCTCGGTCTGAACTTTCTCTCAGAAAATGCAGCCCTCGGTTGATCCGTATAAACATGACCTTCTCTTGTTGATGATTCCAGTTTTAAAATTAGTTCAGCTTGATCTGGTCTAATAACAGTGCCTTGCTCATCCTGAATAGAAATTACGTTTTTCTGTATCAAATCAGACCTTCGATAACTGTATACCTTGTATGGGTACTCTTTTAGAGCGTCCTCAAGAGATAAGTAGAGTAATCCATCTTCGATAAAAACCGGCTCAGACGGCACAAAGCTTTTTCGGCCAAGAAAAATTTGCCAGTATGGGGTCATGAGAGCTTTTTGAATATTTTCAAGCAGAGTAACATCTTCACTCTCAAAACCTGCAAGAAAGGATGCATCAGCAAGATAATATCTGTCTGTCACAGCTGTACGTGATGTGCTGCCATCAGTAACTACCACATCTAGCGCAGTATGATAATCACGCCGTATTGTCCCTGGATCATCTATTCGCACACCGAACTTGAGCTGTGTCATTGGCGCAAGATTATCCCAATTTTCACGGGGTATGCCCATTGCCGCACAGATAAGGCCGAGAACTCCGGATTTAGATGGTTCACTTTCGGTGTCTCTTGTATCAAAGTGGCTTCGAGTACCCCACGACTGCATCGGCCCCTTGAGTCTTAATAGCAGAGTCGGCATCTCTATGCCTCCATAATTTCTTTGACTTTTGCCATTGTGTCTTTTACCCAGCTTTCAAACGTTTCCTCGTTATTCGCAATTTGGCTTTTCATTTCTTCGCTCTGCAAACAGAATTGAGAGCCTTCCTTACCAAACACTTTTTCCATCCTTTGCCAATATTGCTCAAATCTTTCTATTGATGCGGCAGAAAGGGATTTATCAGAATACTCCTTTTTTTGTATTGGACGCTCGAATGCATTGGTCAAATTGCGAGGTGCAGCTTTTTCTTTAACCGATGAGAGGTAGTATGCAGGAGGATTAAAAGCGGCAAAACTGTTTTGCTTTCCGGTAGGTATAGAAAGAGCGCTTGCACGCAAAAAGGCTTCTACACCTTTATGAAAAATATCCATATCATCAAGCAGGTTCTCTTTTAGTTTGTCGAGATCTACGGAAATATAGCGATACATACATGATGAATAGAATTCAATTGTACCGAGCATGCCTGCTCCACTATCGGCATCACCGTGCTCTTGTTTTATGTCATCAATTGCGGTAAAAAAGTCAAATTCTCGTTCAATTGTATGGGTAGAAATCGGATGCGATACCTGACAAGATGCATCAGCATTCCTTTCAGGTAAGTTAGCAAGCATTCTTCCAAAAAGTGCGACATCAACTGCCTTACCACCATCAAATAAAGCTTCGAGTTTTTTGACATCAATTTTGGGGTTTTTCTTATCCAGTTCATCCCAATTCTCATCAATAAACTTCGATATTGATGTAAACTCATTCGATCCAAGAAAGAAAAGATATTCAGTTCTAAAATCTTCATCTACTTTAACTTTCTTTTTCTTTCCTAATTGTTCTAATGCAGTCTTAATTCTTTTTTCGGCTTCTGTTTTATCTTTGCCAATATTTTCGAGCAGACTGCCAACTTTACTTACAACCCAGGTCGTCCGTGAGCCGATATATTCTTTCGGCAACAAATCATTAGCCTTGAAATAATCCCGAATAGCTTTTTTAAAGCTTTGGCTGCTTATTCTGCCGCGACGAGTTCCTCCGAAAATAGCATCCTTGGGTGCCCCTGTATCGTCTCTGTTGAGGTTCGATGGCGCGAAATTCTGGATAAAGTGCAGTTCGAGTAATTTGTTCATTGCTGGTCTCCTTTGTTTTCTTTCGGTTTTTCACTATTTATTGGTGAAGTTCTATAAAATGACTGTGCCCATTTTTGTTGTACATATTTATCGTCACTATTCCAACCAGATAAATGCCGATAAAGTTGTACCCAATCTATTCGATAGTCTTTTAGAAGAGCAATGATCTGCCGCAAACGGTGTGGCAACTGCTCTTCATCACTGTCAAGCAGAGTCAAAAAACGTTTCTCAATGGATTCTGACTTTTTATCGTTATAGAGTGATGCTATTGCCGCACCCAGATTAGAATCGTTCTTGCCAATTGAACCTTGGTCGCCATGAGATGCGTAAAGCCCGCCAATAAGTGAACGCACAACTAAGCCCCATCGCGTTTCGTCTTCTCCTCTGGCCTCGCTGCATTCTGTATATTTATAGCTTTGAAAATAGGTACCGGGTTCATGTGTGAGACTTCTCCGTAACTCGGCAAGCGCCCCCCTGTTGCCTCTCTCTTTCAGCCCCTTTAAATAGGCGACAAATCGTTCGGCACTTGAAGCTTTTTCAGTTTTCTGTTTCAACGGTGACCTCCACTTGTTTTAATTCGTTTATCCTGTGTCCGATTAAACCACCCGCCTTGCTTAATGCTTTCAATGCCCGACTGCCTGTACCGGCTGCAACTTCAACAGTATGCCAAGCTTTTTGCAGGGCAATACGCTGCTCTTGATCCCAATATGCGTATATATCATCTTCTTTCTCTTCGGTAAGTTCATCTGTTATTTTATTTAATACGCGGTGAAAAGCTTGTGCCATATAAGACCAGTATGTAGGATTATTAGAAATTTCATCTTTGTACTTCGTTAAGGATTTAATTTTCGCCTCATTGTCTTTAGTAGCAGAAGACTCTGATAGTAATTCTCTTACATGATTTTTTATTTCACCAAGATCGGTGAGAGTTGAACCACTACTCAAATATATAACTGCATAATCAATTGTTGCTTTTTTTAGACAGTTGGCACTTTTATTTGATTGCTTTATTAACTTTCCAATTAGTTCTATACCCTCATCACCGAATAAACGGGGATTCAAACAGTACGATTCATATAACCAGTTTTCAATTTTCGCTTGAGTATTTGTGACGCCATAAATTGAAATTGGAGTTAGCATCGATGTATTTGGCAGGGAGTTAGAATTTGCTAAAGTATACGGTGTTTTTGAATAGCCTTTTAGACTTTGTAGTAAAGAAGTAAAATCTCTCCATATTCTTTTTTCTTCAGATAGTCTTATTCTATACATCTCACCGTTCTCTGAACTCATATAGCACACCATCGGATCTAAAACTTGGCTCTTTTTCTCATCAAAGTTTAGTCCAGAAGCTATTGAAAGAGTCTTTATTATTACTTTATCTTCTCCAAGATCAACTGGGTTTAGTTTGATTGAACGTGATAGCCATGTATATAGACTTGTTATTCCATTACATGAACTCTGCTGGGTTGTAAGTAGGTTTTTGTATGTCAAATCTGTTCTTTCCCATGTTGGCATATCTAATACATACTTATCATTAGGATATGAGACTAGATTTCTTGACAGGGTAAGTTTCAAATTAACGTCTAGAGCTAAAAATAGAGCACATGTGGCAGAAGGACTGTTTGTGTAATTAATCAAATTTGAACTACTGACTCCACCGGCAAAAGAAAAAGTTTGAGTTGTTATGAGAAGTCGCCCGGCGTAGCTTGGTGAACAAACTTCACCATCATAAACATGTGAATGATCGCTTAATGTGTAGTTGTTACCACTAGATAGCTCAGGCGCCAATTTTTTCCAGTTGATTTGTTTATCTTCCTCATTAGGTAAATCAGGAATTTGGAAGAACGGATATTCGGGATGAAATAGATCAAACCGATCGTACCACTTTTCAAGATACCTTTCTATTTTATCTTTCGGAAACCCTTCTTTGTACCATCTCTTTGCAAACCCGATATCAGCAGGGCCTTCTAATGCCCTATGCAGTACAGCCAGTATAAACCTGTATAATGAAATAACAATAAGAGGTGAATCGTCTTCGATATCGAGATAGTCTTCTGCATGCAAAAGGACATCTTTAAGGGATACTTCTGCAAGTTTACCTTTTAAAGTTCGCACTGGTATCCATGGCTGGTCTATAAGATTAAAAGAAACACTACTCTGATTTGACATACTCTACCCCCAATTCCTCGCTGTATCTAATAATGGTCCCGCCACACTGATATATTCCATCAGTCAGTAGTAATGGCTTACAGTTTCTTAAAAGAGGGCTCTTGCGCCACCCTTTCGGCGTCGCAACACTCTTGAAGTGCCAGACAACACTCTGTCTTGAAAGTGAAACCGCGTTCTTATATAATAGTTTGGTCTGGACTATTGATTGCTCCTTTTCAAGGTCAACCGCAAGATAAAAATTCTCATCAAGATATTGCATTCCGTCGTTTGTAAATAGTATAATGAGCGTTACTGATTCACTTCCTTTTCGTGTTTTGGCAACATGAGATATATGTACGCCCGGCTTAAGGTCAGCCTCTTCTATTTTTTCCATTCCCGCACTATTAGTCCACTCTTCATTATCTGGTCGCCCGACGAGGCTATACAGTACTGTTTTATCTTCACAAATAGTCTGTGACATATCAGATTTTGCCTGCACGTAACGTTCATCGTTATACCAGTTCATCTTCTTCACCATACACGCTTTCAATCAAACCATCTGTATCATCGGGAATGTTGACACAATACTCTCCGCCGAGCGTAATCCATGTTCGATATAACACATATGGCTCATATACAGACCCCCAGTAAAGTGGTTCATTCAGATAAGGCAGATCGTCACCCCCCATGCCGCTCACATATAGCAAAGGTTTTTGATGGTCATATCTATAACTACTGTCACGATCATGCCTGTGCACTCTCCCCACCCTTTGTAGTAAGAGATCAATGGGGGCTAGATCGCTTATCATTACATCAAAATCAAGATCAAGCGACTGTTCAACAACCTGTGTCGCCACAAGGATGGCTTTTTGCGGTCGTTTTTCAATATTTGTCTTACCAAAGAGACTCAATATTTTATCTTCTTTCTCTTGGCGTAATCCGGCGGGAAACCTTGCATGGAAAAGTAATAGTACAGTCTCTTTGTCGTTTAAATTTATTAGGTGCTTATAAAGATCCTGTGCCCGTTGCACGGTGTTGACAATCACGGCAAGACATCCACCATTTTTAATTAAGGCGATTGAAAACCTGGTCAGCTCTTCTATATCAGTTGGGGCACTCTTTATAGTAACTAAACGTTTTCTTTTTGCGTCCGCGTCAAAATGATAGGTCTTTACTGTATCTCTTTTATCGCATATAATAACTCTTGGATAATCGCAAGTGCTAACGTTATCAGAACCCCATGCTTTCAGGAGTTCTGTACGACGCTTTCGGGGTAGGGTAGCACTCATCAATATAACTGATGAACCAAGTTTCTTCAGCCATTCAAGAAGTCTGTCCAATATTGTTGAAGTATAGACATCATATGCGTGCACTTCATCAATTACAACTGTTCTGTTTCCAAGACCCCACAAACGAACAAAATTATGCTTTATATTCAGTACCGACATCAATGCCTGATCTACCGTACCGACACCGTATTCAGACAACATCCCGCGTTTTTTGTGTGTAAACCATTCATGAGCTGAGATTGAATCGTCTGTTTGGTCTCTCTTATAATTTGCTCCAAATACCGATGCCAATCTCAGTTTTTGATACGAATCATTTAGCAGTGTGGCTCCGTGCAATAACTGCAAGTCGAGTTCAGTATCTGGATGAGTCGAATTCAAAAACTCTAGCGTCCGTGTAAACATTGCATTGCCAGTTGCACGGCTTGGCAATGCAATGTACATGCCTCTATGATTATTCTTGCTTTGGAGCGCAATATGAGAATAGAATGCGGCCTCGGTCTTTCCTTCGCCTGTCGGGGCCTCTATGATTAATAACGCAGGGCCATCAATTTCCGAACATGCCTGAATCATTGCCAGTTGAAGAGGCCTTGGTGCATATGGGGCAAACAATTCTTCAAATGGGGGCGGTTGTATGTATTTGCTTTTCTTGTGGATCCAACCAATTGAATTAAGCGCGTTTTGTGCCTGTTCTACTGCATTAAGCCAATACTCTTGCAATGTGAAGGAGGCGCTACAGAAATAGGGGTAGAATTCTTCGTTTGAACCGATCCAGTCGGCAAAGGAAGTCAATCCTGCAAGACGCATATACGCAGCACCGGAAAATGAGCTAAAATTCATGGCCTGTGTTGGTATGAAAAAATCTTTTAAATCGGCAATTAGCTCTGATCTGACCTCTTTCCATCTGTTCTGACTTCTTTTTAGACCAGATTCGGACAGCATCGTCTCGTTACGAATAACTTCATTGAACCCATGGTGTGCATTAACGGCCTCAGATATATATTTGATTGTATCATAATCACAGTTCAGATATTTAGCTACCTCACATTCAAACAGTCTTTGTCCTATTTTCCCATGTTTTTGATATTCAATTCGGTCATTCCATATTAAACCTATAGAATGGAGTCTGCTGGCGACATCGGGAACCTTATCGTCAACCATCATTTGAAATGATGGAGAAGCCTTTCCTAAATCATGCAATGCCACAAAAAAGCCAACAAAGCCTTTCGTGTTTTCCCAATCACTATGGAAGTCATCAGAAAATAAACTCTTTGTTGAGACTGGTTCTCTTTTTAGAACTTCAAGTGCAACCGCCGCCACATCAAGCATGTGGCAAACCAGCGGATGCCAATTGCCCTTGTCGTCGGTTTTGCCCCAGAATTTGAAATAGTCCTTCATCACACGGTCTCTTTTATAAGTTTATTCACATCATACCACCACGCCGCGACATATGATGTCGTCACCGCCGGAATTTTAATAAAATCGGGATATTTTTTCGTATCCCGACAAGCGCTGTTCACACCCGCCACCGCTTGTACATCGCATCGATGCGCGATAACCAGTATTCTCTGAAGTCGGGCGGGGCGACCGCCTCGGCTTCGTGTGCAAAGCGCAATAGTTTGCCGGTCAGCTCTTCGTAGCGGGCGGCGGGCAGGGTGATCTCGGTGAAGCTGCCGAATTCGTTTTCGGCCTTGCGCACACTCTGCTTCTCGTGCCAGACCCGCTCACCGCTCACATGGGCGGCCCTGCCGTAGAGGCGAAAGGTCACTTCACGCGCCTCGTCGCCGATAAAGATGCCGTACGAGGAGGAGCAGATACTCTCAATCTCTTCGTCGCTGTAGCGCATGCGGTACTTCTCTTTGCACAGACAGCAATCGCTCATGCGGCTGAGGGCGAAGTTGCGCACCTGGTTTTTCTCGCAGTCATGCGCGATCAGATACCAGTTGCCGTGGTAGTTGATGATCCTGAGCACTTCAACGGTGCGCTGCTCGGGCGATTCGCCGTCGTGCTGATAGGCAAAGCGCAAACGGCTCGATTCGAATAAAGAGCAGATAATGAAGATGATCGTTTCAAGGGGGTCAAGGCTTGTCTCTGAGAGGGTGTACTCAATATGGCGCGAGAGTTCGTATAACTTTTCGGGCATTGAACTCTTAAGTTTTTGCATGAATTCGTCGCATAAAGCGGGCAGAAACCATCCGCTCTGGGCGATTGAACTTAAGAAGCAGTAAAGAATCAGCTTCTTTTCGTCAAGAAACGAGAAGAGGTCATATTTCTCGGTGTAACGATACTCATGGCATTCACGTGAGTTATCGATGGGCGCGAAGAGCTGGTCACGCATATACTCGATATCGCGCTCGGCAGTTCGTTTGCTGACCTCAAAATGTCGCCAGATATCCTCTGTGAGCACATATCCCTTTGTCTGGATCATCCGGTCAATGTAGACATAGCGTACCGTTTTCGACATAGGTTCTCCGTCAGGGCGGTATGGCGGCGGGGGGAACAGAAGCGGTAAGCGATGCCCTTTATCTGGTTATAGCCTTTATCAGACATAAAAACCATAAAAATCAACCTATTTTATGATAACCGCCTGTTTTTTTAATAGAATCCATTACAGGGCTTTACACCCTCATAACCCCCCCCTCTACAGAGCCGAATCAACCGTATTACACCGGCGAATCAACCGTATCAGCACGTTGTATCCCATAGGGTAACACGGTGATATCCTATGGGATTACACGGTGATATCCTATGGGATTACACGGTGATATCCTATGGGATACAACGCCGAAAAAGGGGGGGGTTACAGCGCTGAAGAGTGGGGGGTTACAGAGTTGAAGACCCCCCCTTTGCGGTGCGAAAGAGCAGGGGCAGTGATCAAAAGGCGCGGTGTTTATTGTACTAACGCTAATTTATCATACATATTGGCATTGAATAATGCAATGCACTCGCTTTTCTAAACAAATTTACACAAAATTTTTGCGGGTTTGGTAAAAATGTAAAGTTTTGAAGATTTTGTTCGATATTTGAAAATGTAAACAGTGGATATCGTGTTTGTTAATAATATCCATGAAATATAAACTGATTACCTTTTCTTTGTACACAGCAGGGCAGTTAGCCGATCAACACGGGATGCGCGCAATTGCGGCATCCCCCGCACCGAACATCTATCACTTCTCTGTTGAAAATATTTTTTAAAGGAGGCGTACTATGAATTTAAAGTATGCACTTTTCAAAAATCGCCTTGTGGAAGATGAGAACAACCACATGGCCGTGCCGCAGAATGTGGCAATATACCACATGGCGGACCTTATCAAAGAGATGGCGGTGCCGGGCGGCGTCACGCGTACCCAGGCTGCCGCGGTGCTCGAGTCGTTCATCGGCGTGCAGGAGAAGCTGCTTGAGCAGGGTTGTGCGATACAGACTGATCTGTATCTTATACATCCGCATATCAGCGGCTCGTTCAACGGGCCGAACGATTCGTTCGACCCGGCGCGCCACAAGATACGCTTCAGTGCGAATCTTGGCAGCCGCATGAAGGCGGTGGCCGCGGCGATTCAGACCGAAAAGGTTAAGGGGCAGTCGCGCAAGCCGCAGCCCGAGAACTTTATCGACACCTTTAACGGCGTCGATAACAAGAGCGCCACCCCCGGCAAAGTCGGAGATATTTCGGGTGAGCTGCTGAAGTTTGACGCGTCTGACGCGCAGCAAGGTGTCTTCTTTATCTCGGGAGCGCAGGAGTACCGCGCCGCGAAGTATCTGCATAACACGGCAGGGCTGCTTAGTTTTTATATTCCCGAAGAGCTGATCGCCGGCACCTATCGCGTCGAAATACGCGCGATACTCACCGGCACAAAGAGCATACGCATTGGCACGCTTGACGCCGTGCTTACTGTCGCCTGAACCTTGCCTCACCGGTGCGCGCAGATCGCGCGTGCCGGTGAGGGCTTTGGATTCACTCTTTCATCGCCTTAGAATACTCCGCCATTTTCCATTTCTTTCTTATTTACAAAGTCCATGTGATAGAGCTTTTCCCAATGGTTGATATTTAATGTTCCTCTCGTGAGGCGGATTGCCAGTATGCAGCAATTTTCATCTTTCTCGTTGTTTGCGCTGTCGTACCACGAGGCAAAGGCCGTGCGCAGTATATCTCGTAAGCCGGCATTCTTCGGGTCGAGCACCCAGCCGAGATTTTCACCTCTGCCGCTTGCGGTAAACATCTCGGCACTCGAAGCGATTGATACCTCGGGGTTAATCGCGATCTGCTGCATCTTGTTCGATTTGCCATAAGTGGTGACATAAAAGACACCGTCCATATACACTGCGTTCACCCCGCGGACAACCGGGCGGGGGCTTCCATCGGCGTTCGGCTCACGGGCGATTGTCGCAAGGCTGAGAATGTTATCCCTGCCGCTGCCGAACTTCTCTTCAAGTAATTTGAATCCCTCTTCGTAATTGCTCATTGTAATTCTCCTGTTAGTTAAGAGCAGTTTCAGAATATTCAGAAACTTGTTTACTCATGTTTGTCCAGTAAACACGTGTGTAGTATGTTGTCAAATAAATAAATGATATTCTGAATATTTGAGAGTTGCAGTAGGAGGGGTCGGCAGCTCGGCATACCACTTCAACACCCGCCCGTACTCTTTGCTTCGGGTTTTTCTCTTATCAGCATATACAGCAGCAGTGCCATGATCATGGTGATGAAAAACATTCCGACAGAGACTGCGGCGCCGTAGGCGTAGTTGTTCCCCCCGCCGAATGCGACTGAGTAAAAATAGACCGAAGAGGTCCGCACTAAATCGGGAGCCGCGCCCATGCCGCTGAGGCAGAAGGGAATATCGAACATCTGCATTCCCCCGATCAGCGAGGTAACCATGATGTAGATCATGATAGGGCGCAGCATCGGCAGCGTGATATACCAGGTCTGCTGCCATTCGCGTGCGCCGTCGACAATGGCGGCTTCGTAGAGCGACAGCGGTATGCCGGTGATGCCCGCCATCAGAAGTATCGTCGTGTAGCCGACCCACATCCACCACTGAATAAACGAGACGATCCCCCTTGCCGCCACGGGGCTTCTGAAAAAATCAAAGGCCTGCTGCACTTCGACACCGTTCACGACGGCACTGTCATACAGACCGAGCGAGTTCTGCAGAAACTGATTGACCGGTCCGAGAGGGTACGAAAAGAAACGCTGAAAAAGCAGTGCTACCGACGCGGCGGTGAGCAGGTTGGGCATGAAAAACAGAGTTCTGAAAAGGCCTTTGCCTTTCAGTCGAATGCGGTGATCCGACAGCCAGATCGCCATAACCAGGGCGATCAGTACCTGCGGTACGAATCCGCACAGCCAGATGATCATCGTGTTGGCGGCCGATCCCCAGAAGTATTTGTCGTGCAGCAGGCGCGCGTAGTTCGCGAAACCGACGAAGGTCAAGTCGGTATTCTGTTTGAGACGGTAAAGGTCGGTGAATGAAAGGATGAATGTGTAGATTATCGGGTAGAGATGGCAGGCGGCATAAACCAGAACGAAGGGCAGCACGAAGATATAACCCCAGCGCTCCCTCCGGGCTTCCATTTTCAGCGCGGAGAATTTCCTTTTAAGATGAATTCCGTCATTCATGCGGCGTACGCTCCTTTCCCCGCGACGAATTCTGCTATCTCACCACAGAGTGCCTCCGATTCGGGCATATCGAAGAAGGCGAACACGTGAAAAAGGCCCTCCCAGACGTGAAGAAGCGTGTCGACACCTGCCGATTCCGCTTTTCTATGAAGGATGAGGGCGTCGTCAAGAAGCATGTCGCACTCACCCGTCTGTATCATAAGCCGGGGAAATCCGCTATAATTTCCCATAATCGGTGAGGCGTAGGCAGTGCGTGCCTCCTCTTCGGTGATGTACATCTCCCTGAAGGCGCTGAATTCGGGCGGCTCTTTGCCCGAGCGGAAAGCGGCAAGCATCGCTTCGATTACGTCGTCTGATACCGGCGCACCGATCAGGGCGTCTTTGTTGAAGTTGCGCACATGGCTTTCAAGCAGGGGATTATAGTTGATATCCACCGCGGGCGAGTATGCGCAGACGCCGCCCGGCAGGGGGAAATAATGATCTCTGAGAAAATGTACGAGTGAGAGTGCGAGTGTCGCTCCGGCCGATTCGCCGACGACGGTGATGCGTTCGGGTGCATATCCGCTTTTAAGAAGCCACAGGTATGCGCTCACGCAGTCTTCAAGCGATGAGGGATAACGGTATTCGGGCGCCTGACGGTAGTTTATCGAAAAGCTGTCGACGCACGCTTTGCGCGTGATGTTGGCGCAGAAGGCGCGCCGCGAGACGGCCGATCCGGTGGTGAAGCCGCCGCCGTGAAGAAAGAGCATGACCCTGTCTTTGATCTTCGCCGGATCGTGATCGGGCAGGCGAAGCCATTCACTCCTGACGCCGTCGGCAAGCACCTCTGTCAGAGCCAGACGATCCCCAAGCGGAGTCTCCCTTCCGGCACGGTCAACCGCCTGCCGCTCTTCGTATATTCTGCGGTATTCTGCAAGCAGGGGGTTCTGCTCGCGGGGCGCTTTCATGAGAATCCGTTTTTCATCCATCAGCTTATTAATAAGGTTTATCGCTTCGTGGCTGGGCATTCATTGCCTCCGGTTTCTTTTCACTATACACGATATTTTCCGTTTAGCGACCTGACCAATAAGGTCGCACGCTTTTTTTAAGATATGAAAGGGATTACTTTGTGCCCTCACCCGCGCTCTGCGCGCCCTCTCCCAGTGCAAGCGCTAAATGGGGATTAGGGCGAGGGCTTCTCATTTACAGCAATGCTCTGTTTTACCGAGAGACTCCCCTCTCCCTAATCCCCAGTAATAATCCACGCGGGGAGAGGGGTCGGGGGTGAGGGCATTGAGTTTTATATGTAATTATGCTCGTTAATTAAGCTCATAAACTGAATAATAACCAGGATCTGATTCGATCGTGAAATGCTATAGACGCGCTTATTTGTCCACCCGGTTGGGCGTATCCGCTCTCTTCGCGCCCTATGCAGAGAAGTTTACTAAAATAAATTTGACAGGAGGGCCTCTGTTGAAACACTTTAAACGAGGCTGTTGCCGTTAATCCCTATGGTTAACCCATCATCAATTGGTTTGTACAAAGCAGAATAAGCGCGAATGAATGCCGGGGAGAAAATCTGATTAAGCGGGAGTTATTATGAAAAATGTCTTATTTCTTTTTATTCTGTTGTTGACCTTTGCCGGCTGCCCGGGATGTTCGGACGACGATGAGGACGACGAGAAAGAGGTTGATAAACCTGAAGAAGTCGCCGAAGAGGTTAAGCCCGAATCGAAATGGTTCCTGGTAAAAATAGATTCGTCCGGAAAAAAGACATGGGAGACGGCACTCAGCAGGGACATCAAGAGCCTTGGCGACATGGTTGAAATCGAAAACGGCGCTGTCATTCTCGTCGGATCGATCCGCGCCTCGCAAAAGGATGACGCGTTCATCGCCGAGTATTCGTCGTCCGGCAAGAAGGTGTGGTCGAAGAAGCACCATTTTGACTACAACGATATTGCCGTCGATGTCGACCCTTCAGGTGACGGCGGATATTACGTCGGAGGCACAAACCGGATTGATGGAGAGAGTTACACTTCGAAATATACACGTATGTATGTAATGAAAACCGACTCGCAGGGCGAAAAGCTGTGGAGTGTAAGCGAGAAGATCAATGACGGATTCTGGTCAACAGAGTGCCTGACGCGCACATCGGACGGCGGCGTCGCGGTGATGGCCAACAAGGACATTGCCGCCGACCGCTGCTATATCCTGAAATACGACAGTTCGGGAAACAAGCTCTGGTCGAAGAATTATCTGTTCAGCGACTTCAAAGAGATGAGAATAAGAGAGCTTTCGACGACTGACCTGGTCTGCTTCGCCCGGGCGGATACCGATAGAGTAATGATGCTCTTTGACAGCGAAGGCGAAGAAAAAGCCGGAGCGCTTCTTCCCGAACTGCCGGGACTTGAGGGGCTGACCTTCGACGTCACTTCGGACAACAACCTCTATTTAAGCGGAACCCTTGATAAAGACGGCGTGCTGTTTTTCAAGCTTTACCGGTGCGACCTGTCGAACACGATACTCTCTGAAACCGATTTCGTTCCCGACAACACTGATATCTCGAGCGCCACTATGAAAATACGTTCATCGGGCGGCGTAATCGGAATATGCCGTTACAATACGGTCATCGAAGAAGACGGCGATGAGCGGGGAGGGTTAACTACTGTTGTTTGCGGCTTCGACGAAACCGGCGCGCAGTCGTGGTCAACAGATCTCGGCGTCGACCGGGGTATCAGGGTTATCGTGCCTACCTCTGACGGGGGATGCCTCCTTGCCGGAGAGTTTTCAGAGTATTACTGAGTTTGCCCTTTGAGGGTATTGTATAGGGTATCGCTGCCGGCTGACTCTGATGCTAAGCAGCAGCTATATGCCCTCACCCGCTATATATCAGATTCGCAACAAGCCTATTTAGAAGTTTTAAGCAAATTGAAATTGACTAAAATTTCGGTAAATGTATCTGTGAATTATTGGGTGCTGTTTATTTTCAATCATAATACATTTTGTGTTTAATTATTATTGTTGTAAATGTATTCCTATTGGTAGGTGTTCTTTCACATAAGGAAACACCTGTCGATTGAAGTTTTTTTGCCGTAATCACAATCTTTCTTTTTTGTCGGGCTCTATACTGAGCGACATCTTCGGTCAAAGATCAATATTTACAGAAAACAAACAAATTTTCCATCGCTCAGGAATTTACTATGATAAAAGCCGCTTTTTTGCTTATCGCTGTATTTGTATTTCTCGTTTGTTCTCCAATCATTTCACAAGAAACCTCTGATCCAGAAACACCTTCAACTGCAAATACAGAAATTCTTCCATTGCCAGAACCTGCTACCCCTCCCGCAGAGACTGAAAACGTAACAACTCCGCAGAATATTACTGAAACGGACTTAGAAAATTCCGAAACAACCGATAGTTCTCAACCACCGGCAGAATCAACTGGAGAGACTCCGCAACAACCAAGTACAGCTGACCCCGGAGAAGCAAAGACTATTGAAGAGATTCCACAACAGCCAGATACAGCCAAGCCGGAACCACCGGCAGAATCAACTGAAGAGACACCACAGCGGCCGGATACAACCAACCCTGAAACACCGGGGTTAACTCCTCAAGAAAGTATACCTCCAGCTGCCGAGGTAGAACCTCTTCCGCAAAAACCAAAATCTGAAGAGACTCAAAATAAAAGAACATCTTTGAATCAACTTCCGAAGGTTCTTGATAATACCAGATTTTCAACTGGCTTCTTTATACCGCTCGGATCATACAGCGAGATCGCATCACTTGGCTTGGCATTATACGCCGAAAAAGTGTGGCCCGATCTTTTCGTTTCAAAATTCTATGCAGGCGCTAAGGTCGGCACTGTCTTTATGGTAGTCAAACCCTCATCTACCGGGTATAATAACCTCTTTCCGATATTGGCTACAGCCGGGTACTCGTTTCGACTCAATTCAAAAATAATGCTGCAGCCGAAAGCGGCAGCAGGCTTTTCAATTAACTCACTCTCTTACGAGAATAACGAGGGCGAAAAGATTGCATCCACTTTTGCTCTGCCTCATATAGAATTTGGTCTTGAAGGTACATACGCAATTAACGGGTCAATGCATGTCGTTGGCGCCCTTTTATATAACGGTATGATTGAAGCAAAGGGCATTATCTCGGCGGTTCTGCTTACAGCCGGTATAGGCTTTTCTTTTTGATACATCGAAAATGTTGACAAAGTAAAATGACAAAAACACGGGGGGATTATCGTGAGAAAAATAGTGACAGTGTTATTACTCTTTGCCGCAGCAGGTTTAGCAGCATGCGAGGGGGGATACAATAACGCAATTGACGCGATAACCGGTGAACCAAAAAGTGTCACCATAGAAGATCTGACGCTTACTAAAGAAGAAACCACTCTTCTTATCGGAAAAACTGAACAGCTCTACGCGACGATCTACCCGACAACAATTGTCAACTATACGTTAATATGGTCCAGCTCAAACGAAACGATTGTATCTGTTTCACAAGAAGGTCTCATTTCAGGTATTGCTGTCGGCACTGCTACGATTACTGTCGAAACAGAAGATAGCAGCTTTTCTGCTTCATGCAAAGTCACAATATCTGCAGAACCGGTTGCGGTAACCGGTGTAACGCTCGATAAATCATCCCTCTCATTAGATGTCGGCGGTGATGCCCAATTAACCGCAACAATAGCACCAGCTGACGCAACAAATCAAAATATCTCCTGGACATCTTCAAATAAAGCGGTTGCTTCAGTCACAGATGGCGGTCTGGTAAAAGCTATATCTGCCGGATCTTCAACAATCAGTGTAATCACCGAAGACGGCAGTAAAAGTGCCTCTTGTGAAGTTATCGTTAAAGAACCTCTCGTCGTCAATATCCCCGCGACACCGGGTGCGGCAACGGTAATCCCCTCTGATTCGCAGCTTTCTATCGAATGGCAGCCGGTAACCGGCGCAACGTCATATCAGGTATGGTACAGCACAACAACTAATTCATCAGGCGCAGTACAGAGCGGCGGTGATATTGCCGCAACATCTCATACGATTACAGGTCTTAACAATGGTACAACCTATTACATCTGGCTAAAGGCAAAGAATAGTGCGGGAACAAGTGGTTTTGGAATTTCTTCAAGTGGAACACCGCAAACATCGATAACAGCACCTGCAGCACCGGGTATGGCAACTGTGATTATTTCTGATTCCTCACTCTCGTTAAGTTGGTCAGCAGTAAGCGGCGCAACGTCGTATCAGGTTTGGTACAATACAACAAATACTACATCAGGCGCAGTACAGATCGGGGGGGATATTGCCGCAACATATCATGCGATTGAAGGTCTTAACAATGGTACAACCTATTACATCTGGTTAAAGGCAAAGAATAGTGCGGGTACAAGCGGCTTTGGAAGTTCTTCAAGCGGCACACCTCATACATCAATAACAGCACCAGCAGCACCGGGTATGGCAACTGTGACTATTTCTGAATCCTCACTCTCATTGAGTTGGTCAGCAGTAAGCGGCGCAACGTCGTATCAGGTTTGGTACAATACAACAAATACTACATCAGGTGCAGTTCAGAGCGGGGGGGATATTGCCGCAACATCTCATGCGATTGCAGGTCTTAACAATGGTACAACCTATTACATCTGGTTAAAGGCAAAGAATAGTGCGGGTACAAGCGGCTTTGGAATTTCGTCAAGTGGAACACCGCAAACATCGATAACTGCACCTGCAGCACCGGGTATGGCAACTGTGACTATTTCTGAATCCTCACTCTCATTGAGTTGGTCAGCAGTAAGCGGCGCAACCTCTTATCAGGTATGGTACAGCACAACAAATAATTCATCAAGCGCAGTACAGAGCGGCGGTGATATTGCCGCAACATCCCATACGATTACCGGTCTTAACAATAGTACAACCTATTACATCTGGCTGAAGGCGAAGAATAGTGCGGGTACAAGCGGCTTTGGAATTTCTTCAAGTGGAACAACTGCTGGAGGAAACAATCCGCCAATTGCGGGAGCGGTCTGGGCAAGGAGTGTTGTCTCAGGAACAAAGCAAACAATTTTCAACGCGGTTTGTTCTGATAATAACGGCAATGTGTATGCGGTTGGTTATGCGAGCGGCCCGGGCAGCACCGGAAGTCCTTTACAGTATGACTTCGGGAACAATAGCATAATCACCTGTAAATACCAGGCAAATGGGATGTTGGTTAAGTATAATTCTGCAGGTGAAGCACAATGGGCAAGGGGGGTCAACGCAAATAATCCCTCATCTTTTTCAGCTGTGTGTACAGATACGAAGGGAAATGTCTATGCAGCGGGGCATCTTAATTCATACGGGGATTATGATTTTGGAAATAACGTAAAGGTATATGCAGATGGTAAGAATTTCTTTATAGTTAAATATAATTCCGATGGAATCGCACAGTGGGCAAGGTGTGTTATAGAGGAATATAGTACTCAATCTGAATCATACATATACTCAATATGCGCAGATTCTGAAGACAACGTGTACGCCGCCGGGTATATAAGCAATCCCTACCAATCAGTTATTATCGGAAGTCTAAATAACTATCTTTACACCAAGCCAGACGGTCAAACGCTCCAGGACGCGTTTATCATAAAATTAAAATCTGATGGATCAGTGTACTGGATGAAATCGGTAACAAGTGCCAATATTAACACACTGGACGCTACACAGTTCAATTCATTATGTCTTGATAAGGATGGCAATATCTACGCTGCCGGAATAATTGCAGGAATTAATACAATCAATTTCAGTAACACTGTATCTGTGAAAGGAACAAATCCAAATAATATTACAGGTCAAGGTACCGGTTCATATAGATTTAGTCTTTTGCTGACAAAATTTACCAAAGACGGTGAACCCATCTGGGCAAAAAGCCTTACATCAGGGGCGGTGACTTCTGGATACAATTGCGTTGCCGTTGACAGCAGCGGAAATGTCTATACTACGGGTTATATATACGGAAAATCCGGCCAGGCAACCGCTGTTTCGTGTGATTTCGGCAACGGTATTGTTGTCACACCAACTTATGATTTTGAAAACCCCGTGCTGGTAAAACACGATACTGACGGAAAAACACTTTGGGTGAAGTCTGTAGCTTCTGTATCTGCTACAGTAGATTTCAATTCACTGAAGGTCGACAACAGCGGTAATATTTTTGTTGCGGGATCGATTCCAAGTGATGTAACCGCCTTTGATTTCGGTAACGGCATCACTGCCTCCAGTCCGTCAGCATACAAAAGCAGTCTTGTGGTAAAATATAACTCCGATGGTCAGGCAATTAGTACAATGCTTTCCACCGCTCAATCTTTGGCAATTTTCAATTCAATATGGCTGGATAACGAAGGCAATCTGTTTGCAGCAGGATATGCATCCGGAATCAAAACTTTTGATTTCGGCAACAATGTTACAGTTACGGGGAGTTCTGTACAAGCGAATGTATTGGTGGTGAAGTACAGGTAGCGGGACTTGTACGGTTGCAGCTTTTGATTATTTATAAGCTACATCCCGCCCAGCATCTCTTTCAGTCTCTCAAGATCAATCTGATTGCAGATACTCTCTACCATTCGCAGGTGATCCTGATTCTCGCTGCTTATCGCGTGGCGCAGAATCAGCGGTTTGAGATCGAGATCTTCGGCGCCCCGGTAGGTTGACAGGACGCAGTACTCGGCGCAGTAGCCGGTGATCACTATCGTGTCGATGGCATTAGCGCTTATTATATCGAAACACTTCGTCTTGTTGAAGCTGTTGCCGTACTTTTTCACGATGTGGTAGTCTTCTGTGCCCGGTTCCAATGCATCGATAAACTCAAACCCCTCCGTACCGGGAATCGCCCCGTCACTCTCGTCGATGTGCTGTATCCATACTACCGGAAGCCCTTTTGCGCGAAAGCAGGGGATGATCGCGTTGATCTTTTCGCAGGCGCTCTGCATCGAGCTTTTCGCCCCGTCGCGGTAATAAGCCTTCTGCAGATCAATCACAAACAGCGCAGGTTTCATAGTCATCCCTCAAGTTCTTTTACTGTCTTAGCAATTATTTTCCACTTACATAAGGACCTCACATCCATTGATAGTAAACCAGAAATGGATGTGAGTTTATATAAATGCGGTTAACTTGTCTTACAGCTAAATCCATCAAATCCGTGACGCGCAGCGGCACACATATTCCCGCATCTTTCGCAGCCCGCCTGCAGGCGGCGCGAAAGTTATGCGGGCACGCCCCGCGGCGAGCGGCGGCATTTCTTTTGTAACTTTTCTTTGGCCGCCCAAAGAAAAGTTAAAGGGTTTTGGATTGCTTTTGCAAAAGCACAGTTTCTTACAGCAGCATCTGCACGCCCGCGCGCATGCCGGCCATGGGGGCGAGTGACTCTTCGCCTTCTACCCAGCCTTCGCTCTTGGCGCGAAGCGAGGTGTAGACTTCAAAGAAATCATTGATCGGGTAGACGCACTTGATCTCTGATGCGATGCCCGGTAGTGCCTGCCCCTCATGAAACATCTGATCCTTCGGCTGCAGCCAAAGCGCGCAGCTTGCGTCAAAGAGAATGGGCAGATTGTCAAACTTGTATCGGTACAGTGAAAGCTGCGCGCCGGGCAGATTGAGCTTTTCGCTCTGATAGAGGCGCGCAGATGAGACGAGGTTATAGCGCTCAAAGGCGCTCATCAGATGAAACTCTGAAGAGCTGCCGAAGCTGGTAAGGTAGTGCGCGAAGGCGAAATTGAAACGGGACTTTCCCCCTTTCGTCTCTATATCGAATGACTCAAACGAGTACAGCTGCGGCGATACAAAGTTGAGCAGCGACAGCCATGCCTGGCGCCGCAGGCAGGACTTCTCGCCGGCAGTAAGGTCGCTTCTCTTGATGTAGCGGTCGTAGCCGCTGCCCAGCGGGTGTTTGCCCCGCCTGCTATAGGGTTCGTCGGGACGGTACAGATCGTAGACCCAGGCGGTAAAGTCCATGCCGGTAAAGTCACGCTCCTTCTGCGTGTGCTCTTTCCCGTTGAAATCTTCGGTGATCCTGTCGGACTCGCTTGTGTTGCACATGTAGAGATAGTATGATGAATTCAGTATAGAGCTGAACCAGGTGAGGCGCGCGAAGTCGGGGCTCTTGCCTGAGAAGAAGTGATCTTCGCGCGAGAGGCGGATCATATGGTATTCGTTCTCGATACCCGCGGCGCTGAGGCGCACCATGTCGGCGGGATGTTTATCTTTGAGGCGCTCGAGATCGCGGTCCTTCACGTGGCTGACCGAAACGATCTCTGAAGAGAGGTGAAGGTCGTTGACCTCGTCGTAGCTGCCCATGCCGTATTGTGACAGAATTGCGCGATGCCCCTCTTCGTGAACCCATCCGAATCCCCCCGGCAGCGATGAGAAGAGTGACAAATCGGCGAACACGTACGCTGCCTGCACACCCAGACGATAAGATTCGGGCGTCAACAGAAATGCTTCGTTCATCGTACCGTAGAGGTTCTTCGTCAAATTTGCCGACTGTCGCATGGT
>Ga0209800_10001315_pt1 | contig 27050 bp, 26 predicted proteins | sample Higcelweek8metaG_FD_187174 | JGI IMG/M metagenome (GOLD analysis project Ga0209800, IMG submission 187174) | Freshwater pond sediment microbial communities from the University of Edinburgh, under environmental carbon perturbations - High... | ecosystem: Environmental > Aquatic > Freshwater >...
GCCGGCGACGGGCTCGATGCAGATGTCTTCGGGCGCGAGAAGAGTCTCTACTCGATCTATCGCAAGATGCGCGACAAGAGGCTCTCGTTCTCGCAGGTGCTCGATATCTATGGCTTCCGCGTCGTCGTCGCCGATGTGCCGGCCTGCTACCTGGCGCTCGGCGTGCTACACAGCCTGTACAAGCCGGTGCCGGGCAAGTTCAAGGACTACATCGCCATCCCCAAGGCCAACGGCTACCAGTCGCTGCACACGACGCTGATCGGCCCCTTCGGCACGCCGGTCGAGGTGCAGATCCGTACCCGGGAAATGCACCATGTCGCCCAGGAAGGGGTGGCGGCACACTGGCTCTACAAGGATGCCGAGGAAAGCGGTGCCGATCTCCATATCAAGACGCACAAATGGCTGCAGTCGCTGCTCGAAATGCAGAGCAGCGATTCGGCCGAGTTTTTCGAGAACGTCAAGATCGACCTCTTCCCGGACGAGGTCTATGTGTTTACCCCCAAGGGCAAGATCATGGCCATGCCGCGCGGGGCGACGGTGGTCGATTTCGCCTACAACGTGCACACCGATGTCGGCCATCACTGCTCGGCGGCGCGCATCAATCAGGATCTGGTGCCACTGCGTACCGAGCTGCGCAACGGCGACATGGTGGAAATCCTCACCTCGCCGCAGGCCAGCCCGAATCCGGCCTGGCTCAACTACATCAAGACCGGCCGCGCGCGCAGCAAGATCCGCCACTTCCTGCGCACCATGCAGACCGAGGAATCGTCACGCCTCGGCGAGCGCCTGCTGCGTCAGGAACTGCTGACCCTGGGCGTGGTGCCGATTTCGATCCCGACCGAGGCCTGGGAGCACCTGGTCAAGTCCACCGGCCACAAGTCGATGGAGGAGTTGTACACCGATATCGGCCTCGGCAAGCGCCTGCCCTCGGTAGTGGCACGCCGCCTGCTGGCGCGCGAGGAGATGTCGCGAACCTCGCCGAGCCATCTGGCGCTCGCCATCCACGGGACGGAAGGCATGGCGATCCAGCTGGCGCGCTGCTGCCAGCCGATCCCCGGCGATCCGATCATCGGCTCGATCAAGAAGGGCAGCGGCCTGGTCATTCATACCCACGACTGTCCGAGCATCCGCAAGTCGCGCTCGGCCGAGCCGCATCGCTGGATCGATGTCGAATGGGCGCCCGAGGAAGGCAAACTGTTCGACATCCGCATCAAGCTCGAGGTCAAGAACGCGCGTGGCGTGCTGGCCCAGGTGGCGGCCGCCATCGCCGAATCAGGCTCCAACATCGAGCACGTGGCGATGGATTCCGACCCCGAGCAACTGTTTACGCAGCTTCATTTCACCATTCAGGTATCGCACCGGATCCACCTCGCGGCAGTGATGCGCAGGCTGCGCCACATTCCCGAAGTTACTCGGATCGTGCGCGAACGCGGGGGCGAGGCTTGAGGGTTCTCGTTCTGGGGGCAGGCGTGGTCGGGACGACGAGCGCCTGGTATCTGGCGCGCGCCGGTCATGAGGTGGTCGTCGTCGATCGCCAGCCGGTGCCCGGCAACGAAACCAGCTTCGCCAACGGCGGCCAGATTTCCGTGTCGCACGCCGAGCCGTGGGCCAATCCATACGTGTTGCCGCAGGTCATGCGCTGGCTGGGCAAGGAAGACGCCCCGCTGCTCTGGCGCTGGCGGGCGGATCCGGCGCAGTTTGCGTGGGGCCTGCGCTTCCTTCGCGAATGCCTGCCCGGGCGCACCCGGCAGAATATCGCCGCCATCGTCGCCCTGGCGCTCTACAGCCGCGCCTGCCTACAGGCTTTGCGCCGCGAGCTGGACCTTGAATACGACCAGCGCGAACGCGGCATCCTGCATATCTACACCCAGCCGCGGGCGTTCGCCCAGGCGGTCGCGGCTGCCCGCACCATGCGCCAGTTCGGACTCGATCGCGAAAGCGTCAGCGCCGGGCGCTGTGTCGAAATCGAGCCGGCGCTCGCCGGCGTGCGCAATCTGCTGGTCGGGGGCGATTACACACCGTCCGACGAATCGGGCGACGCCAACAAGTTCACGCGCCTGCTGGCCGGGCGGGCCGGCGGGCTGGGCGTCGAATTTCGCCTCGATTCGACGGTCGACCGCATCGTTGCCGACGGCGGCGCCATCAGGGGCGTCATGGTCGGCGGGCCGGCGGGCCGCGAACTGTTGACTGCCGATGCCTACGTCGTCGCGCTCGGCAGCTATTCGCCCCTCTTGCTGCGGCCGCTGGGGCTGCGCCTGCCGCTGATTCCGGTCAAGGGCTATTCGGCGACGCTGCAGCTGCAGGGCGATGCGGGCGCGCCGACGGTCAGCCTGACCGACGACGAGCACCGCCTGGTGTTTTCCCGTCTCGGCGACCGCCTGCGCATTGCCGGCACCGCCGAATTCAACGGTTACGACCTCGAAATAAACGCGGTGCGCTGCGCCGCCCTGATGCAGCGCACGCGGCAACTATTTCCCGATCTGAAAGTTGATGGCGAGCCGCAATTCTGGGCCGGACTACGCCCGGCGACCCCGTCCAACGTGCCCTTGATCGGCCGCACGCGCTACGGCAATCTGTGGCTCAACACCGGCCACGGCACGCTCGGCTGGACTATGGCCTGCGGCTCGGCGGCGGCATTGGCAGATCTGATGAGCGGCCGGCCTGCCACACCGGACTTTCCTTTCGTCCAATGCTGATCGACACCCACTGCCACCTTGACGCAGCCGAATTCGATGCCGACCGCGACGCGGTGCATGCGGCGGCGCTGGCCGGCGGGGTGGCGCGCATCGTGGTGCCGGCGGTTGCGGTCGACGGCTTCCAGAAGGCAAAAACCGTGGTCGAACGCTATCCGGGTTGCGTCGCCGCCTATGGCATTCATCCGCTCTACGTGATGCAGGCGAAGGAAGCCGATCTGGACGTGCTGCGCGATTGGCTGGCGCGCGAGAAGCCGGTGGCGGTCGGCGAGATCGGCCTCGATGGCTACGTCGCCGACGTCGACCCGGCGCGTCAGGAATTCTTCTTCGTCGAGCAGCTCAAGCTGGCTCGTGAATTCGATCTGCCGGTCTTGCTGCACGTCCGCCGGGCGGTCGACCAGATCCTCAAGCACCTGCGCCGGATTCACGTCCGCGGCGGCATCGCGCACGCCTTCAACGGCAGCCGCCAGCAGGCCGATGAATTCATCAAGCTCGGCTTCAAGCTGGGCTTTGGCGGCGCCATGACATTCTCCGGTTCGACCCGCATTCGTGCCCTGGCGGCGGAACTGCCCCCGGAGACCATCGTTCTCGAAACTGATGCGCCGGACATTCCGCCGGCCTGGCTGGGCGGCGGACGCAATGCGCCCGGTGAGTTGCCGCGTATCGCCGATGTCCTCGCCGAACTGCGCGGCGTCAGCCGCGCGGAAGTTGCTGCCGCCAGCACCGCGACTGCCCGCGCCGTGCTGCCCGGTATTTGACCGAAAGCAACTCCATCGCAATTTGACGCTGGTAAATGGCCAGTGTTTGATCTGCGCTAATCATTGGCAAACGCTAATGGAGTAGATTGCCAGTGTTGGGTTCCCATCGGGAACGGGCAATCAGGGAGTGCCGTGACAGGGTGGGGCGACAGCCCCACCCGCCGGCTGCAACCCGAGGTTTTTATGGCGACGACGAACAGCAAATCCCCCAAGAGCGGCGCCGCGCGCCGCCAGTTCATTTTCGATGCCGCGAAGATGGCCTGCGGCGTCGGCATGCTCGGCCTCGGTCTCGGGCTTTACGCAAAACAGGCGAAGGCGTTGCCGGCCTTGGCCTTACGTCCTCCCGGCGCGCTGCTGGAAAGCGACTTTCTCGGCGCCTGTATCCGCTGCGGCTTGTGCGTGCGCGACTGCCCCTACAACACGCTGGAACTCGCCAAGCCGGAGACGCCGGTCGCTACCGGCACGCCGTTTTTCAACGCGCGCAATATTCCGTGCGAAATGTGCGAGGACATTCCCTGCGTCAAGGCCTGCCCGACCAAGGCACTGGATCACGGGTTGACCGACATCAACAAGGCGAAAATGGGTATCGCGGTGCTGATCGACCACGAAACCTGCCTCAATTTCCTCGGCTTGCGCTGCGACGTCTGCTATCGCGTCTGTCCGGTGATCGACAAGGCGATCACGCTGGAAATGGTGCCCAACGTACGTACCGGCCGCCATGCGATGTTCCTGCCGACGGTGCACTCCGAGCATTGCACCGGTTGCGGCAAGTGCGAGAAATCCTGCGTGCTGGAAGAGGCGGCGATTCGCATCCTGCCGCCCAAACTGGCCAAGGGCGAACTCGGCAAGCACTATCGTGTGGGCTGGGAGGAACAGAAAAAGGCCGGCCACTCGCTGATCGACGAGTCGAAGATGATCGACCTCCCCGACCGCGTGCCGGAAGGCGCAGTCCTGCCCGGGCACTACGACCCGGCGTCCGGCCATACCGAATCGATGCGAGGCATGGCCGGCAGCGAGGCCGGTGTCATTCCGAGCCAGCCGCCGGGCCTGGGAGGCAAGCCATGAACCGGATTGCCGCCAGAAAACGCATCGGTGCCGAAGCCGTGGCAGAAAAAGGATGGCTGCGCGCCCACAAATGGCTGATCCTGCGCCGCATTTCGCAGTTCGGCATTCTTGCCCTGTTCATGCTCGGGCCGCTGGCCGGGATCTGGATCGTCAAGGGCAATCTGAACTACAGCTACACGCTGAACTTCCTGCCACTGACCGATCCCTATGTCGCGCTGCAGTCGCTGATGACGGGTCATGTGCCGGAAACGCTGGGGCTGATCGGCGTCGCTGTCGTGCTGGTTTTCTACCTGCTGGTCGGCGGCCGGGTATATTGCAGTTGGGTCTGTCCGGTCAATGTCGTGACCGATGCCGCCGGGTGGCTGCGTGACCGGCTCGGCATCAAGGGCGGCAGCAGCCTGTCGCGCAATACCCGCTACTGGATTCTCGCCATGACGCTGCTTGGTTCGGCGCTGACCGGGGTGGTGCTGTGGGAGCTGATCAATCCGGTTTCGATGCTGCATCGCGGCCTGATCTTTGGACTGGGTGCGGCGTGGGCCGTGGTCATCGCCGTTTTCCTGTTCGACCTGTTCGTCATGACGCGTGGCTGGTGCGGTCGACTCTGTCCGGTGGGCGCTTTCTACAGCCTGCTCGGCCGCTGGAGCCCGCTGCGGGTTTCGGCGCCGCGCCGCGCTGCCTGCAACGACTGCATGGATTGCTTCGAAGTCTGCCCCGAGCCGCAGGTCATTCGCCCGGCGCTGAAAGGCGAGGCCAAGGGGGTCGGGCCGGTGATTCTGGCGGCCAATTGCACCAATTGCGGACGCTGCATCGATGTCTGCTCGAAAGAGGTGTTTTCCTTCGGGCTGCGCTTCAACAACCCGACATCGACCGCCAAGATGGAATGATCCTGACAGCCAAATGAAAAGGGGAGCCGCTGGCTCCCCTTTGTTTTTGTGCGCGCCGCTTGCTCAGGCAGCCAGTACGCCGCGCATCTTCTGCAGCGCCTTGGCTTCGATCTGGCGGATCCGTTCGGCCGAAACGGAGAATTCGGCGGCCAGGTCGTGCAGCGTCGCGCCGTCGCCGTCGTGCAGCCAGCGCGCCTCGACGATGCGGCGACTGCGCGGGTCGAGCGCCGCCAGCGCCTCGTGCAGGCCTTCGTCCTGCAACCGCGCCACTGCCTTGTTTTCCAGCACGCGGGTCGGTTCGTAGCGGGAATCGGCCAGATAGTCGATCGGCGCAAAAGCGTCGTCGCTGTCGTCCGGATTGCCTTCAAGTGCCAGATCGCGTCCAGATAGCCGCGACTCCATCTCGACGACCTCATCCTGCTTGACCCCGAGCCGGGCGGCAACTTCGGCGGCCTGGGTGCCGGAGAGGGTATCGACCCCTTCGTAATCGTTTTTCAGGCTGCGCAGATTGAAGAACAGCTTGCGCTGTGCCTTGGTCGTCGCCACCTTGACCATGCGCCAGTTCTTCAGCACGTATTCATGAATCTCCGCCTTGATCCAGTGCATGGCGAAAGACACCAAGCGCACGCCGCGCTCCGGGTCGTAGCGTTTGACTGCCTTCATCAGGCCGATGTTGCCTTCCTGAATCAGATCGGCATGCGGCAAACCGTAACCCAGATAGCCGCGGGCGATCGAAATGACCAGACGAAGATGTGACAGCACGAGCTGACGCGCCGCGTCCACATCACCTTCATTGTGGAAGCGCCGGGCCAGCCGCATTTCCTCGGCCTCGCTGAGCATCGGATACTGCTTCGCCGCCTGTACATAGGCCTCGATGCTGCCGACAGTCGCGGGGATCGGAAGGGTAAGGGCATGGGTCATGGCGTGATATTCTCCTTCAAGTCTCGATATCATTTTAGCACTCGTGCGATAAGAGTGCTAATCCGGCGAGGAAGTTCCGGATGCGGCGAATTTGTTCTGCGCAATTAGAGTCTGAAACTGGTCATTAAAGTCGAGAACTCCCATCTTTTTCAAAAGATACCTCTGGTCAAGCGATACGGAGAGCGAAACCCTTTGCAGTTACTGTTGCACGTATAGATATTGCGCCGCCTAACCAGGCCGCCAAGTCTGGTTCGGGTTGGTCTTGCGACGGAATGCCACTTTTTCTTTTATAGCAGCCAGTGTCGCGAAGGGGGCGGTCTCGAGTTAGCTGGTCGTGCCTCGTCGTTGTCTAAAAGGGGCATGATCACTGTACCTCTCGGTCGATTTGTCCTTGCTCCCGACTGCGTTGCCTTTGTTCTCAGGAGTCTTTAAATGGAATAGGGTCTGTGCAGCCAGCTGCGCACGACATCGACGTCGCGTTGAGGCAGGTAGGCAAAGCCTGCCAGCGCGTCTTCGATAACGGTCTGGGCGACCCAGTGCGGTACGGATTTGGTGCTTGGTATGAAAAAGTACCAGGCAAGCGGATTCCGGAATTCGAATTCGACATCGTCGACGCCAGTTGCTGCGGCATGTCCGGCAGTTTCGGGCTGGAGGCCGAGCATTACGAGGTTTCACGGCAAATGGGTGAGCTGGCCTTGTTGCCGGCGGTGCGCGCCGCTGCGAGCGACGCGTTGATCGTCGCCGACGGTTTTTCCTGCCGGCACCAGATCAAGGATGGCAGCGGGCGCGATGCGGTGCATGTGGCGGTGCTGCTGGCAAAGGCGCTGGGCTGAGCTTCTCGACCCAACCCCTCCCCGGCCCTCCCCTTGTCAAAGGAGGGTGATCCGGCGCGGCGGGTTTACTCCTCCCCTGACAAGGGGAGGTTGGGAGGGGTTTGCCGGCTGGTCAGTCAGCACCGCCACCGGTTCGTCAAGGTTCGGAATATCCTGAACCGGCGCCAAATCCCCGTCAGGCCGGCAGTGCCGCCGGGGTCAGCGGAACGCGTCCGGTTTCGAGGTAAGTGGCGCAGCGCTCGATGTATTCGCGGGTACTCTTGGGCATCGGCGTGCGGGCACGGGCAATGTAGAAAATCAGGTCGCGGCCCTGGCGGAGCAGCAACAAGCCGTCGGAAACCCGGTGGCCAAGTGCGTCCGGCCTGCGGCTTTCCACCGTTTGCGGTGGCGGCGAAAAATTGGCCAGTCGTTCGGAAGCGGTGACCAGTTGCGCCCACACCTCGAAAATGTCGTGGTCGGTGCGCAGGTTTTCGCTCTTGACCTTGGCGGCGTCGGCGAGGTCGCGCACCAACCTCTCGATCGAGCCGAAGACCGGAATCTGCGTGAAATTGACGATCATGGCACTTGCAATGCGGTCGATGTCGCGCATGGTCTGGCCGATCTTGATGTAGCGGGCCTCGTAGAAATCCTCCAGGGGAATCGAAAAGGCGCGGAAGGGTTCGCCCCACAGTTCTTCGATGCCTTCCTCGCCGCTGCGGTGCAGCACGAAACGGCCGAGTTCCATGGCGTTGAGCAGGCATTTGCCGCATTCGCGCATCAGTGCGTCGTCGCTGCGGATTTCGACGCCTTCGGCCTGCAGCTCGACCAGCTTGCGGAAAATGTCGGTGGCGCGGTTGAAATAGGCGCCGGCCAGCATGGCTGCCTTGACGCGCTTCCGAGCCGGGTCGGCTTCCGCCTCGTGCGCTGCCTTTGCTTCGTTGAGCCGGGTACCTGGGATATTGAGGCCATGCTCGGTATGGTTGAACAGCCGTCGGGTCAGGCCCTCAATCAGTCGTTTCTTGGCTTCCAGGGTGTCGGCGGGCACCGGGTAGGTCTTGATCCAGTAACCATCGTAGAGCACGCGCTCTTCGCCGTCGATCATGCGCCGCGTGCCTTCCGGCGGACTTGCTTCAGCCGTGGAAGGGCACTCCAGTTGATACACGCTATTCATTGCGATTCGCTGCCGGTAATGGGGTCAACATCGAGCAAAAAATGCGGCAATTCGAAATTGCCGTAACGCACTGAATTGATGAAAAAACAGGCGTTGTCGGAAGGCCTCTGGATGTCGGATGCCTCAGCGTGAAGCATTATGCGCTCGGAACGGCGGGAACGCTAACCGAGCAGCGCGACCGCCTTAATTTGCGCGCGTAGCCCGAGGCCGGGGCGGATCAGTAGCCTGTCCGCCGAGCGCTTCAAGTCAAGGGCGGCCAGCGGCTCGTCCATCAGCAGGAGTTGCGGCGCGGCGAGCAGGGTGCGGGCAATGGCGACGCGCTGGCGTTCGCCGCCGGAAAGCTGGCCGGGCATACGCTCCAAGAGGGGAGAGATGCCGAGCGGATCGGCAACCTCGGACAACGCAAAGCGGCGTTCGGTGGCGGGGGCACGCCGCTGACCGAATTCCATGTTGCGGCGCACCGACAGGTGGGGGAACAGGCTGGCTTCCTGAAAGACGACGCCCAATGCCCGCTGGTGCGTAGGGATTAAGCGGCCTCGGCTTTCGTCTTGCCAGACTTCATCCGCGATGGCCACATAGCCGTCACGGGTGCGTTCCAAGCCCGCCATCGCGCGCAGAACAGCGGTCTTGCCGGAACCGGAATGTCCGAACAGCGCCGTGATGCCGCGGCCGGGCAGGGTCAGGTCGACATCGAGCATGAAATCCTTGCGGTCGACGCGGAATCTGGCGCGAATTTCAAAGCTCATGGGCTTTTCGCTGCGCCGGGCCGAGGGTGTAAAGCGCCAGCAACACCAGGAAGCTGAACAGCACCAGACCACCCGCCAGCCAATGCGCCTGCGTGTATTCAAGCGCCTCGACGTGGTCGTAGATCTGTACCGAGACGACGCGCGTCTTGTCGGGAATGTTACCGCCGATCATCAGCACGATGCCGAATTCTCCGACGGTGTGGGCGAAGCCGAGGACGGTCAGCGGCAGCACCAGCGGCAGGGCAACCAGCGCGCCGACGACGACTGCTCCATTTTCTCAAGTAATGAAGCCTCCTCGATTCCCGGGGCGATTCAGAGTGGCAGCTTTTCGAAATTCGCTACTCACCTTTCCGACCCTAAGCAGCAGGTCGACATGGCATGCCTGCCGTGCGATGATCCTGCAGGCCATTGGTCGCCGACCCGCGATCTGGCTTCCTACGTCATGGCCGCCCACGCCGCGCCACGTCGTAAATTCTCGCCAAGATCGGGGATGCATTGATTACCGCCAAGGCTGATGCGCTAGTTTTTCAGGATATCGAACCGGTCTTCCGTTTCGTTGCGCTGAATTTCTTGAACAATTATCCACGTTGGTCGCCTGAAGTCATCGACCTCGAGCCGCTATCGACGGGGCCGATACAGCCTGGTTATCAAGCGCGTCAGATTCGGGTTGATCAGGGTCACAAAACGGAATCGACCTTTGAAGTCGCGGAACTCATCCCGCTCAAGCGAGTCAGCTTCAAAGGCATCACCGCGCCTTACTGTTCCATATACGAATTCGCTGACCGCAACTCATCGACCCAACTCACCTTCACCTTCGAGTTGCACCAGATCGAACCGCGCATGCGCCCCTTCGAAAAGCTGATCCGCATCGCGCTTCAGGACGGTGCCAAGCGAACGGTCAAGAAACTGAAACTGCTTATTGAAAGGGAAATGCTGGATGAAGACTAGCAAGTTCATCCATCCCTGCGCAGTTTTTCCCCATCATGCGCTGCAGGAGATGCCTACATGTTTGTAACCAGCAAGGATGATGGCCTGATCCCCTTCGTGCTGACCCAGATACTGGATGCCTGCGTGAATGGCGTGACGCTCTCCGACCCGGATTTGCCGGACAGCCCCATCATTTATGCCAACAAGGCTTTCGAGGAAATGTCCGGTTACTCGCTGGACGAAATCCTCGGGCGCAATTGCCGCTTCCTGCAAGGTGACGACCGTGATCAGGAATGCCTGGCCACGATCCGCGAGGCGCTGGCGAAAAACGCAGCCTGCGTGGTGACGCTGCGCAACTACCGCAAGAACAAGGAATTGTTCCTTAACCGATTATCGATCCGTCCGCTGGTCGACCGCGACAACAACGTGATTTACTACCTTGGTGTGCAATATGACATCACTAACCAGGTCAAGGCGCAGGAAGAAATGGAAAAACTCAACTTCGAGATCGAAAAGCGCGCCGGTGCCTGAACAACTACTCGCATGAAGGTACCCGATACCGTTCAGGCGATTTTGCCCGGCCTGCTTGAAACGCAAAAATACGCAGTCCTGGCCACCGACAATCACGGGCAGCCCTATACCAGCCTGATGGCTTTCTCCGTGACCGAGGATTTGCAGTCCTTCATCCTGATGACGGAACGCGGCCGTCTGAAATACGAGAATCTGATGGCAAACCCGCGCGTCGCGATCATGATCGACAACCGGGAGAACCTCGGTAGCGATCTCGAGGAGGCGATGGCGGTGACCGCTCAAGGGCTGGCTGAAGAAATTGCCGGCAACGCGCGTGACAAATGGCGGGCATTCTGTCTGGCGCGCCACCCCGCTTTGCAGGCGTTTGCCGACTCTCCCGGCTGTGCGCTGATCCGCATCAAGGTCACCTCCTATGTCATTGTCCGGCGCTTTCAGGAAGTGATCGAATGGCGGATCGATGATTGAAACAAAACCGTGAATCGAGTTCCCCATCTGGCGCTGATCGGCGCCGGCATTGCCGGCCTGTCCTGCGCCACGGCGCTGCAACAGGCTGGCCTCAAAGTTAGTCTGTTCGACAAGGGTCGCGGCCCGGGCGGACGAATGAGCACCCGTCGAGGCGATGACTGGCAATGCGACCACGGCGCCCAGTATTTCACCGCTCGCCACGCCGAATTCCGAGCCGAAGTAGCGCGCTGGCAGCAGGCCGGGGTCGCGGACTTGTGGGAGCCCCGGCTATGGAGGTTTGATGGCGACTCGCGGGAGCATCGCGAGTCTACGGTCGAGCGCTTTGTCGGCACACCGGCCATGACGGCCCCCGCGCGCTACCTCGCCAGCACACTCAGCGTGCAGGCACCGGCGAACATTCAACAGATCAGGCGCCAGGCGCATGGCTGGCAGGTCTGTTCGGCGGAACACGGCTGGCTGGAAACGAGCTTCTCAGCCGTGCTGCTGGCTTTACCAGCGCCGCAGGTAGCGCCATTGTTCAAGCAACTGGCGCCCGAATTGTTTGCACTGGCGGAAAGCGCAGTGATGCGCGGCTCATGGGCGCTGATGCTGCGCTTTACTGCCCCGCTCGACCTGGCCTTCGATGCCGCCTTTGTCAATCAGGGGCCGCTGCGCTGGATCGCCCGTAACAGCAGCAAGCCAGGCCGCAACGGCAAGGAAACCTGGCTTCTTCATGCCAGCCCAGAATGGAGCGAGGCGCATCTGGAAGACGATCCTGAGCGCGTCGCAGGAGCCCTCCTGTACGCCTTTGGCCAACTGGGCGGTCCGGCCCCACAAGACTGGACCGCACACCGCTGGCGTTACGCCGACACCGAGCCGCCGCTTGACGAGGGCTGCGCCTGGCGTCCAGATATTGGCCTGGGACTTTGCGGAGACTGGCTCAACGGCGGCAAAGTCGAGGGTGCCTGGCTCAGCGGCCGGGCGCTGGCCGAACACGTGTTGCGTTCGTTCGCGGAATGCTGACGGCCGGCCGCTGCCGGCAACGTGGCCAGCGCGATGCCGGGCGCCATCTGCGCCACTTGATAAACGCCTTCCTTCGCGCCCGCCACAACCTTGCTGGCAACTACGGCGCAACCCGCGACCAGATAGGTCTGCTGTAAGTCACTGTTTCCTTGAGAAGCACAGTTTTGGGCTCAGTGAAAACCGACTCCGGGCTCGGTGGCCTCGCCCTGAGCCACACTCCGGACCAGGGCTGCAATCGGTCAGTCAAGGAACCAGGAGCACGTCGCAGGGCGCATGGTGGAGCAGATTCAGCGTGACACTGCCGAGCAGCCTTTCGTCGAGCACGGAGACGCCATGTCGGCCAACGACCAGCAGATCGAAACCCGATGTCTGAATCTCATCCATCAGAACAGGCGCGGCGTGGCCGTGTCGAACCACGGTGGCGATCGGCGACTTGGCTTGCCGATCCGCCGTGGCAAGGAAGGCATGCATGTTTTTCCGCCCGGCCTCGATCTCTTCCTGACGGTAGCGCTCAATATCTTCAGCCGTGGCGCCCTCCATCCGCATCCTGCCTTCATAAGGCACGGTACAGGCATGGAGCACCGTATGGGCGGCCTCCGGAAATCTGTCCCGCGCCGTTTGCAAGGCGCGATTGGCGGTCGCTGAGAAGTCTGTCGCCACCAGTATCCGCCGATACGCGGTCTCCGATGGATTGCGGACGACCAGCACCGGGCAATGGCATTGCCGCAAGACCTTGATGGCGGTGCCGCCGATTGCCAATTCATGCGAGAGGCTGCCCTCGCCGGATACGCCCACGACAATCAGTCCGGCGCCAGCCGCGTTGGCTCGCTCGGCGATCTGGCTGGCGGCGCGTCCGCTAGCCGACTCACTGGAAATGTCGGTCAGCTTGTAGCGAACCGCCAGATCGACGGCAAGCTTGTCCAGCGCCAAATCCGCCTGGATACGCGGATCGCTGCCACGGAGAGGCAATGGCAAGAATCGATGCATGTGTTCCCAGGCGAATGGATTGAAGACATACAGCAGGCGCAGCGGGCACTGGCGTTCGCCTGCCAGTTGAGCTGCACGCCGGACAGCGATGGCGGCCGGATCGGAGAAGTCGGTGGCAACCAGGATAGGAGAAGTGTCGATCATGCGGTTTTCCTTTCTGAAAAAATATGTCGCGGCACCGTCCCGCCAGCGCCGACTTATGTCGTGGCGGCGGTCTGGTCACTCACGACAGGGAGGTTGAACCCACCTGGCGATGAATAATTTTCAGCGTGCAGCATGGCCGGCGTTTAGAGGACAACACCGGCAATTTCGCGGGCGTCGCGTTCATGGTGGAATCCTCCTGCGTCGCGTGAGCCACGACACGAGCTTGCGCGCCTCTTCGAGCAACAGAACGCTCGACGCGATCGCCAGCGACAAGGCCCAGTCTGTGAGCGTCAGATCGACGGTATCGAACACCGCCTGCGCCGGCCCCCAATGCACGGCGACGACTTGCAGGGCGACGACGGCGAAGAGCGCCAGCCACAGCTTGCTGTTGCCGAAGAACTGGCGGCTGAAGGCACTGCCGTATTCGGCGCGGGCATTGAAGATATTGAAGAACTGGAACAGAACGAAAGTGGTGAAGGCCAGCGTCATGGCCTTGGCCTCGCCTGACTGCGCCAGCGCCCAGGCATAGAGTCCGAGGGTGCCGACGGCCATGGTCAGGCCATACAGGCCGATGCGCCAGAAGCGTTGCCAGGAGAGGATCGTCGCATCGGCGGCACGCGGCCTGTCCTGCATGATGCCGGGGCGCGACGGCTCGACGCCCAGGGTCATCGCCGGCGGGCCATCCATGATGATGTTCACCCAGAGGATCTGGATCGCGGTGAACGGCGTAGCGAAGCCGAAAAAGGGGGCGCCGAGCACCGTCAGGATCGCGCCGATGTTGGTGGAGAGCTGGAAGCGCACGAACTTGACGATGTTGTCGTAGATGGTCCGCCCTTCCTCGACCGCACGCACGATCGTGGCGAAGTTGTCGTCGGTCAGCACCAGCGTGGCCGCCTCCTTGGTCACTTCGGTGCCGGTGATGCCCATCGCCACGCCGATGTCGGCGGTCTTCAGCGCCGGCGCGTCGTTAACCCCGTCGCCGGTCATCGCCACGATATGCCCCTCGGCCTGCAAGGCTTCGACGATACGCATCTTGTGCTCGGGCGCGACGCGCGCGAACACCGCGCTCTTTTGCACTAGGGCGGCAAGCTCACCCTGGGTCAGGCCATCCATCTCGCGCCCTTCATGAGCTTCGCCGTGCAGGCCGAGTTCGCGGGCGATGGCGGCGGCGGTAACGCGATGGTCGCCGGTGATCATCTTCACCTGGATGCCGGCGGCGTGGCAGGTGGCGATAGCCTGCCGCGCCTCGGCACGCGGCGGATCGATGATGCCGACCAGCGCATGCAGCGTCAGGTTGCGCACCCAGGGCAGCAGGTCGCCGGCGGCATCGAACTGGTCCGCCGGAATGACGCGCCCAGCCAGGGCCAGCACGCGCAGCGCCTGTCCGGCCAGGGCGTCGTTCTCCGCAACGAAGCGGCGGTGTGCTTCCTCATCGAGCAGCGGCGCCGCATCCTCCATCAGGTAGTGGTCGGCGCGTGCCAGCAACACGTCCGGCGCACCCTTGACGCACAGCCGTACCTTGTCGCCGTCGTGATGGAAGGTGGCCATGAACTTGGTGGCCGAATCAAACGGAATTTCAGCGATGCGCGGCAGGTGTTCCGCCGCCGTGTCGGGGTCGAGTCCGGCCTTGAGGGCCAGCGCCAGCAAGGCGCCCTCGGTGGGGTCGCCGATCAGCTCGCCTGCCTTGATGCGGGCATCGACGCAAAGCGCCGCCGGCAACAGCACATGACGGACATCGCCAGCGCCCTCGATGACACCCTCGCCGCCATAGCCTTCACCGCTCACCGCGTGCCGCCGGTCATGGCAGTACAGCGCACGCGCCGTCATCTGGTTCATCGTAAGCGTGCCGGTCTTGTCGGAGCAGATGACCGTGGTGCAGCCCAGTGTCTCGACGGCGGCCAGCTTCTTGACGATGGCGTGACGTTTCGCCATGCGATGCATGCCGAGCGCGAGTGTGACAGTCACCACGGCGGGCAGGCCCTCGGGGATGGCGGCGACCGCCAGTGCGATTGCCGTCATCGCGGTCTGCACCAGCGGATCGCCGCGCATCACGCCGAAAACGAACATCAGGGCGACGACCGCGCACGCGATCAGAGCAAGCCGTTTGCCGAGCCCGTCGAGCTGCGCCTGCAAAGGGGTATCGCCTTCCGCTGTTTCCGCCAGTAGGCCGGCCAGCCGACCCATCTCGGTCTGCATGCCGGTGGCGACGACGACGGCGTCGAGTCGGCCGCGCGTCACCACAGTGTTCATGAACACCATGTCGTGCCGTTCCGCCAGCGCCGACTTTTCATCCACGGCGTCACCCAGCTTCGCCACCGGCTGGGATTCGCCGGTCAGCGCCGCCTCGGCCACCTCGGCGCTGTGCGCCGACAGCACGCGGGCATCGGCGGGGATGCGATCGCCTGCCTCGAGCAGCAGGATATCGCCCGGCACCAGTTCCGCCGCCTCGATCAGGCGCACCTCGCTATCGCGCCGCACGCGCGCCGTCGGCGCCAGCATGTTCTTGAGCGCCGCCAGCGCGGCTTCGGCGCGGTGCTCCTGGATAAAGCCGAGCGTGGCATTGAGCAGCACGACCACACCGATCACGATCGCATCCTTGATATCCCCGATCGCGCCGGCAAGTACCGCGGCGCCGAGCAGGATCAGGATCAGCAGGCTCTTGAACTGGTCGAGGAACTTGAGCCAGGCCGGACGTGGTGCTCGCTCGGCCAGGCGATTCGGTCCGTGGTCGGCCAGGCGCTGTCGCGCCGCGTTCCAGGTCAGGCCATTCACGGCATCGGATTTCAAGCGGTCGACGGACTCGTCGGCGGATAAGGCGTGCCAGGGGGAAGGCATGTTCGGGGAGTTCATGATCGCAGGGTGGCCCAGACGAAGCTGGCGTAGAGCGCCAGTAGCAGGTAGCCACGGCCGCGCACGATGAGTCCATACCGGTTCGGCAACAGCAGAAGCAGTGCCGCGATGCCGCAGGCGAGCGTCAGCGCCACCTCGTTCAGAGGTACGGCAATCGGATGGATGGTGCCGGCGATGCCGACAATGGCCAAGCCGTTGAACAGGTTGCTGCCGATCAGTGTGCCCACGCCGACGTCGTCGTGACCACGCAGGCGCGAGAGAATGACCGTGACCAGTTCGGGCAGTGACGTGCCGATCGCCACCAGCACCGCACCGATCACGTAGGTATCGACAGCAAAGGCGCTGGCGATCCCGGTTGCCCCGGAAACGAACAGGCGGCCGGAGGCGATCAGGGCGCCGAGCCCGAGAACACCGAGAATCAGGCTCTTGCCCGGTGACAACTCGGCGGCACCGAGGTTGGCCGGCTTTTCGCGTTGGCGCAAGGCACCGCGCACGGTCCACGCCACCCAGACGGAAAAGACCGCCAGTAGCAGAAGGGCCTCACCGCGTTCGATGCGGCCGTCGAGTATCAGGAGGAAGGTAAGAACCGGAACAGCGATGGCGAGATAGAAATCCCGGCCGAAGTCCCGTCGAGAGGTCTGCACCGCACCGAACAGCAGTGCCAGACCGAAGATCAGCGCGACATTCACGACATTGCTGCCCAGCGCGTCGCCAAGGCCGATCTCCGGCTGCCCGGCGAGTGCGGCGACCGAAGAAACGGCCAGTTCCGGGCTGGAGGTGGCAAACGCAGCGAGTGTGGTGGCGACCACCATCTTTGGCACGCGCAGGTGGTTCGCGGCGCCGAGTATAGATTTCAGGAAGGCTTCGCCACCCGCCGCCGCCAGCAGCACTGCCCCCAATATGAGCGCGAGATCGGTCATGACTTAGAGCCTGGTCAAGCCCCATAGGCAAGAAAGCCAAGTACCAGCGCCGTGACGGTGCCCCAGTCCAGGCGATCCACGTAGCGATACAAGGCTACTTCCATCCGCGCCCGACCGTCCGATGGCGCCGGGAAGAACCAGGATTCGGCGAAGCTCATGCCCCCGAGGTGCCACGGGGCATGCGGGTGCCGGGCCCAGACCATGGCCCCGGCGGTAGAGCGGCGAGAACGGTTTCATCAGTCGCTGCTGTTCGCAAAGCCAAGCAGATGCAGCAGGCTGGTAAAGAGGTTGAAGATTGAAACGAATAATGAAACGGTTGCCATCACATAGTTGGTCTCGCCGCCGTGGATGATATTGCTGGTCTCATAGAGGATGAGGCCGGACATCAGCAGTACGAAGGCGGCCGACACGGTCAGCGACAACACCGGAATCTCGAAGAAGATCGCCGCGAGGCCGGTGAGGAAGGCCAGCAGGATGCCCACCATCAGGAAGCCACCCATGAAACTGAAGTCCTTCCGGGTCGTCAGCGCGTAACCGGACAGGCCGAGAAAGATCGCGGCCGTGCCGCCCATCGCGATCATTACGGTCTGGCCGCCGTTGGGCAGCGAGAGATAGTGGCTGATGATCGGGCCGAGGGTATAGCCCATGAAGCCGGTCAGCGCGAATACCAGCGCGACGCCGAGGCCGCGGTCGCGGAACCTGGTGATGCCGAACAGCAGGCCGAAGTAGCCGACGAGCGTGATGAGGATACCCGGATGGGGCAGCTTTAGCGCCAGCGAGACCGCTGCCGTTGCAGCGGCGAACAGCAGCGTCATGGCAAGAAGCATGTAGGTATTGCGGATGATCCTGTTGGTCGCCAGCACCGACTCGGCGCCAGTGCTGCGCGGCAGGGTAATTGCTTGAGTTCTGAATGAGGTCATGTCTCTGCTCCGTTAGTTAGTTGCGGTCTGGGGTAGGTTGCGGTCGATCCCATCATTCGGGAGGGCTTGCTGGCCATGCTCTGGCACAGGCGATCGGCGACACGGTCAATCATCTGCGCGATGTCGGCGCCCAGTTCCTCAATGACCAGGAAGGAGCTGTCCTTCATCTTCAACACAACCCGGCAGAGCTTGTCCACACCGTCCCGGTCGGGACCGTTGATATCGATGAGATGTACGCTGGCTTCCTGAATGGCATGGGCGTAACTCGCCAGCGCAACGTCGATCTTGTGAGTTGCGATTCGGCGAAGACCCGACGCGTGGGGTAATCCCTTGATCTGGATCTTCATCTGCATGTCTCGCCTCCTGTCGATGCAGCGATTGCTGCGACAGGCCCAACGTAGCGAAACGCGGCGCAAAGATAAAGTCGTATTATCGATAGTGACGTTACGAAATTTTCGTATAGCGAGGCGCCATGAACCTCAAGCCCCTTTACTGCTTCTGGAAGGTCGCCTTCGAGTACGCGGATGAAATGATCACGCTCGGCGCGGAACTCGATCGGGTCGTCGCTGAATCGGCGGTGCGCCGCATCGATCTGGTCATTGCCGACACACCCATGCCATCCAATGTCGATCTCAAGGCCTGCAGCCAATTGAACTGGCGGAGATTTGTCTAATCAAGATCAGTTTTCGACTATATTTGCTGAAACGTGGGCAAATTCCACGGTTGATGCATGGGAGTTTTCGACATTGCTTTTGTTGGCGTCAAAATTACATTTCTTCAAACCCGCATGAAGCCATGCCCTCAGTTTTCGTCTTCAATTGCTCAGAACGCGAATTTTCCAAGCAATTTAAGTCGAAAACTGGTCATTAAAGAACACGAAGGTTTCAAGCAATTCTAAGAAATTGCATCAAAACAGGTTGTTGACCAGGATCGGCCCCATGAGCAATTTAGATTCCCCGGCCCTGCAGCGTGTCGTCAAGGTCAGGCGCGACTACAACACCTGGGTCGCCAATGAAACCCTGGAGGACTACGCGCTGCGCTTCACGCCGCGCAGCTTCCGCAAGTGGTCGGAAATGCGGGTCGCCAACACGGCCTTCGGCGCCGCGTCCTTCCTGGTACTGGAGGCGGTCGGCGCGACCATGCTGGTCAACGCCGGCTTCATCAATGCCTTTTGGGCGATTCTGGCGACCGGCCTGATCATCTTCCTGATCGGCCTGCCGATCAGCCATACCGCCGCCAAACACGGGCTGGACATGGACCTGCTGACGCGCGGTGCCGGCTTCGGCTACATCGGCTCGACCATCACCTCGCTGATCTACGCCTCGTTCACCTTCATCTTCTTCGCCCTCGAAGCGGCGATCATGGCTTATGCGCTGGAACTCGCCTTCAAGATTCCGCCGGCCTGGGGCTACCTGATTTGCGCGCTGGTCGTCATCCCGCTGGTCACTCATGGCGTCACCGCCATCAGCAGATTGCAGGCGTGGACCCAGCCGCTGTGGATCGTCCTGCTGGTGCTGCCTTACGCCTTCGTCTTCATCGAGGAACCCGAGGCGCTGGCCGGCCTCTGGCAATACGCCGGCGAACACGGCGCCGGCGCCGGCTTCGACCCGCATTTGTTCGGCGCCGCGCTCACCGTCGGCATCGCGCTGGTCACGCAGATGGGGGAACAGGTCGATTACCTGCGCTTCATGCCCGAAAAGACGCCGGCCAACGCCCGCCGCTGGTGGTTCGGTGTCATCGTCGGCGGGCCGGGCTGGGTTGTGCCGGGCATCCTCAAGATGCTCGGCGGCGCCCTGCTCGCCTGGCTGGTGCTGCGGAACGGAATTTCGGCCGAAAAGGCGGTCGACCCCAACCAGATGTACCTGATCGGCTTCTCGCACGTTTTTGACAACACGACGCTGGCAATCGCCGCCACTGTGCTCTTCGTTGTCGTTTCGCAGCTCAAGATCAACGTTACCAACGCCTATGCTGGCTCGCTGGCCTGGTCCAATTTTTTCGCCCGGCTGACGCACAGCCACCCCGGCCGCGTTGTCTGGGTCGTCTTCAACACGCTGATCGCGCTGCTGCTGATGGAACTGAACGTCTTCCAGGCGCTCGGCCAGGTCCTCGGCCTCTATTCCAACATCGCCATCTCGTGGATGGCGGCGGTCGTCGCCGATCTCGTCATCAACAAGCCGCTCGGCCTGGCGCCGCCGGGCATCGAGTTCAAGCGCAGCAACCTCTACGACATCAACCCGGTCGGTGTCGGCGCGATGGGGGTCGCCTCGCTGCTCTCGATTGCCGCCTTCGTCGGCCTGCTTGGGAACGACATCCAGCCTTACGCCTCGTTCGTTGCCTTGGGCAGCGCACTGCTCGTCTCGCCGCTAATCGCCTGGGCCACTGGCGGTCGCTACTATCTGGTCCGGCCAGCGGCGCCTGTTGCGCCCCAAGAGCACTTCCTTCGGGGCGCGGTCGACGGAAATAAATGCGCGATTTGCGAACGCGAATACGAAGGCGAGGACATGGCGTACTGTCCAGCCTACCAGGGGCCGATCTGCTCGCTGTGCTGCACGCTGGACGCCCGCTGCAATGACTTATGCAAGCCGGGCGCCAACCTCACCGCCCAGTGGAATGGCGTCCTGCGCCGCCTGCTGCCGGCGCCCGCCCTGCCCTACCTGGAAACCGGTCTCGGCCACTACCTGCTGCTGATGACCGGTATCGTGCCGGTGCTGGCGCTGGTCCTCGGCGTGCTGTATACCCATGAACTGCTCGCTCTCGGCACGCACCAGCCGGTGCTGGTCGCCGCGCTGCAGGACAGCTTCATCAAGGCTTTTGCTGCCCTGCTGCTGCTCTCCGGCGTAGGCGCCTGGTGGATGGTGCTGACCCAGCAGAGCAGGGAGGTGGCGCAGGAAGAGTCCAACCGCCAGACACAGCTGCTGATGCAGGAAATCGAGTCACACCAGCGTACCGACGAGGCCCTGCAGAAAGCCCGCCAGATCGCCGAGCAGGCCAACCAGGCCAAGAGCCGCTACATCACCGCAATCAGCCACGAATTGCGGACACCGCTCAACAGCATCCTCGGCTATGCGCAGATTCTCGCGGCCGACGAAGGCGTGCCGCCCAACCGCCGGCAGGCGGTCAGCGTCATCCGCAAGAGCGGCGACCACCTGCTGTCGGTCATCGAAGGCACGCTCGACATCGCCCGCATCGAGGGCGGCAAGCTGACGCTCGACGTCCGGGCGCTGGATTTCCCCGATTTCCTGCAGCAGATCGTCGGCATGTTCGAATTGCAGGCACGCAACAAGGGGTTGTCCTTCGCCTACCAGCCGGCCGGCGAGATTCCGGCGGTGGTGCGCGCCGACGAAAGGCGCCTGCGCCAGATCCTGATCAACGTGCTTGGCAATGCCGTCAAATTCACCGTGCGCGGCGGCGTCGAATTCAAGGTCGAATGCCGGCGCGAGATGGCGGTCTTCGAAATCCGCGACAGCGGCCCCGGCATTCCGGCCAACGAGCTCGACCGCATCTTCGAACCCTTCGTCCGCGGCAGCACGGTGCAGGCCGGCGGCAGCGGAGTCGGCCTGACCATCGCCCGCATGCTGACCGACCTGATGGGCGGGGAGATGCAGGTTTCCAGCACGCCGGGCGACGGCACCCTGTTCCGCATCCGCCTGTTCCTGCCACAGGTCCATTCAGCACAGGCGGCGCGCGAACTGCCGCGCCGCAACCGCATCGGCTACGTCGGCGTGCGCCGGCGCATCCTGGTCGTCGATAACGAGAAGGTCGACCGCGACCTGCTGCAGAACGTACTCGAACCGCTTGGCTTCGTCGTCGAGCAGGCGGCCAGCGGCTACGAGGCACTGCAGGTCATTCCACGCTTCGCACCACATCTGGTCTTTATGGACCTCGGCATGCCAGGAATCGACGGCTGGGAAACCATCCGCCGCATCCGCCTGCAGCACCTGACCGAAGCCCACATCGCCATCCTCTCCGCCAATGCCTTCGACAAGGGACTGGACAACGATGCCGGCATCGCCCCCGAGGATTTCGTCGTCAAGCCGCTGCGGGTCGACGAACTGCTCGACTGGATCGGCCGCAGGCTGGCGCTCGACTGGGTCACTGCCGACATCCCGCCGGCACCACAGGTCGCCGCCGAACCGCCGCCGCTGGTGCCGCCGCCAGAAGCGCATCTGGCCGCGCTCGACGAACTGATCGGCCTCGGCTATCTGCGCGGCATCCTCAACAAGCTGGTCGAAATCGAGAAAATCGACCCGCAGCATGGCGAATTCGTTCGTGTCCTGCGCGATCTGGCGCGACAATTCCAGTTCGATGCCATGAAGGAACTACTCAGGAAAATGCGCGATGACACCTGATGACCGCGCCCCGAAGGAAGTGCCCTTGGGGTGCAACATTTCCGATATCGTCCTGATCGTCGACGACGTACCGGAAAATCTCTCGCTGCTGCATGACGCGCTGGACGAGGCCGGCCACACCGTGCTCGTCGCCACCAATGGCGAATCCGCCCTGCAACGCGCCCGCCAGAGCCTGCCTGACGTCATCCTGCTCGACGCGCTGATGCCGGGCATCGACGGCTTCGAAGTTGCCCGCCGGCTGAAGGCCGACTTCACCACCCAGCACATTCCCATTGTCTTCATGACCGGGCTGATCGAAACCGAGCACGTCGTCGCCGCCTTCGCTGCCGGCGGAGCCGATTACGTGACCAAGCCGATCCGTCCGCCGGAAGTGCTGGCGCGCATCGCCGCCCACATGCAGAACGCCCGCCAGATGAAGCAGGCGCGCAGCGCCCTCGATGCCTTCGGCCAGGCGACCGTCGCCGTGCGCGCCGCCGACGGCAAGCTGGTCTGGCAGACACCGCTCGCCCGCAGCTTGCTCAAAACCTACTTCGCCAATCCCGAGCATGTTGCGCCGGAGGAGTTACTGAGCTGGATCGCCGCGGCCCATGGTGCCCGGCGCGACGGTCGCGAACCTTCGTCGCTGCTGATCGCTGACGGCAATCGCCGCCTGCTCGCCTCCTTCCACGACCAGACCGGCGACGACGAATGGCTGGTCGTGCTGCGCGAAGAAAACGATGCCTCCGCCATCGACTCCTTGATCGCTGCCTTCCGCCTCACCCAGCGCGAAGCCGAAGTCCTTTATTGGGTGGTGCAAGGTAAAACCAGCAACGATATCGGCGACATCCTCGGCAACAGCCCGCGCACGGTCAACAAGCATCTGGAGCATGTTTTCGAGAAGCTCGGCGTCGAGACACGCACCGCAGCGGCCAACCTGGCGTTGAGCAAAATGCGTGGAGGCTGAGGTTTCGGCCGTTGAAAGCCGGGTATATCCACGGTTTCGTGCCGGTTTGCCAAGGTTCTTGCGCCGTTGGCGAGATGGCTTATCGATTGCTCCTCTACGCAATCTAACGTATTCCGCCTTCACGGCGAGCTCCTTAATCTGACGCTGCACTGCAACAAGGCAGTTAACCGGATCACCCATCGTCCAAGGAGCTTCCATGAGCAATCGTCGTACATTCATCAAGGCCACCGTCCTGTCCGCCGCCGTGGCGTCCATCGGCATGGCCTCCTTCGCCGCGCACGCAGCCGACACCATCAAGGTCGGTATCCTCCATTCGCTGTCCGGTACCATGGCCATTTCCGAAACGGCGCTCAAGGAAACTGCGCTGATGACCATCGCTGAAATCAACAAGTCCGGCGGCGTCATGGGCAAGAAGCTGGAACCGGTCGTCGTCGATCCCGCTTCCAACTGGCCGCTGTTCGCTGAAAAGGCACGCCAGCTGCTGACCAAGGACAAGGTCGATGTCGTTTTCGGCTGCTGGACATCGGTTTCCCGCAAGTCCGTCCTGCCGGTATTCAAGGAACTGAATGGTCTCCTGTTCTACCCGGTGCAGTACGAGGGAGAGGAACTCGAGAAAAATGTCTTCTACACCGGCGCCGCACCCAACCAGCAGGCGATCCCGGCCGTCGAATACCTGATGAGCAAGGACGGCGGCGAAGCCAAGCGCTTCGTGCTGCTCGGCACCGACTACGTCTATCCGCGTACCACCAACAAGATCCTGCGCGCCTTCCTGCACAGCAAGGGCGTGAAGGATGAAGACATCATGGAAGACTACACGCCGTTCGGTCATTCCGATTACCAGACCATCATCGCCAAGATCAAGAAATTCTCGGCCGAAGGCAAGAAGACCGCTGTGGTGTCGACCATCAACGGCGACTCCAACGTGCCGTTCTACAAGGAACTGGGCAATGCCGGCCTGAAGGCCACCGACGTGCCGGTCGTCGCCTTCTCGGTCGGCGAGGAGGAGTTGCGCGGCGTCGATGCCAAGCCGCTGGTCGGCCACCTGGCGGCGTGGAACTACTTCATGTCGCTCAAGAATCCGCAAAACGAGAAGTTCGTGAAGATGTACAAGGACTGGGCCAAGCAGAACAAGCTGCCCAACGCCGGCACGGTCGTGACCAACGACCCGATGGAAGCCACCTACGTCGGCATCCACATGTGGAAGCAGGCGGTCGAGAAGGCCAAGTCGACCGATACCGACAAGGTCATCGCGGCCATGGGCGGCCAGACCTTCGCCGCACCCTCGGGTTATACCCTGAAGATGGACGAAACCAATCACCACCTGTGGAAGCCCGTGTTCATCGGCGAGATCAAGGCTGATGGTCAGTTCAACGTGGTCTGGAAGACCAAGGGTCCGATCCGCGCCCAGCCGTGGAGTCCCTTCATCGCCGGCAACGAGAGCAAGAAGGACGGTCCGGAAGGCAAGTAATTCGGGCTAACTGTCAGTCGCGAACGACGGGGGCTTTGGCCCCCGTTTTTTTTCCCGGCGCGGCAGTGTTTTGAAAATCGGCCTTTTTCGACAGTCGACCGCAACCGTCAAGAAATCCGCCGCGTCGCCTCGCGGGCGCTGAGCGGCGATAGGCGCCCGCCCAGCGTGGCGACAAAATTGCGCACGGCTTGCGGTTGCCAGCGCGCGTAATCGCGCAAGGCCCAGCCGATGGCCTTGCGGATGAAAAAATCGCCTTCCGGGGCCAGCGTTTCGGCATAACCAAAGAGCCGGGTGGTGTCGGTCTCCAGCCGCCAGCCAAGCTGGTGGATCATGGCGATGCGCCGCACCCACAGGCAATCTTGGCGCAGCGCGGTATCCATCGTCACCTGTGCATCGGGGTCGCTGCGGCGCCCAGCGCGAACCACGTCGCCGACGATCCCGGCCAGCCCATCCACGGTCTCCCACCACGGTTCGCGCTGCGCGAGCGCCAGCAGCGGGGCGACGGCACTCAGGTCGAGCCGCCCGACATGGCGAGCCAGCAGGTCATTGGCGGCGTAGCGATATTCGCGTTCAGGCAGGCGCCACAGTTGGTCGGCTGCGGTCAACAGCCGTTTCTGGTCGAAATCCACCTTGAGCAGCGGCTTGAGCGCGGCGCGCCGGGCCGGCGTCGGAATGCCGAGAAAGGGAAACTGGTTCCGCAGATAGGCGCGCATGTCCGCCGCCCGGGCCGGGTCGGCGAGCGCGGCGAGCGTGTGCTGGATTTGTGCGGCAAGTTGTTCCGGCATGGTGGTGACCTGTGGCGCGGCAACCGTCAGTATGGCAGCGAACGTCTTTGTTCAGCGCCGGGTCAGCAGCAAGCCGCACTCGAGATGGTGCGTATAGGGAAACTGGTCGAACACCGCCGTAGCGCTCACCACATGCGTGGCCTGCAGGGCGGCGACGTTTTCCTGCAGGGTCTGCGGGTTGCAGGAGATGTACAGGATATTGTCGAAGCCGGCGGCGAATTCGAGCGTCGTGGCATCCAGCCCGCTGCGCGGCGGGTCGACGAACAGCGTCGAGAAGCGGTAGCCGGCGAGGTCGATGTCCTTCATGCGCTTGAGCACCGAACGGCCCGCCAGCGCGTCGGCGATCTCAGCGCTGGACGCGCGCACCAACGCCAGGTTGTCGACCTGGTTGGCGGCCATGTTGTACTGCGCGGCATGCACCGACGACTTGCTGACCTCGGTGGCCAGCACCTTGCCGAACAGCGGCGCCAGCGCCATCGTGAAATTGCCGTTGCCGCAATAGAGTTCCAGCAGGTCGCCGCCAAGGCTCGCCGCCTGCTGGCAAGCCCAGCCCAGCATCTGCCGGTTCACCCCGCCATTGGGCTGGGTGAAACTGCCCTCGACCTGCTGGTAGCGCAGGTGGTGCCCGTTCAGCTCGAATTCCTCCAGCAGCCAGTCGCGATCCAGCACCACCTTCTGGCCACGGCTGCGGCCGATGATCTGGACGCCGAGATCAGCGGCCAGATCGCGCGCCGCCAGTTCCCAACCGGTGCCGAGTTGACGGTGATAGATCAGCGTGACCATCAACTCGCCGCTCAAGGTCGCCAGGAAATCCGCCTGGAACAACCCGCCGCGCAAGGTCTGGCTGGCGCGCAGCCGCGCCATCAGACGCGGCATCAGCCCGCAGATCGACTCGGCGGCAACCGGAAAATCCTCGATCATCACCGGCTGCTTCGGGTTCTCCGGATCGAACATCGCGTAGTGCAGATCGTCGTCCTGGTGCCAGACGCGAAACTCGGCGCGCAGGCGGTAGTGCGCGGGGGCGGAGGGGAAAACCTCGGGCTCGGGGATGGCGAACGCTGCGAAGGCAAGCTTGAACTGCGCAAGCTTTTCGGCGAGCAGGGCTTGGTAATTGTCGGGATCGGTGCTGGGCAATGGCATGGGCTGAAGGGCGGCAAGTCGGTTTCAGAAACGGCAGGCAAGAAACCGCAATCAGGAAAAACCATCTCCGGAAACTGGGGACAAAGCGACGGCGGAATATACGCCGATCTGTCGCTTTGCGGGTGAGTTTGGCGGCAAATTCCGGTTCAATGGGTTTGGAAATGGAAATCCACATTATTGGGTGTAAATGGGTGCGCTATTGGTTTCATGATCCGTTCCGAAACGCTCCAAAGTACGCAAGAGATCCTGAATCTCATCGCCAGAATCGAGAAATTCAAAGGCGCATGGCGGGCCTTTGGCACGCAGGCGTCCGATCGGCTGTCAGCCCTGCGGCGCGTCACCGGCATCGAAAGTATCGGTTCATGAACCCGGATCGAAGGCAGAAAACTGTCTGATCGGGAGGTCGAGCGATTGCTTTCCAGCCTCCAGATCAAGTCGTTTGCGGCCCGCGACGAACAGGAGGTACTCTTCGTCGGCCGGAACCGGCCAGCAGCAGCACGACGACGCTGGCGAGCAGGTGCTGGCGTTTCGATTTCTGGCAGACGCCAGACGCAGCGGCGGCAACGGGG